>OKRX01002302.1_pt1 | contig 12928 bp, 13 predicted proteins | sample 1601241 | NCBI WGS metagenome assembly OKRX01 (sample SAMEA3541500, study PRJEB24748) | human gut metagenome | biome: human gut; feature: human-associated habitat; material: faeces | place: China | collected 2012
TGCAGCAGATGGCCTCTCAGAGCCGTGGAAAATCCCAGGCGGAAATGATGCCGTTTCTTCTCTCCCTGATGCAGGGAAATCAGGGCGGCGCACAGTTTTCCGCCTCCGAGGCGGACCTGATCATCTCTGCCATCAAAGCCGGAAAATCCAAACAAGAAGCGGCAAAAATTGACCAGATGGTACGCCTCTTCCGCTCCGCTGCTTCCGGGAAAAAACGCTGAAAAACTACAAACAAAAAAACGCTGCCGGTCTGGAATCCCAAACCGGTCAGCGTTTTTATTCTGTGCTTTTTCCTGCCTAGTTCTGCATAGAAAGCACGTTTTTATTTTTTACCAGGTAATCAATCAGAGAAACAACGGTCAGAATCAGTGCAACCCAGATCAGCACGGTATTCAGCACGGAAAGTGCCGGAATGTCGGCGATCAGAAGAATGATCATAATCATCTGGCTGATTGTTTTCGATTTTCCCCACCAGCTTGCTGCGATGACAATTCCATTATCTGCAGCCACAAGGCGGAATCCGCTAATAATAAACTCACGGGCAATGATGATGATGACGAACCATGCCTGTAATTTTCCTAACGGAATCATACAGATCATAGCAGAACACACAAGCAGCTTATCTGCTAAAGGATCCATGAACTTTCCAAAGTTTGTCACAAGATTTCTTGCACGGGCGATCTTACCATCCAGCATATCTGTCAGACTGGCAACACAGAACAAAACTAACGCGATCCATTTATTTGCCGGTCCTCCCACATCAGTCAACATAAAAAATACAAAAAACGGAACCATGATAACTCGTAATACTGTCAGTTTATTTGGTAAATTCATTATATCAGCTCTCCTATCAAATCATATTCCAGTGCACCTGTCACGCGGACTCTTGCAAAATCTCCACTCATCAATTCTTCGTCTGTATTGATAAAGATCAAGCCATCCACATTCGGTGCATCTTTATAAGTTCTTCCTACATATGCATTTTCATCTGCAACTTTTCCTTCAATCATAACGAGAACTTCACGTCCGACCATATCTTCTGCCAGATCAAATGCGATTTCCTGCTGAAGTTCCATCAATTCTGCCTGGCGTTCTTCCTTGACTTCTTCCGGGATCTGCCCTGTCATAGTTGCAGCTGGTGTATCTTCCTCCGGTGAGTAAGTAAAAACTCCAAGTCTGTCAAATTCCATCTCATCTACGAAATCCTTCAGCTCTTCATGCTGTTCTTGTGTCTCACCCGGAAATCCTGTAATCAATGTGGTACGAAGAGAAATATCCGGGATCTCTTTTCGAAGCTTTTCAATAATCTCTACAAGCTGAGCTTTTGAAGTTCTTCTTCCCATTCTTTTTAGCACTGCGTCACTTGCATGTTGAATCGGAAGATCCAGATAGTGACAGACTTTATTTTCTTCTTTAATCGTCTGGATCAGTTCATCGTAAATCTCCTCCGGATAACAATAAAGAATTCGGATCCACTGGATTCCGGCTATTTTACAAAGCTCGCGGAGCAATTTGTGCAAGGATTTCTCTCCATATATATCCTTTCCGTATACGGTCGTTTCCTGTGCGACAAGAATCAACTCTTTTACTCCCTGATCAGCCAGATCTTTCGCTTCTGCCAGCAGCTTCTCCATCGGAACACTGCGGTAATTACCACGAAGTTTTGGGATGATACAGTAAGTACAATGCTTGTCACAGCCTTCGGCAATTTTCATGTATGCATAATGCCCGCCTGTTGTTACAAGTCTCTTTTCTTTTACATCTGGAAGTGCATCCACATCTTCCAGAATAACATGTCCATTTCCCGCAAGAGCCTCTTCCACCGCTTCTACGATATGATCATAAGAAGTAGTTCCAAGCACTGCATCAACTTCCGGTATCTCGTCAATAATCTCCTGCTGATAACGCTGTGCCAGACACCCGGTCACGATCAGAGCTTTCAGCTTCCCTTCTTTTTTGTACTCTGCCATCTCAAGAATGGTCTGAATACTTTCCTCCTTTGCATCATGAATAAAACAGCAGGTATTAACAACAATAATATCTGCGTCTTCTTCTGAATCTACGATCTGATATCCCTTTTTATCCAAAAGCCCAAGCATGACCTCTGAATCCACCAGGTTCTTATCGCAGCCGAGGGATATAAATAAAATATTCATATAGTTCTCCTTGTATGTCTTATTTAAAAAGCAGATACCAGACGGTATCTGCCTCAGGCACACGGCACACCGTGTAATAATCTCTCTATTCGTTATCTTCAGACTCTTCTACTGCGTCTGCGTCTTTCTCTGAATCCTCGTCCTGAATATTCAAGAAATCTTCCTCTGCATTCTCCTCTGCCTGCTTTGCTTCCAGTTCCGCAAGTTTTGCAGCCTCTTCTTCAGCAAGTATAGTGATCTTTCCCTGATTCATCTCGCTGATCGCGATAGAAAGCGGCTTCTCACCCGGCTTTGTATCTACTAATGGCATAGAACCATCAATAATCTCGCGTGCTCTTTTAGCTGTAGCCATAACGATAGAATAACGGCTGTTAACAACCTTTGTCTCGCCTTCCTCAACGTCTTTATTAACGACCTTCATTAAGTCTGTGTAAGATGGATGTAACATGTACACTATTCTCCTTTCAACTCTCTCTTCATATGCTCTATAAATGTCTGATTACGGAAACATCTCTCATGTTCTCCCTGAATCAGATGATGCATCTCTTCCACGCACACATCTAATTCATCATTCACGACCAGATAATCATACTGATCCATATATTCTGCCTCTTCAATAGCGCGCTTCATACGCCCATCGATGACTTCCTGTGTCTCAGTCCCCCGTCCTTCCAGACGCTTTCTGAGTTCTTCTGCGCTCGGAGGTGTTACGAACAGTAATAATGTATTCGGAAATTTTTCTTTGACTTTCAATGCGCCCTGGATTTCAATCTCCAGGATTACATCTTTCCCTGCACAAAGTTGCTCTTCCACATATGCTTTCGGTGTTCCGTAATAATTTCCCACGTACATAGCATACTCTATCAAATCATCTTTCGCAATCATTTTTTCAAATTCTTCAGTTGTTTTGAAAAAATAAGCCTTTCCTTCTTCTTCTCCCGGTCTTGGGTTTCTTGTTGTTGCAGAGATGGATAATGCATAATTATCATATCTCTCCAGAAGTGCTTTCATAATCGTACCTTTGCCGGCACCGGAAAACCCGGATACTACAATAAGAATTCCCTCTTTATTCATAGCTATACCTCTTATTCAATGTTCTGGATCTGTTCTCTGACCTTCTCAATCTCTGTCTTTAACCCAATTCCTGTATTGGAAACTTCCAAGTCATTTGCCTTTGACAAGATTGTATTTGCTTCACGGTTCATCTCCTGTGCAATAAAATCAAGCTTGCGTCCGATTCCTGCCTCATCTGACTGGAGCGTCTCTTTCATATGTACGACATGACTCTTCAGTCGTACGACCTCTTCATCTGTACAGATCTTATCTGCATAAATCACAACTTCTGCTGCAATACGATTCTCCTCAATCTGCGTATCTTCAAGAAGTTCTTTAACTTTGGCTTCCAGCTTTTCTCTATACTCGGCAACGATCTTCGGAGAACGCTCCTCGATAAATGCTACCATCTCAAGAATTCCATCAAGCTTTGCAAGAATATCTTCTCTCAGATGTTCTCCCTCTGCAGTCCTTGTAGTTACAAATCCGTCAACGGCTCCATCCAGTGCTTTTTTAAGTCCCTTCCAAAGTTCATCGGTATCCTCACTGCCCTCTTCCATTGTAAATATCTCAGGATATCTGGAAAGTGCAGACACACGGACATCATTCTCAATGCCAAACTTTTCTTCCATCTGCTTGAAATATTCAAGATATTCTGCTGCCAGACTTTCATTATACTTTAATGAAACCTGTCCGTCAGATAAATCCTCATAGCTGATAAAGATGTCTACTTTTCCTCTCTGGATTCTTTTCTTGATCTCTGTCCGGATTGCCGTCTCGAAGAAATTCAGTTTCTTCGGCATACGGATACTCATATCCAGATAACGGTGATTCACACCTTTCATCTCTACGGTAAACTTGCGGTCTCCCTCTGATATTTCACATCTTCCGAAACCGGTCATACTCTTGATCATGTGTATTACCTCTTCTTTTCAGTAATAAATACGGTTTTAACCGTACGTTTTATTATACTTCATTTGGATTTTTGAGTCAACTATGGTATGATATGAAAAGTAAACATTTATCATACATTTATAACATTATTTTAAAGGAGTGCTTATATTATGGCATTTGACGGAACAACAATCGCAGCAGTCCGAAAAGAACTTTCCGATTCTATCCTTGGCGGACGCATCTACAAAATTGCACAGCCGGAACCGGACGAACTGTTGATCACAATAAAAACACCCGAAGGGCAACGCAAACTATATATTTCTGCAAGTGCATCTCTTCCATTGATTTATCTCACTGATGAGAATAAACCGAGTCCTATGACTGCACCTGGTTTTTGTATGCTTCTTCGCAAATATGTTGGGAATGGGCGTATCACAGCTATCTCACAGCCTGGTCTGGAACGTATTTTATTCTTTGATATTGAGCATTTAAATGAACTGGGGGACCTTTGCCGTAAGCGTCTGATCGTAGAAATCATGGGCAAGCACAGCAATATCATCTTCTGCGATGATAAAGATAAGATTCTGGACAGCATTAAGCATGTTTCCGCACAAATGAGTTCTGTCCGGGAAGTCCTTCCTGGAAGAACCTATTTCATCCCGGACACGATGTCTAAACTGGACCCGCTCACAGTTTCTTTTAAAAACTTTGTCCTGGCACTGAGAGAAAAACCTGCTGCCCTTGGAAAAGCAATTTACACAAGCTTTACCGGTATCAGTCCTGTAGTAGCGGAACATATCGTCTCGGAGTCCGGACTGGATACAGATATTCCGGCTTCCGACATTTCCGAAGATATGCTCATTCACCTGTACCGCCAGTTTTCCTACTATATCGAAGACCTGAAGGAAGGAAATTTCCACCCAGTGATTTACTATAGCAACGAAGTGCCAAAAGAATTCACCGCCATTCCATTTTCTCATTATGGAAATTACCGGGCAGAATGCTTCGATTCCATCTCACGGGTGCTTCGCACTTATTATGCGACTCGCAACACCGTAACACGGATACGTCAGAAAAGTGCAGACCTGCGCCATGTTGTGCAGACGAATCTGGAACGTGCAAGAAAAAAATATGACTTACAATCCAAACAACTACAAGGAACCGAAGGCCGTGAAAAATACAAAGTTTACGGAGAACTGATCAACACTTATGGTTACAACCTGGATCCGGAAGCAAAGTCATTGACCTGCCTGAATTACTATACGAACGAAGATATTACGATTCCATTGGATCCACAGAAAACTCCTCAGGAAAATGCACAAAAATATTTTGCAAAATACAATAAGCAGAAGCGTACTTTTGAGGCGCTGTCCGAACTGATCCAGGAGACAGCTGATGAGATCCGCTATCTGGAATCCGTCAGCAACTCTCTGGACATTGCTCTAAGCGAAGCGGATCTGGGACAGATCAAAGAAGAATTGACTGCCAGCGGCTATGTGCGCAGAAAATTCACAAAGAAAAAAGTAAAACTGACTAACAAACCAATGCACTACATCTCCAGTGACGGATATGACATTTACGTTGGTAAAAATAATATCCAGAACGATGAGCTGACTTTCTCTTTTGCAAATGGCGGTGACTGGTGGTTTCACGCAAAAGGTGCTCCCGGATCCCACGTCATTGTCAAGACAAATGGCGATGAACTTCCGGACCGTACTTTTGAAGAAGCCGGACGGCTGGCTGCTTATTATTCTAAGAACCGCGGCAGTGATAAAGTAGAGATTGACTACATTGAAAAGAAGCATGTCAAGAAACCAAACGGAGCAAAACCCGGGTTTGTGGTTTATTATACAAACTACTCTCTCGTTATTGACTCTGACATCAGCAACATAAAAGTCGTGCAGGATTAATTCCCGCACGACCTTTTTCGTATTGTACTTACGATTTTCACTTATTCTATCATTTATTACAGAATATCATCAAACAGCTTTTCTTTATAAACGCCCTCTTCAATCAACTTCTTGAAAGATTCTACAACTGAGTCCTTATCTTCTTTGTAAGTAACTCCGAACCATTTATCCTGTGTTTCAAGGACTTTTACAGTCACTTCGCCTTTCTGAAGTAACTCATCAATGTAAATCGGAAGCAGATACTCTCCCTTTAGCACATCCACATCTGGTTTTTCAAAAAATTCCTTGAATCCTTTTTCCAGTGTCTCTACGAACTCCGGTGTCAGTCCCCACATATTCATCGATACATGGGAATTCTCATCAATTGGCTCCTGTCCGTCTTCTTTCTGGACTGCTGCCTTATTTCCCACTTTTACAATGTTCTTTGTCTCGTTAATTCCGGTCAGATATCCATTCTCATTGACCTGACATACACCTCTTGTAACGCCGCCGTTTTCACTGAGTGTATTCTTCAGAATAAACCCTGCCGCACAAAAATCTGTCGGTTTCTCTGGTGTGTACTCCTCCAGAAAATCATGCAGTTTAAAAAATGATTCTTTTCCATAATAGTCATCTGCATTAATTACCGCAAATGGCTCTTTTATAAGACCCTTACATGCCAGAACTGCCTGACCTGTTCCCCATGGCTTTGTACGGTCTTTTGGAAGTTTTACTCCTTTTGGAAGATCGTCGATTGCCTGAAATGCATAGTCAATCTCTACGTTTAATTGTCTACAGATAGCTTCGATTCTCTCTCCGATAACCTCCCGGAAGGCTTCCTCTATGTCCTTGCGGATAATAAATATAATCTTGTTAATCCAGCTTCGATTGCATCATGAATGGAATAGTCCATAATGATCTCTCCATGCATTCCAACCGGCTCTAACTGCTTAATTCCTCCACCAAATCTGGAACCGATCCCGGCAGCCATAATAACTAATGATGTTTTCATCCTTTTACCTCCATATTATTATTATGATTTTATCTTTTCTAGTCATATCAGCGAATCTGTCTTGCTTCCAAATAATATCTTTTCTCCGTCGCATGTCCCATGGAAAATGTCTTTCTTGGAAGTGTTCCACTTTCAGTCACGTAAGGAAACAACTCTCTTTTCTCCATTGCAGGCAATAAAAAGCCAACCGCATTTTCCTTCTCTGCTAGGTTCTTTAATGCCTCTTCTCCATGTATATAATCCATCTGTCCTCTATGGTTTTTCAGATACTCGTCTAAAAAATTCTGTAAAATTGCGACTGCAAGCCTACTTTTATTCGGATTTAAATAAAGAACACCTTGGCGCTCTTTCATATACCATTGTACTGGATATCCATTCGGGGCGCAACATGTTTTTTGAAGCTCATCCAATAATGCTTCTTCATCTGTCTCTGTAACAATTCGATGAATCGGAGAAAATTCCAACGCTTTGTCGTGAATATTTTCCAGCTCCACCATCGCATATCTTGCCGGAGCATTTGCATTTTCTGTATCGGAATGTGTTTTTTTATAATTTTCATAACACACTTTTGCTGTAGCCAGCGTCAGAATATCTGCCGGCAAAAATACATTCATGATTACGCCTCTTTTCCTGCCAGATAATCAATAAACTGCTGTGCAGTTCTTCCTGACATTCCTCCGTGACTTAACTCCCATTTATTTGCCTCTGCCAGGAGTTCCTCCTCCGTTAGATTAAGATTATTTCTCTTGGCAAGCTGGCACACGATTTCCTGGAACTCTCGTTTCTGTGGTCTTCCAAAGTAGATCGTCACACCAAATCTTGCTACCAGTGACAGCTTTTCCTGTACGGTATCATTTGTATGTAATTCTTCATCTCTATCTTCTTTATCCTTAAATGTCTCACGGATCAGATGTCTTCGGTTAGATGTTGCATAAATAAGCACATTATCTGGTTTTTTCTCAAGTCCTCCCTCGATGACCGCTTTCAGATATTTATATTCAATCTCAAATTCCTCGAATGACAGATCATCCATGTATATGATGAACTTGTAATTACGGTTCTTGATCTGCGCAATTACATCATTGAGATCCTGGAATTGATGCTTATAGACTTCGATCATACGAAGGCCCTGATCATAATACTGATTCAGGATTGCCTTGATAGAAGAAGATTTTCCGGTTCCGGCATCTCCAAATAACAGACAGTTATTGGATTTTCTTCCCATAACAAATGCTTCTGTATTGTCGATCAGTTTTTTCTTTGCCATCTCGTATCCCACCAGATCATCCAGGTGCACGTGAGCAATCTTTGTGATTGGCACGATTCTTGCCCCTTCTTCGGTATGCTCAATACGAAATGCTTTGTGAAGCCCCAGTTTGCCAACGCCAAATTCCTTGTAGAACTGTGTTACTTTCTCTTTAAATTCTTCTGCACATTCCGTTCCATCAAGTGCCTTTGCAAGGTCACAGATACGGTCACGGATTCTCTCATTGAAGACCTGTCCATGTCCATTGACCCCCTTGTAATCCCGGATCATGGCAAGTCCGTCTTCTCCAAGTACCTCTCCAAGATTCTGGAAATCATAGTCAAACAGTTCTTTAAAAATCTTAAAATCATGCAGTGCTGCAATATTAATACTTCCTTCGACCGGTCCGACAATCTCACAGGAAGTGCTGTATGCATTCTCATGACTGACCATAAGGTAAGTCAGATAAGTATGCCACAGATTTCCTTCAAATCCGTGACTGACTGATAACTCTGTCAGATCACCAATAGTAGAATACAGAAGGCTCTTCATATCGTCCTCATTGTAATATTCATTATTATAGTTCTCCATAAGAAATGTCATGTCCTGGAGAAGTTCCCCGTCTTCCATATCTTTATATAAAATCAATTCATTCGTTCTCATTTCCTCGATGTCTCCTTTTTTATGTCATTTTATGTTTTTCTATTATACAAATCCTCTAACGGATTACTCTATGTCCGGCACTCCCACACTGGTATTAGTAATTTCCAAGTATCTTCAGGCTTCTGCTCTCTTCCCGCAAGCCCCTAAGTGCATTCTTCACACCTGGTTCTTCCAGATTGCCTTCAAAATCTACAAAGAAACGGTACTCCCAGCTTCTTCCCTCAATTGGTCTGGACTCGATTTTTGACATATTCAGATCATTATAAATAAAATGTGACAGTAAATGATACAGCGATCCACTCTCATGTGGAACCTCAAAGCAAATACTGATCTTCTTTGCCCCTTTCAAGAACACCTTCTGGTTCGTCACAATAATAAATCTTGTACAGTTTCCGGATTCATCATTAATGTTGTCTTCTAACACTTCCAGTCCGTAGACTTTTGCCGCATAGGCACTGCAGACTGCCGCCTGAGTCCGGTCTTGGTCATCTAGGATTTTCTTTGCTGCAATAGCTGTATTTGCCACGCTGATCTGCTGCCAGTCACTGTGTTCTTCCAAAAACCTGGTCGTCTGCATCAGCGCTTCCGCTTTAGAATACACTCGCTTCAGTTCAGAAAGCTGTGTCCCTGGAAGTCCTGCCAGTGTATGCGTGATTGGAATTATGACTTCTCCTACAATATAATTTTCAAATTCTACCAGAAGGTCATAGACTTCGTTTACCGCACCTACTGTAGAATTTTCGATTGGAAGCACTGCATAATCTGCGGCGCCCTCCTCGATTGCTTCCATTGCATCCCGGAATGTACGGACGGAATAGCTGTTGCAGTCCTCTCCGAAATAGGTCTTCATAGCTGCCTGTCCATAAGCACCTTCCATGCCCTGAAATACGACTCTCGCTTTCTCCACGCCAAGTGAATCAATCTCTATAAAAGGAAGTCTTCCAAGAGCTCCTGCCTTCACAAGCTGCTGATACTGTAACTTGCGGCTCATGGACATAAGCTGCTGATATAGTTCCTGAATTCCTTTTTTATCAAAATCAGAAGAAACTTTTGATGCCACATTCTGAAGCTTTTCTTTCTCCCTTACACGGTCAAATACTTTTCTTCCTGCTTCGACCTTATATTCTCCAACCTGTTCACATATTTTCATTCGCTCTTCATATAACTTCACGATCTGATCATCTACGACATCTAACTGCCCTCTTAATTCTTCTAATGTAGCCATCCATCTTGTCTCCTTTACAAATACCATAGTCAGTATCACTTGCATCCTTCGCCTCTCTATACTGACACTATTGCATTATAATACATTTCATATCTAAAATCTACCTTACATTCTTATCCTGATTACAGATTCAAAAAAAATTATTTTTACATTGAAAATCTGACAGGTTTGTTATATTATGTACAGAGACTTTTAAGTAAACGTCGCGAAGGAGGATTTTATGAGACACTTGATGAGTCCACTTGATTTCACAGTGGAAGAATTAGACAATCTTATGGATTTAGCCCAGGACATCGAAAAGAACCCTAAGAAATATGCTCATGCATGTGATGGAAAGAAATTAGCAACTTTATTTTTTGAACCAAGTACACGTACTAGACTCAGTCATGAAGCAGCAATGCTTAATCTCGGAGGCAGTGTTCTTGGTTTTTCTTCTGCCGATTCCAGTTCTGCAACAAAAGGGGAAACTGTTGCAGATACGATTCGTATGATTTCCTGTTATGCGGATATCTGTGCAATGAGACATCCGAAAGAAGGAGCTGCGCTGGTAGCCAGCGAGCATTCCAGAATCCCTGTCATCAATGCAGGAGACGGCGGACATCAGCATCCGACACAGACCCTGACCGATCTGCTTACGATCCGTTCTTTAAAAGGTCATCTTGATAATATCACGATCGGTCTTTGCGGAGATTTAAAATTTGGCCGTACCGTTCACTCTCTGATTCACGCTCTGGTGCGTTACAAAAATGTAAAATTCATTCTGATCTCACCAGAAGAACTTCGTGTTCCAAGTTATATCCGCAATGATGTTCTCGATAAAGAACATGCACAGTACGAAGAGGTCGTTCGTCTGGAAGATGCTCTTCCAAAGCTTGATATTCTCTACATGACCCGTGTACAGAAAGAACGTTTCTTCAATGAAGAAGACTATATCCGTATGAAAGATTTTTATGTACTGGATGCTCAGAAGATGGAGCTTGCGCCAAAGGATATGTATGTACTTCACCCACTTCCTAGAGTAAATGAAATTGCTGTTGAAGTTGATGATGACCCAAGAGCTGCTTATTTCGCTCAGGCTCAGTACGGAGTATACATTCGAATGGCTCTGATTCTGACATTACTGGAAATCGAAGTCTAAGGAGGAATATACTATGGTTAAGAATACACTGAATGTAGGTCAGATCTCAGAAGGATTTGTACTGGATCACATCCAGGCAGGAAGAAGTATGGATATTTACAAATATCTTCACTTAGATCAACTGGACTGCTGTGTTGCAATTATCAAAAATGCAAAAAGTAACTGTATGGGCAAAAAGGATATCATGAAAATCGAATGTCCGATCGATTTTATGGATCTTGACATCCTTGGTTTCATTGATCACAACATTACTGTCAACATTATCCAGAATGAGAAGGTTGTTGCGAAAAAATGTCTTCACCTTCCTCACGAAATCCGCAATGTGATCCGCTGTAAAAATCCTCGTTGTATCACTTCTATTGAGCAGGGACTGGATCATGTCTTCGTACTGACCGATCCAGACGAAGAAGTATACCGCTGCAAATACTGTGAAGCTAAATACAAAAAATAATATCCACGCTGTGAAAATTCTGTAAAAAGATGTTTTTCAAATAGTGTGTGTAAACAGTGAAATAATTATTAAGAACGGACTGCATACCTTGCTATGTAGTCCGCTTTTTTATATAATAAATCCATATGAGTATTAAGTTTTTTACTCATTATTTCAAGGAAAAAATCATTTTCATGAGGAGGGTTTTTACATGATTATTCCAAAGTATTTTGAAGACAATCATACCTTTGGTGTCAACGATGAGCCGATGCGTGCTTATTACATTCCGACATCTACCGCGCAGAATCCGGACTGGAAGTGCCGTCAGGAAACTGATCGTTTCTTCTTATTAAACGGCGACTGGAGCTTCCGGTATTTTGACAGCATTTATGATTGTCAGGAAGCTTTTTACGAGGAGGGTTATGATACCCGTCATTTCGACACACTTCCGGTTCCATCAAACTGGCAGGATCACGGCTATGATATTCATCAGTATACAAATACGCGCTATCCGTTCCCGTTTGATCCGCCCTATGTACCGCACGAAAACCCATGCGGCGCATACGTTCGCAAATTTACATATAAAAAACCGGAAGGAACCGCTACTTACCATCTGAATTTTGAAGGTGTAGACTCCTGCTACTATGTATGGTTAAACGGCACCTTTATCGGATATCATCAGGTTTCCCACTCCACCGGTGAATTTGACATCACCGACGCACTTCGGGAAGGTGAAAACACCCTTGCGGTTCTTGTTTTGAAATGGTGTGACGGCAGCTATCTGGAGGATCAGGACAAATTCCGCAACTCCGGTATTTTCCGTGATGTCTATGTGCTTGCAAGACCGGAAAACTATGTCCGTGATTTCTTTATCAAAATGCAGTTAAAAGACAATTATACTGCTGCAGACGTAACAATTCCGCTGACGTTTGCAAAAGAATCCATTCCGGTTTCTTACAAACTGACCACTGCCTGCGGCTGCGTTGTTGCAGAAGGTGTTTCTGAAGGAGACAGCATTACATTTTCTGCTTCCGATCTCACCCTGTGGAATGCAGAACATCCGTATCTGTATACACTGACTCTTTCCACCGATGGTGAAACGATTCGCCAACGCATCGGTTTCCGTGAAATCAGCATCAAAGATTCCATTGTATACCTGAATGGTCAGAAAGTTCGTTTCCGCGGATCCAACCGTCATGACAGTGATCCTTATGTAGGTTCT
>OKRX01002314.1_pt1 | contig 12873 bp, 9 predicted proteins | sample 1601241 | NCBI WGS metagenome assembly OKRX01 (sample SAMEA3541500, study PRJEB24748) | human gut metagenome | biome: human gut; feature: human-associated habitat; material: faeces | place: China | collected 2012
GCCGGAGCGCTCCGCCGTAATTTTTGTATAAGCGCTTTCATTGACCGTCAGGCCGTCCAGCTCTGCTTTCAAAGCGGAGATCATCGAGGGAAAATCGATCTCCTCCCCCATGGTCATCTGGCGGCGGATCAGCATATTTTTCAGCTCGTCTGTACGGTCGCCCAAATGGCTGAACTTTCCGCTGTCCACCGTATCCAGGCAATCGAGCAAAAGGGAAAACACATCCTCGTTGAGCGCATTGATATCCGATACCGTTGCAAGCTGCTTGGAAAGCTGCTCATAATAGCTGATCTGATTTTTCAGCTCCTGAGCGCGCAGGTAGTTCGCCGCGTCCGCATCATTCTGGAACACCATGGCGACCACGTCTCCCTTTGCAACCCTCTCTCCATCCTCTACCAGAGGGATGACCTTCCCGGAGGCGGTATTCGAAAGGATATGTTCATCACGGACGACAAAGACCTGTGCATCCACGGCATTGTAAACGCTCTGTTCCAATGCAACCTCCGTCTTTACACTCGGAACACGCCACTGATAAAACTGATAACAGCAATACAGGGCAGCCAGAACGATGCAGAGGATCGTCAAAAGCTTTTTGCCCAGCTTCAAGGCTTTCGCTTTTTTTGCCTGGTCCGTCGGCGTTTGTGCCTGCTGCGTCATATCATCTGCCCCCAATCCGATTCCCGCACAAGGCGGTATGCTTCCCCGCACAGAGCGTCGGGCGTACCGTAATCCTCCCAAAACAGCCAGTGGATGCGCGCGTTGCGGCGAAACCACGTCAGCTGCCGCTTTGCATAGCGCCTGGTGGCGCGTTTGAGGTTGGAAAGTGCTTCTTCCAGCGCCATTTCCCCGGCAAAATAAGGCCTTAATTCCTTATAGCCGATCGCCTGCGCGCCAGTGCCGTCCGGGTCGCGGTCAAGAAAGCTGCGCGCCTCATCCAACAGGCCGTCTGCCACCATTTGATCCACGCGCCGGTCGATTCGGTCATACAGATGCTGCCGGTCTCGAAAATCCAGCCCCAGATAAAACGGATCGTAAGGCGACGGATTCCGCCTGGATCGCTTTCGCTGCTCCGACATCGTGACCCCGGAGGTTTCATATAGCTCCAGCGCCCGGACAATCCGGCCCAGATTGGCCGGATGCAGGCCCTCGGCCGTCCGTGGGTCGATCCGGTTCAATTCTTCCCACAGCGCTTTTGCACCCTCCTGCTCCGCGCGGCGATAAAGCGCAGAGCGGATTTCAGGGTTTGTAGGCGCATCGACCAATTCGATATGGTCGAGCAGCGTATCGATATAAAGCCCCGTGCCGCCTGCCAGCACCGGTAGCTTCCCGCGTGAGCGGATATCGGCGATGCATTGCTCTGCGCGCGCGGTAAACGCGGCAACACTGAAACGCTCCTCCGGCTGCACAACGCCGATGAGATAATGCGCTACGCCGCCCATTTCCTCCCTGGTCGGCGCAGCGGTGGCAATCTCCATGCCAGCGTAAATCTGCATGGAATCCGCGCTGACGACCTCGCCGCCGAATTCCTTCGCAAGCGCCACGGCCAACATCGTTTTCCCGGAAGCGGTCGGGCCGACGACGGCGAGAACCGGTATTTTTTTATCTGCCGCCATGTCCTTCCCTCCGTTTTAAGCATCTTAACAGGATCGCTTCTCTATGGAATCCGCCCGAATTGCTTTTCCAATTCACCCTGCGGCATCACGACCATGACGGGCCGACCATGCGGGCAATAGCGGATTTCATCATGCGAGAGCAGATTTTCCACAAATCTCTCCAGCTCATAGGGACTTGTCTCGTCTCCCGCCTTAATAGCAGCGCGGCAGGCGACATTGTGATAGAGCCAGTCGAGCTTTTCGGGGATCAGCTCGCGCCGGTTCGCCAGCAGATAGCCCGCAAGCTCCTGAAACAAGGCGGCAACATCCTCCTGCGCGAGTGTCATCGGGCAGGCGCGCACGAGCACCGTCCCCGCGCCGAAATCCTCGGCCTCAAAGCCCGCCTGGTGCAAAAGGTCCAAATTCTGTAAAACGGCCGCATATTCCTCCTTGGCCAGCGTGACGGCCACAGGCGAAAGCAGAAGCTGCAAATCGGCCTGCCCGGCCTCCCGTCTGAGCTCCTCATACAGCATCCGCTCATGGGCGGCATGCTTGTCAATGAGGAGCAAATCCTTCCCGCTCTCCACCACGATATAGGTGCGGAAGGCCTCCCCCAGCACGCGGAACGCCGGAATTTCTTTTGGGGAAGGCGGCATCGGTGCCGTTTCCTTCGCCTTCTCTTCTCCAGAAAATTCCGGCTGTTCGAGCGCCACTTTTTCTTTGGCAGCCGCCATCTCGCGGGCAATCTCCGCCTGCGGGGAAGCCGAAGCCTGCCCGGGAAACGCCTTCGCGGCCTTTGCGGCGGATTCGGTTTTCACAGCGCTGCTCACAGATGTAGGCGTTTCTTCCGGCGCGCCGGCGGCCTTCTGCTTTTGGAGCGCAGCCGCCACCGTATCCGGCTCCCGGCCCCGCGCGTAACCAGGCGCCGGGGATTCCAATTTCTGCGGCGGACGATTTTTCCCGATATAGGAGGCCGCCGTCTCGCGGCTCCAGAAGCCGTCCCTCCTTTTGGGCAGCATGATCTGCTCCGGCGCGGGAGGGGAAGGCTGCGCCGCCTCGACAGATGCGTTCATCCTGTTGAGATCAACACGCGGGCGCGGATCATTTTGCTGGAGCGTATTTTTTGTGGCATAATAGACCGCGTCAAAAATACGCTTTTCATTGGCAAAACGAACCTCGATCTTTGCGGGATGAACGTTGACATCCACCGTTTCGTTCGGCACGTGCAGATGCAGCACGCAGGCTGGGAATTTGCCGGCCATGATCGCGTTGCGGTAGGCCTCCTCCAGCGCCGCCATAGCGGTGCGGCTCTTGACAAGCCTGCCGTTCAGGAAGAAAAGCTGCATCGTACGGTTCGGCCGCGCGGCCAGCGGCTTTGTGACAAAGCCGGATATACGCACGCCGTTCAGCTCATAATCCACCGGGAGCAGACCCGCGGCGAAATCCTTCCCGTATACCGCATAAATCGCGCTGAGCAGCTTCCCGTCGCCGGGGGTTAAAAGCGTCTCCTTCCCATCCCGGATGAAGCGGACGCTGACCTCCGGATGGGAGAGGGCAACGCGATCCACAACGCCTGCGACGGCGTTCGCCTCGGATACATCCTTTTTCAGGAACTTCATGCGCGCGGGCGTGTTGTAAAACAGGTCGCGCACGATCAGCGTTGTCCCCTTGGGGCAGCCCGCGTCGTCCAGGAGCGTCTGCTCGCCGCCCTCGATGCACAGCCGCGTGCCCACAGGCTCCTCCTGCGTCCGGGTTAAAAGCTCCACGCGCGAAACCGCCGCAATGGAGGCGAGCGCTTCACCGCGGAACCCCAGCGTGCCGATGCCGTCCAAATCCGCTTCAACGCTGATCTTGCTCGTCGCATGGCTGATGAAGGCTGTTGGTGCATCCTCGCGCGCAATGCCGCAGCCGTTGTCGGTAATGCGGATGTAGGTGATTCCGCCATGCCGGATTTCGAGCGTAACGGCGGACGCGCCCGCGTCGATAGAGTTTTCCATCAGCTCCTTCACAACGGAGGAAGGCCGTTCAACGACCTCTCCCGCTGCGATCAACTCCGTGACATGGCGGGGCAGCACATGGATTTTCGGCATGGCAAATGATCCTCCTTTCACAGGTGCAAACCAAAGGGCAGCTTCCCGTCAGACGAAACCGGGCGGTTACAGAATCGGCCTGCTCTCCTTGAGCACCACGTCGTGCGCGCCGCCTTCGACGATGCTGGTGGAAGAGATCAGCGTAATCTTCGCATTCTTCTGCAGCTCGGGGATGGTCAGGCAGCCGCAGTTGCACATCGTGGAGCGCACCTTGGAGAGGGAAAGCTCCACATTATCCTTCAGGCTGCCCGCATAGGGCACGAAGGAATCAACGCCCTCTTCAAACGAGAGCTTCGCATCGCCACCGAGGTCGTACCGCTGCCAGTTCCTCGCCCGTGCACTGCCCTCGCCCCAGTATTCCTTCATATAATTGCCGTTAACGTTGACTTTCTTTGTCGGGCTCTCATCAAAACGGGCAAAATACCGGCCCAGCATTAAGAAGTCTGCTCCCATTGCCAGCGCCAGGGTAATATGGTAATCGTGCACGATGCCGCCGTCGGAACAGATCGGCACATAGACACCCGTCTCCTGAAAATATTCATCACGCGCTTGGGCCACTTCAATCAGGGCGGTAGCCTGCCCCCTGCCGATGCCCTTTTGCTCTCTCGTGATGCAGATCGCGCCGCCGCCGATCCCGACCTTTACAAAATCGGCTCCCGCTTCGGCCAGGAAGCGGAACCCATCCCGGTCGACAACATTTCCTGCGCCGATCTTCACGGCATCCCCATAGTGCTTCCGAACATAATCGAGCACGATCTTCTGCCATTCCGTATATCCTTCTGAGCTATCGATGCAAAGGGCATCCGCGCCCGACTCAAGCAGCGCCGGAATCCGCTCGGCATAATCCCTCGTGTTAATGCCGGCGCCCACCATATAGCGTTTGGAAGCGTCGATCAATTCGTTTTCATTATCCTTATGAGAATTATAATCCTTTCGGAATACCATCGAAACCAGCCGCTGCTCCTGATCGATGATCGGCAGGCAGTTGAGTTTATGCTCCCAGATAATGTCGTTAGCTTCCGTCAGCGAAGTGTCTTCCCCGGCGGTAATCAGGTTTTCAAAGCAGGTCATGAATTCCCGGACCTTAGTAGTCAACGGCATTCTGCTGATGCGGTAATCCCGGCTGGTGACAAGGCCGACCAACTTGCCCTGTGCGCTCCCGTCTTCCGTTACCGCCACCGTGGAATGCCCGGTTTGCTCCTTGAGCGCCAGAATATCCGCCAAAGTCGCCTCCGGAGAAATATTGGAATCGCTGATCACAAAGCCCGCCCGATAGCTTTTTACCCGGGCAACCATCTGTGCCTGGCTTTCGATCGACTGCGAACCGTAGATGAAGGACATTCCGCCCTCCCTTGCCAAAGCGACCGCCATATGATCATCCGAAACGGACTGCATGATCGCCGAGGTCATTGGGATATTGAGCGTCAGCGCCGGCTCCTCGCCTTTCGCATATTTAACCAATGGTGTTTTCAGGCTCACATTCGCAGGAATGCACTGCGTGGACGAATAGCCCGGGATCAATAGATATTCCCCAAACGTATGCGACGGTTCCTTCATATAAATTGCCATGAAATTCCTCTCCTTTTACCAATGATAACAGGTTTTTCTCCGTTACCCCTTCGCCTTTCTGACCAGCTCGTGAAGCAGCGTCAGCGATTCGATGGGCGTGAGGGTGTTGACATCAATATTTTTCAGCTGCTCCATGATTTCCGCGCTCGTATTGCCCGCGATGGAAATCTGGAGAAGCGGATTTTCTTCCTCCTCGGGCAATTCCTCCGCGTCGGGGACCTCTGCAGGGCCCGCGCCCTTGCGGGCATTGTCCTCGAGAGCCTTGAGGATCACACGCGCGCGCTTGACCACGCTCACCGGCACGCCCGCAAGCTTTGCAACCTCCACGCCATAGCTGCCGTCGGCCCCGCCGCGGATGATGCGGCGCAGGAAGGTGATTTCATCGCCGCGTTTTTTAACCGCGATATTGTAATTCTTCACGCCTGCCACCTGCCCCTCAAGCTCTGTGAGCTCGTGATAATGGGTGGCAAACAGCGTTTTAGCCCCTAGCTTCTTCGGATCGGCGCAGAATTCCAGCACCGCGCGCGCGATGCTCATGCCGTCGTAGGTGGAGGTGCCGCGGCCGATTTCATCGAGTAAAATCAGGCTTTTTGACGTGGCATTGTGCAAAATCGAGGCGACCTCGCTCATCTCCACCATGAAGGTGGACTGCCCCGCCGCCAGATCGTCGGAGGCGCCGACGCGGGTGAAGATGCTGTCCACCACGCCGATCTGTGCGCTGCGCGCCGGCACGAAGGAGCCGATCTGCGCCATGAGCGTGATGAGCGCCACCTGCCGCATATAGGTGGATTTACCCGCCATATTCGGCCCGGTGATGATGGCGCAGCGGTTATCCCCACAGTCGAGCGCCGTATCGTTGGGGACAAACGGTGCATCATCAAGCATACGCTCCACCACTGGATGCCGCCCGTCTGTGATTTCGAGCCTGTCGCCCGCATCGACGGCGGGGCGCGTATAGTCATAGGACACCGCCGTCTGCGCAAAGGAGCAGAGCACATCGAGCCGGGCGACGGCATGAGCCGTGCGCTGCACGCGGTACAGCTCGTCCGCCACACGGGTACGCACATCGTTGAAAATCTGGTACTCGAGCTGGACCATGCGCTCCTGCGCGCCGAGCACCTTGGATTCGAGCTCCTTTAATTCCTGCGTAATATACCGCTCACAATTGGAAAGCGTCTGCTTGCGGATATAGTCGTCCGGCACCAGCTCCTTATAGGAATTCGATACCTCTATGTAATAACCGAACACGCGGTTATAGCCAATTTTCAGCTTCTTGATGCCGGTGCGTTCCTGCTCGCGCTGCTCGATCTGCGTCAGGAACCCTTTGCCGTTGGTGACGAGCGCATGGAGCGAGTCAAGCTCCTCGTGGAAGCCGGACTTAATCATGCCGCCTTCGCGCACGGTAAAGGGCGGCTCCTCCACAATCGCGGCATCGATGAGGGCAAACACGTCTTCCAGCGGGTCGATATCCCGGAAGATTTCGCACAGCATCGCGCTTTTGCAGCCCTCCAGCCGCGCCCGCAGAGGAGCAAGCTTTTCAATCGCCGCCGAAAGGCTCCTGAGCTCCCGCGCGTTAGCGGTACCGTAGGCGATGCGGGTCATGAGCCGCTCAAGATCATAGATGCCGGTCAGGTTTTCGATCTCGTCACGCCGGAGCATTGTATCGCTGAACAGCTCGTCCACCGCGTTCAGGCGGCGGCTGATCTGCGCGCAGCTGAGAAGCGGCTGCTCCACCCAGGAGCGGATGAGCCGTTTGCCCATGGCGGTCTTCGTGCGGTCGAGCACCCAGAGGAGCGTGCCTTTTTTTTCGCCGCTGCGCATCGTGCGCGTCAATTCCAGATTACGCCGCGCCGCAAGGTCAAGGCGCATAAAGCGCGCGCTGCTGTAAAAATCGAGCTCCCGGATATTGTCGAGCTCCGCCTTCTGTGCGTCCTTGAGATAGGCGAGTGCTGCGCCGAGGGCGCGCACCGCATCCGGCGCACTGGCGAGCTCCAGCTCATCGAGCGAGGTTTTCTGAAAATGGGCCAGCACGAGGGCCGTGCAGGAGGCAAGGTCAAACTGCCCGTCGTCGAGCAGCTCCGCCGTCAGGCTCATGCGCTTTGCCAGAAAGGATTTGAATTCCGGCAGCACGGCAGCCCCGGCATTCACCAGCACCTCGCTGGGCATATACCGGCCGAATTCATTTATCAGCGCATCCTCACAGCCGTCCGCCGAAAAATCCGTCAGATGCACTTCACCTGTCGAAACGTCGGCAAAGCATAGCCCCGCGCCCTCCTCACCCACGCAGACGCAGGCCAGGTAATTGTTGCGCGATTCGTCGAGCATGCTGTTTTCAATAACCGTGCCGGGCGTGACCACGCGGATCACATCCCGCTTGACGATGCCCTTGGCAAGCGCCGGATCCTCCATCTGCTCGCAGATGGCAACCTTATATCCTTTGGCGACCAGGCGGGCAATATAGCTGTCCGCGCTGTGAAACGGCACGCCGCACATTGGCGCGCGCTCCTCCTGCCCGCAATCCCGACCCGTGAGCACCAGCTCCAGCTCGCGCGAAGCGGTCTTCGCATCCTCGAAGAACATTTCGTAAAAGTCTCCCAGCCGGAACATCAGAATGGTGTCGGGATACTGCTCTTTGACCTCCAGATATTGCTGCATCATCGGCGTAAGCGGTGCCATAGGGGGTGATCATTCCTTTCTTTCAAAGCGCCGCTTTACGGCGCTTTGCTCTGCCTTCATTGGTTGTCTGGTATGTGAATGGGAGGCCGAGAACCGGCCTCCCCAATGCTTCTGAATCAGCAGCCGCTGCAGGCGGAGCAATTGCCGCCGCAATTGTGCTCTTCCTTTGGCTCACAAGTGGCGGGATCCTCGCCGTTGACGCAGAGGGTGAGAATCTGCATGAGATAATTCATCATCGCGTCGACTTCTTTGCGGGCAACCTCGTAATTGATCATATTCGGATTCTGCATCACCTGCGCATAAATCGCGCGGAACTGCTGATCGTAATCCTGCATTTTTTCCTCGCTCGGCGCTTCCTTCTGCGCCTCCTGCTGATAATTCATCTGAATGAGATTGAGCTCACCGATGAGATCATTGAGGGGTTTATCGGCTTCGTTGGCCTCGCGCGCCTTTTTGAAATTGAGGTAACGTTCATCCTGCTGAATCGCTGCGCCAAGCTCGCGCGCCATTTTGATAATGTCCATTGAAATCTCCTTAATATATTTTGATTTATTCCAACTGCTCGAAAGCGAACAGAAGAATGCGGAATCAGGTGGCAGGCATCAGCTCTGAAGACAGATGTGGGATATCAGCTCGCGATTTTTCCGAAGTGGAACCGTGGCAAGTTTACGATTCCATTTGGCCGCGCAGAATCCACGCAAGCGCCTGTGTCACCCGAACGTCAACAAAGGAACCGATGAGAGATCCCTCCCCGGGGAATTCGATCACAACATTGCCCTGCGTACGCCCTGCGAGCAGCCCCTCCTTTTTGCCGGGACCCTCCACAAGCACGCGAAAGCGTTTCCCCACAAGCGACTGATTGCGCTTTTCGGCGATGCGCTCCTGTAAATCTGTCAGCTCGCGGAACCATTTTCCCTTTTCCTCCCGGGAGACGGGATCGGGCATCTTCGCCGCGGGCGTCCCCTCCCGCGGGGAGAAGAGGAAGGTAAACAGGGAGGTAAAGCCGACCTCCTCTACCAAGCGCAGTGTATCCTGAAATTCCTCGTACGTCTCGCCCGGAAAGCCGACGATGACGTCGCTCGTCAGGGAGAGTTCCGGCATAACCTGGCGCGCATAGCGGGTAAGCTCCAGATACTGCTCTCGCGTATAGCGGCGATTCATCTCCTTTAAAACTCGATCGTTGCCGGACTGGAAAGGCAGGTGCAGGTGCTTCGCGACCTTTTCACAGGAGGCCATCGCATCGAGCAGCTCCCGCGTGCAATCCTTTGGGTGGGAGGTCATGAACCGAATGCAGAAATCTCCTGGAATCGCATTGATCTCCCGCAGCAATTGTGCAAAAGAGACAGGCGTTTCCAAATCCTTCCCATAAGAGTTGACATTCTGCCCCAAGAGCGTAATGTCACGGTAACCCGCTTCCACTAGGGAATGAGCCTCGTCGAGTACTGCTTCGAGCGTGCGGCTGCGTTCACGCCCGCGGACATAGGGGACAATGCAATAGCTGCAAAAATTATTGCAGCCGTACATCACGGGAAGAAACGCCTTAAAGGAGCTGTCCCGCACGACGGGAAGCCCCTCCGTGATGCCGCCCGCCTCATCCGGCAGCTCAAACACGCGGCCCTTGCCGCACAGGGTGCGGTATAGAAGCTCCGGCAGGCGATGGATCACATGCGTGCCGAAGACGAGATCGACAAATGGGTAGCTCTTACGGATTTTCTCCGCTACGCGTGGCTGCTGCATCATGCACCCGCACAGGGCGACGACCATGCCCGGCCGGGCGGCTTTGATATTTTTCAGGGCGCCGACATTGCCGAACACGCGATCCTCCGCGTGCTCACGCACTGCGCAGGTGTTGTAGAGAACCAGATCGGCATCCTCGGCGGTATCCGTAAATGTATAGCCCATCTCGGCAAGCATGCCCTTCATGCGTTCGCCGTCTGATACGTTGCCCTGGCAGCCGTAGGTGTGCACAAAGGCGCGTGGCCGCCCGCGATAGCGTGTGTCGAGCACGGTGTGCAAAAGGGATGTGTATTCTTCCTGCGATTTCACAGGTGTATCATTTTTTTCAGCGTTTTGAAGCAAGCTGGGTTCCTCCGCATCCAAACTGTCCCCACAGGGGTAAAATCCCCCATGATTCTTTTTATTATACTACGAATAGTGGTTGTCCGCAAGTCAAAATCACATATCTTGCGGAAAAATGAACCGCCGCCGATTGCTGTTGCTTGTATACTTGATTAAAACAGCGGCTTTATCACTATGAATTTCTTTGTGTCAAAATCAAAATACCTTTCCGGTAAATAAAGTCCGCCCTGTTACCCTTCACAATTTCATATAGCGCTTCGGGGGCTTTTCCGTTATCGGATAAAATTATTCATTGCCTCGCCTTGCAAAGACGAAAAATCGGTATCGCTTTACGAAGCAGGAAAACAGGGCTTGATTTGTGGGCAGGGCAAGCCGCAAATGCAGGGCTGGCCGGCTTTGCCATCAACTCGACAACTGGGAATTGAACTACCAGTTATAACCAAATTGCTTTGCCTATCAACCAAATGAGTAAAATCCAAATCAATACGGTAGGGACAGCATAATACCACTTCTTTGGTTTTCCATTTTCCCATAATCCCTCAGACTTTTTTCGATTTCTTTCTATAACTTCTTCTGGAATAAGTCTAATGGTTAATGCAACGAAAGCTGGTAATAATATGACGTCATCCAAATACCCCAGAATGGGGATAAAATCTGGTACTAAATCGATCGGAGAAAGCGCATAAACGATTGTAATCCCTGCAAAAATTTTCGCAATTATTGGAGTATCCTTATCCTTTAATGCCAAAAAGATAGTTGGAATATCTGTTTTAAGTTGCTTCGCTCGCTTCCTTAAATTCATTACAATTATCTCCTCAAATCCAAAGTTTATCGTCCCCTATTTGCCTCTTTTCCCCCACTGCGGAGTAGGGCTCTTTACAAGCTCGGATTTCTGCATGACACGGACTAACCACTGCTTTTCGTTCCCTGGCAGCTCATTATAGCGCAGCTTTGTCTGCTTAAAATAAGTGATCATAAGCTGCTCCGAAAGCTGCCAATATGCTCCCCTCCCACGCTTATGTTATCTTTTCTTGGCACTCGCTACATTCCCTATCCTGGATAGAGAGAATACCCCCACATTTAGGGCAAGTATATTTTTCTTTCTGTTTCTCCATGAACGTTTCTAAACCGTGTTGTCGTACAAATTCGCTATTTTCCATAAGGCTTGCTTGATACCGTTTGTTATCGCTTTTTTCAAGCGTTTTTATCAGCGTACAAGGAAAATCTGTACACTCAAAGCAATAGGATAGTTTTTTACTCCTGATACAATCTTTTATTTTACATTTGCGGCAGTGTTCCGGCTTTCCCCGATCGCCGTTTAAACAACCCACACATGGATTTTTGTGATAACAGTGCTTATAGCAAACCAGACAATTCATGCCACAGGGAGCGAACATAATCGTATCAATATTTTCTTTTGGCATTTTCATTGTACACTCTCCCTATTTGCATCCATTTTTTGCTTTGTTTTTCCATTCTACCACATTTCCGAAAGCATGGAAATAGCCTGTTTTTCATTCAGACTTCCTATCTTTCGGATATACGGCACAGGCAGTTAAAAAGGTCTACGCTTCCATTTATGATTATTACTTCCCCAGTAAAATGGGGGTTGTTTCAGGCCTGTTCGGCAGCCAAAGAAAACCACCCCATCAAAGCCTGCTGATGGGGTGGTCAATGCTGTTCCAAAACATATCTTTTGTTTTACAAAAGCAGATGTTCGCCGCACCGTAGGCAGCACTTTGCTTCAGCGTGTTTCCCGAAGGCTGACACCCTGCCATGCCGCCATCAATTCCTCCCGGTGCGTCTCGCCTTTTAAGATGATAAGCTCAGTGCAACGCTCTCAATGGTGTAATATGTTTGAACCATTTCTCTTATTCTTTTATCTCCGGGCAAAGCGTTGCAATTCCCATATGATTCCCCTCGCCCGTTTCTAAATCCTTGGGCGTGTGAATGAGATAGAAAAAACCGTTCTCCGAATATTTTTGATCATCGAAGCCTTTCGCATAATCCTCGGCCATCGCCATGTGGGTCACACGGCCGATCGCCATGGCGGTCAGGCCCGCACCGGACAAATCCTCCAGCCGCCCGCATTTGCATTCGAGCGTCAAAAAGCTCTCCCCGATGCGCGGGACGGACACGGTTTTTGCCGCTTCCTCCGCAAAGCCGCCTACGGTGAATTCGTCCACGTCCGGCTCGTTATGCTCGACCGTTTGGAGCAGCGCGTCATAATAGCGCTTTGAGAGAAAGTTGACGCAGAATTCCCCATCGCGCTTGATGTTTTCATAGGTATGCGTATGCTGGCACAGGCCGGCAAGGATCGCGTAAAAGCCGCCTTTATCACCCTGAAAACAGCTCCAGGAGTGGAAGTTGATATTCGGCTTGCCATCTGCCTTGCGCGTCGTAATGGCAAAGAGCACCTGCGGGATGCCGCAGGCATATTCCATGTAGGAGAAGAAATCGTACTGCCCCGGCCAGTATTGCCGGAACCGCTCGGGTTTTTCCGCCCCAAATTCGTATTTCATCTGATTGTCTCCTTTATCCTTCGATTCTGCCAAACGCGCGCAGGAAAAGAAGGTTTTGAATCACAAGGTTCGCCTTCCACCAGTTTTCGGAGATGGCGAATTCACGCTCATACGCGCCCCACGTCCAGGTGAGATTCCAAACGCCGTGAGCATTGCGATTTTGAATCAACAAATCACACTCCTGCTCCGGCAGGCCCTCGCTTCCGGGGTAAAACGGGCTCTGTGGTGAACGGATAAAACGGGACGGCGTGCAGACATAGCCCTGGGTCCAGTCTGACGGATCATTGCCGATGAGCACGCGAACCGCGCTTTTCAGCCTGCCCTCATAGGCCTTTTCGTCGAACA
>OKRX01002320.1_pt1 | contig 12852 bp, 12 predicted proteins | sample 1601241 | NCBI WGS metagenome assembly OKRX01 (sample SAMEA3541500, study PRJEB24748) | human gut metagenome | biome: human gut; feature: human-associated habitat; material: faeces | place: China | collected 2012
ATAATCCGGGTATCAACAAAAACGGTATTCGTTTCATGGTATTAATGGTATTCTAAACTTATGCAACCTTTAGCAGAACGGTTACGGCCAAAAACTCTGGATGAATATATCGGTCAGAAACACTTAGTGGGACCGGGCGCTATCCTGCGGAAGATGATTGACGCAGGACGCATTTCTTCGTTTATTCTCTGGGGACCTCCCGGAGTGGGAAAAACGACACTGGCACAGATTATCGCCAACAAACTGGAAACTCCGTTTTATACTTTAAGTGCAGTGACTTCCGGCGTGAAAGATGTCCGCGAAGTGATAGACCGTGCCAAGAGCAACCGATTTTTCTCCCAATCCAGCCCGATTCTGTTTATCGATGAAATTCATCGGTTTAGCAAGTCGCAGCAGGACTCTTTGTTGGGAGCAGTGGAAAACGGTACGGTGACACTTATCGGTGCCACCACGGAGAACCCGTCGTTCGAAGTGATTCGTCCTCTCTTGTCCCGCTGCCAGCTTTATGTGCTGAAATCTCTGGAGAAAGAAGATCTGCTGGAACTTCTGGAACGTGCCATTAGTACAGACACGGTACTGAAAGAACGTAAGATTGAACTGAAAGAAACCACAGCTATGTTGCGCTTCTCCGGTGGAGACGCACGCAAGTTGCTTAATATACTGGAACTCGTTGTAGAGTCGGACACTGACGATACTGTTGTCATCACTGACGATATGGTGACAGAACGACTGCAACAGAATCCGCTTGCTTATGACAAAGACGGGGAAATGCATTATGACATCATCTCCGCTTTCATCAAGTCTATCCGCGGCAGCGATCCCGACGGTGCTATCTACTGGCTCGCCCGTATGGTTGAAGGAGGTGAAGATCCTGCTTTCATTGCCCGCAGACTTGTTATTTCTGCTGCCGAAGACATCGGTTTGGCTAATCCGAATGCATTACTTCTTGCCAACGCCTGTTTTGAGACATTGATGAAAATCGGTTGGCCCGAAGGAAGAATTCCTCTGGCCGAAACGACCATTTATCTGGCCACCAGTCCCAAAAGTAATTCTGCTTATAGCGCTATTAATGACGCATTGGAATTAGTCCGTTCTACGGGTAATCTGCCTGTCCCCCTGCACTTGCGCAATGCACCGACAAAGCTGATGAAGCAATTAGGGTACGGACAGGAATATAAATATGCCCACAGCTACGAAGGCAATTTCGTCAAACAGCAATTCCTGCCGGATGAACTGAAAGACAAACGGATATGGCAACCGCAGAACAATCCTGCCGAACAGAAACATGCCGAACGGATGATACAGCTCTGGGGAGACAAATTCAAGAAGTAGGCTAATGGCAGAAACAAAATAAAACAACAAGAAACGTATAACATATTATTAATACTAAAATAGAAAATGAAAATTGTTATTTTAGACGGCTTTGCCGCCAATCCCGGAGATATATCCTGGGAAGGTTTAAAGGCTCTCGGAGAATGTACGATTTACGACCGTACCGCCCCCGAAGAAGTATTAGAACGTTCAGCCGGTGCAGAAGTAATTCTGACTAACAAGGTAATCATCAATGCAGACCACATGGCTGCCTTGCCCGAACTGAAATATATCGGTGTATTGGCTACCGGATACAACGTTGTCGATACGGCTGCTGCCAAAGAACGCGGTATCATTGTTACCAATATTCCCGCATACAGCACCGCTTCCGTAGCTCAAATGGTATTTGCACATATCCTGAATATCTCCCAACAAGTACAGCGCCATTCGGAAGAAGTCCACAAAGGTCGTTGGACAAACAACAAGGATTTCTGTTTTTGGGATACTCCTTTAATGGAACTGAGAGACAAGAAAATCGGTTTGGTCGGACTGGGAAATACAGGTTACACAACTGCTCGTGTTGCTATCGGTTTCGGTATGCAGGTTTATGCACTGACTTCCAAGTCACACTTCCAGTTGCCGCCGGAAATCAAGAAAATGGACTTAGACCAACTGTTCAGCGAATGTGATATTGTCAGCCTTCACTGCCCGCTTACCCCGGAAACTCACGAACTGGTGAACGCCCGCCGTCTCGCTATGATGAAGCCGAACGCTATTCTTATCAATACAGGCCGTGGTCCGCTCATCAACGAACAAGACTTGGCAGACGCACTGAACAGCGGGAAGATTTATGCTGCCGGAGTAGACGTGCTTTCTACCGAACCTCCTCGTGCCGACAATCCGTTACTGACTGCAAAGAACTGCTACATCACCCCGCATATCGCATGGGCTACAACCGAAGCTCGCGAACGCCTGATGAATATGGCGATCAGTAACCTCCAAGCATACATTGCCGGAACACCGGAAAACGTTGTGAATAAATAAAACGACGGAGAACGATAAAAATGAACGGTGAACAAGTTGCGCATCTATCGCAAGCTTGTTCACCGTTTATCGTTTTAATCAAAATTATCGTTCCTGATTCATTATCAACGTCCGACCCGTATCGTTTAGTAAGAATGCCCTCCCTCATCCATTTCTTTCTCTGTAATCTTATGACGGTCGATGCTGCGCCATGCATAGAATATATAGGCAAGAACGAACGGAACAAGAATAGAAACATACGCCATTGTTTTAAGCGTAAATTCGCTGGAACAGCTATTGGCCAGAGTCAATGAACTTTGCAAATCCGTATAAGACGGATAATAAGCAGTATTGTTGTATCCGGCTACCAATAACAGGGATAAAACCGTCAGCACAGTGCCAATGCCCGTAAACCAGATTCCCTTATCAAAAGTCTTTTTAAGAACCGTCTTTCCGATTCCAAAGAGAACCAATACCACTCCGATAAGGAAAAGGATTAATACAACCGGCATTTCGATAAAGTTAGTAAAGTACTTGAATGGCTGCATATAAACCTCCTGCGTATCAGGATTTACGGCAAAACCGTCGGATACCAATGTACGGATGACGAAAGCCAGAAAGAATAATAAGAATAAAACCGTATTATTCAGTACGGCACGACGGCATTTATCGGTCAATTCTTTATCATCTATATTATTAATGAAATAAAGTGCGCCCAACACACGAGCGAGGAAAAATACAGCCAGCCCCAGAATCACATTCCAGATATTGGTCAATGCATCAAGTCCATGCCACCCATTGCCCCAATGACTGATAACCGGCATAATGGTATCCGTCATATTCGCCTTATTGATATAAAAATCAGAACCGGTGAAAAAGGTAGCAACTGCCCCGCCAAGCAACAAAGGCCCCACTACCCCGTTAATCACCAAAAACGTCCGGTATGTCTTTTTACCTAACAGATTGCCTGCCTTACTCTGAAATTCATAGCTGACAGCCTGCAACACAAAACTGAAAAGAATAATCATCCAAAGCCAATAAGCTCCGCCGAAACTGGTACTATAAAATAAAGGAAATGAAGCAAAGAAAGCACCTCCGAACGTTACCAATGTAGTAAACGTAAATTCCCATTTGCGACCGGTAGAATTTACCAACATCTTGCGATGTTCTTCCGTCTTGCCCAGACAGAACAATAACGAATTACCTCCTTGCACAAACAATAAGAACACAAGTATGGCTCCCAGCAAGGAAACGATCAGCCACCAATATTGTTGTAGAAATATATACATATATTTTAAGTATTAAGTTTTAAGTATTATGTATGACGCTCTGATATCAGATTCCAGGTATTAAACCTCCGGCCCCTTCTTGATAGCCCTTATCATGATTCCTATTTCCGCAATCAGCATTACGGTAAATAAAAACAGGAAGATAAAGAAAGTAGTCTGAACAGAGCCGACATCCAACTTGGAGATAGCCGCCGATGTAGGAAGCAGATCCCGGATAGCCCACGGTTGACGGCCACATTCGGCAACCACCCAACCGGCTTGTCCGGCAATGTAAGCCAGAGGAATCGTCAGTAAAGCCACCCAATGCATCCAGCGCATTTTGCTTAAATCCTTTTTATAGATAAAGAACAGTACAACAATAAAGAACAGAATGAAATATCCACCCAGAATCACCATGACACGGAAGGCATAAAAGTTCAGAGGAACATTCGGAACCAACTGATTCACATCCTTAATATATCCGTATCCGAAATAAGGAATATTCTCCTGCAACACTTTGTATGCCACTTGCGCATCCTCCTCGTTCCCGGCACTCTTCGCAGCACGGTAAGCAGCCAGCGCACCGATAGCCGTTTTACCCCGTTCAATCTTTTCGGCAGCCGAAAGAGCAATCGTACCGTCTTTCTGTTGATAGCCACCTTCGATAATATTCGTAATTCCCGGAACATAAGCATTGGCGTCACGCTCGGCAAGGAAAGAAAGCATACTCGGTATCTCAATACGGAACAGGAAAGGTTCTTTTCCGTCATTATAAGTCTTCTTTTCGGGATTCAGCATGCCGATTCCCACCAAACCCACATTCGTACCACCCTCATACAATCCTTCCACAGCGGCAAGTTTCATCGGCTGCGTCTGCGCAATCTGATAACCGGAGCCGTCGCCTGTCCAAACGGAAAGCAGTGATGCCACCAATCCGAAGATAGCACCAATCTTTATGCTGGCAAGTGCAAACTCACGATTGCGCTTCTTCAACAAATACCAGCAACCAATGCCTACTACAAACACGCCACCCAGCACCCAGCCGGACAACACCGTATGAAAGAATTTATTGACGGCCACAGGCGAAGTAGCCACCGCCCAAAAGTCCACCATTTCATTACGAACCGTATCAGGATTGAACTCCATGCCCACCGGATGTTGCATCCAAGCATTGGCAACAAGAATCCACCAGGCGGAAATTGTAGCTCCCAGACCTGTCAGCCAGGTAGAAGCCAAATGAAAACGCTTGCTCACTTTCTCCCAGCCGAAGAACATCACCGCTATAAACGTAGCTTCCATGAAGAAGGCCAAAATCCCTTCAATAGCCAACGGCGCACCGAAGATATCGCCTACGAACCACGAATAATTACTCCAATTCGTACCAAATTCAAATTCCAGAATCAAACCGGTTGCCACACCAATGGCAAAGTTAATACCGAAAAGTTTCATCCAAAATTTGGCTGTCCGTTTCCAGAATTCATTGCCTGTTTTATAATACAGCGTCTCCATGATTCCCATCACCACTGCCAGTCCGAGTGTGAGGGGAACAAAAATCCAGTGGTACATGGCTGTCATCGCAAATTGGGCTCTCGACCAATCGATCAGCGAGGTGTCAATACTTTCAATCATAATCTTATGTAGTTTAAAAGTTAAAAATCAGTAGATTTCTCGGGAAGAGCACGTTGTATCAGTTCATTTCCCACATACGTTCCCTTGTCGGCATCCGTAGGGTGGTCGCCAAGAAAGTCGGGGAAGAAGAACAACTTCAGAATAAAGAACATGATGAATAATTTCAAAAGGATAATAATCCACAGAGTACGCCCCAAAGTCATACTTCGAAAGCCTTCCAGGTAGAAGTTCCAGACGGAAAGTAGTGTATTCTTCATATTTCTACGTCAAGATTTGTAATGAGTACAAATATACAATTTTTATAATTAAAACAAACAAATCCCTTGAATTGTTGCAGAATTTGTCGTGTTTTTCTAAAAAAACCTGCCTATCGACAGAAAAAAATCATTTAACGGCGAAATTCCGCAATCCGTCTATCACTTTTGCTGCTATTATAATATGTACGTACCTTCGTTTCCGGTTAATTAATAGAAGAATGAATATGATAAACGTAAGAAGATTGACAGTGATAGCATTTTTGGGTGCAGGTATGCTGCCCGGCATATCTGCCCAAAATTCTTCTCTGCAAGTCGATACACTGAACGAAACAAAGCTTCCCGCTCAATGGGACTTGCAATCGTGTATCGACTATGCCCTTGAGCAGAATATTACGATTCGTAAAAATCGGGTTACTGCGGCAAGCACGCAGATTGATGTGAAGACAGCCAAGGCTGCCTTGTTCCCCAGCCTCTCCTTCTCTACCAGCCAGCAGGTTGTGAACCGGCCGTATCAGGAATCAAGTAGCAGAGTCAGTGGCAGTGAGATTATCAGTACCAACAGTAAAACCAGTTACAATGGAAACTACGGACTAAATGCCTCGTGGACTCTTTATAATGGTAGCAAACGGCTGAAGACAATCCAACAGGAGAAACTGAACAATCAGGTAGCCGAACTGGATGTAGCGACTTCGGAGAACAGTATTCAGGAGTCTATTGCACAAATATATATTCAGATACTTTATGCAGCAGAGTCTGTCAGAGTAAATGAAAATACGCTGCAAGTCTCCATTGCACAGCGCGACCGCGGTCAGGAACTTCTGAATGCCGGAAGCATTGCCAAAAGCGATTTCGCACAATTGGAAGCGCAGGTCAGTACCGACCGTTACCAACTTGTCACAGCGCAAGCCACTCTGCAAGATTACAAATTACAACTGAAACAACTACTCGAACTCGACGGGGAGAATGAAATGAACATCTATCTCCCCGCTCTGTCCGACGAGAATGTACTGTCTCCGTTGCCCGCCAAAAGAGATGTGTATGTGAGTGCCCTTGCCCTTCGTCCCGAAATCGAAGCGAGCAAACTCAATGTGAACGCTTCCGAATTGGGAATCGACATTGCTAAGTCCGGCTACCTTCCTACCGTCAGCCTCAGCGCGGGAATCGGAACGAATCATACCAGTGGTAGTGATTTCACTTTCGGCGAACAAGTAAAAAATGGCTGGAACAATTCCATCGGATTGTCTGTCAGCGTGCCTATTTTCAATAATCGACAGACAAAGAGTGCCGTACAGAAAGCCAAGTTACAATATGAAACGAGTATGCTGTCATTGCTCGACGAACAGAAAGCCTTATACAAAACGATTGAAGGACTTTGGCTCGACGCCAACAGTGCACAGCAACGCTATGCAGCAGCCAACGAGAAACTGAAAAGTACGCAAATCAGCTACAACCTGATTAGCGAGCAATTCAATCTGGGAATGAAAAATACAGTAGAACTTCTCACTGAAAAGAACAACTTGCTACAAGCACAGCAAGAACAGCTTCAAGCCAAATATATGGCAATACTGAATACACAGTTGTTGAAGTTCTATCAAGGCGACAAACTAGCTTTGTAAGGAATCGAATATCAGCATTATAAATAAGTAAAAGCATAATAAACGAATGAAAACGAAAAAGATTATTCTAATCGCTGTGGCAGTCGTTGTGGTTGTGGGAGCAGGAATCTGGTTCTTTGCAGGTTCACCCGCCAAACACAAGGTTACGTATGCCACCACTACTGTCAGCAAAGGCGATATTTCAAATTCGGTGACTGCTACCGGAACGATCGAACCGGTAACGGAAGTAGAAGTCGGTACACAGGTATCCGGTATCATCGACAAAATCTATGTGGACTATAACTCGGTAGTAACCAAAGGACAGTTGATAGCCGAAATGGACCGCATCACCCTGCAAAGCGAACTAGCTTCACAGAAAGCAACCTATGACGGTGCGAAAGCCGAATACGAATATCAGGAAAAGAACTTCCAACGCAGCAAAGGTCTGCACGAGAAATCATTAATCAGTGATACGGACTACGAACAGGCCCTCTATAACTACCAGAAAGCCAAAAGTAACTACGACAGCAGCAAAGCCTCTCTGGCAAAAGCAGAGCGTAACCTGTCCTACGCCACGATTACCTCACCGATTGACGGTGTAGTTATCAGCCGTGATGTGGAAGCCGGACAGACTGTTGCTTCCGGATTCGAAACTCCGACCTTGTTCACCATTGCTGCGGACTTGACAAAGATGCAGGTAGTGGCCGACGTGGACGAAGCTGATATAGGTGGTATCGAAGAAGGTCAACGTGCCAGCTTCACGGTAGACGCTTATCCGAACGACACATTCGAAGGAGTAGTGACACAGATTCGCCTGGGAGATGCGAGCAGTACCAGCAGTACAAGTTCCAGCACCAGCACGGTGGTTACTTATGAGGTGGTAATCTCCGCCCATAATCCGGACCTGAAACTGAAACCACGTCTGACTGCCAATATCACAATCTATATTCTCGACAAGAAAGATGTACTGTCTGTTCCTAACAAGGCTTTGCGCTTTACACCGGAAGAACCTCTGATCGGTAAAAACGATATTGTGAAGGATTGCGAAAGCGAACATAAAGTCTGGACACGCGAAGGCACCACATTCACTGCTCATCCGGTAGAAATAGGAATTACAAACGGAATCTCCACAGAGATCATCAGCGGTGTCACCGAAGGAACAAGAGTAGTGACAGAAGCTACCATAGGTGGCATACCGGGCGAAAGCATGGAAGCCCCGACAGGTCAGGAAGGCGGAGAAAGAAGTCCGTTCATGCCGGGCCCTCCGGGAAGCAAAAAGAAAAAATGAATCCATTTTAAGAAATCAGTCTAAGAGGATAGAGCTGATTTCCTAAAATTAAAATAATGTGAGTTCGATATAAGTCTATACTGTTCACAACTCTCCTCCTTCGGGAAGGAGGAGTACCCGTAGGGGGAGGTGGTAGGTGAATATATAGGTATATGAAATATACTGCCTTACGATTAAAAGCAAATGGCCGCACCTACCACCCCGCCCTTTGGTTTCCCCTCCTTTCCGGAAGGGAAACCATGCGGATGATAGCTGTTATATCGAACTCACATTAAAACAGGCTAAAATAAACTTTGCGCAAATCCGAGAAGTATGCAAAATCGATTCTGAAAACCAGCAGACATTTTGCAAATGAGAAATAAAGAATAAAAGATGAAAAAAGTAATTGAACTTCAAAATATCAAACGTGACTTTCAGGTAGGAGAAGAAACCGTCCATGCGTTACGAGGCGTTTCTTTCACTATCAACGAAGGAGAGTTTGTTACTATCATGGGAACTTCCGGTTCGGGAAAATCCACGCTGCTCAACACATTGGGCTGTCTGGATACCCCAACCAGCGGAGAGTATCTGCTCGACGGAATCTCCGTCCGCACAATGAGCAAACCTCAACGGGCGGTACTCAGAAACCGGAAAATCGGTTTTGTGTTCCAGAGCTACAACCTCCTCCCCAAAACAACGGCAGTAGAAAACGTGGAGTTGCCGCTGATGTACAACTCCGCCGTCAGTGCCTCCGAACGTCGCCGCCGTGCTATCGAGTCTCTACAAGCGGTGGGACTGGGCGACCGTCTCGAACATAAGTCGAACCAAATGTCCGGCGGACAGATGCAACGTGTAGCCATCGCCCGCGCACTGGTGAACAATCCTGCCGTTATCCTTGCCGACGAAGCCACCGGAAATCTCGACACCCGTACCTCTTTTGAGATACTTGTCCTGTTTCAGAAACTTCACGCGGAAGGACGTACAATTATATTCGTAACGCATAATCCCGAAATCGCACAATACAGTAGCCGGAATATACGGTTGCGCGACGGTCATATAACGGAAGATACGGTCAATACGAAGATTCTGTCTGCCGCCGAAGCGCTGGCTGCATTGCCGAAAAATGAGGAAGACTAATTAAAGTTATAAGCTTTTAAACATGAATGGAACCAATTTATTTAAAATAGCTCTCCGGGCGTTGGCGAACAACAAGCTACGCGCTTTCCTTACCATGCTCGGCATCATTATCGGTGTCGCATCCGTCATCACGATGCTTGCCATTGGACAAGGCTCGAAGAAAAGTATCCAGCAGCAGATATCCGAAATGGGCTCGAACATGATAATGATTCACCCGGGAGCCGATATGCGTGGAGGTGTCCGGCAAGATCCCTCTGCGATGCAGACCTTGAAACTAGCAGACTACGAAGCCTTACGCGATGAGACAAATTTCCTGTCTGCTATTAGTCCCAACGTATCTTCGTCCGGACAGCTCATCGCCGGAAACAATAACTACCCTGCCTCCGTCAACGGAGTAGGAACAGAATATCTCGACATCCGTCAGCTCACTGTCGAAAATGGAGAGATGTTTACCGAAGCCGATATACAAAGCTCCGCCAAAGTATGCGTTATCGGAAAGACAATCGTAGATAACCTTTTCCCGGACGGTAGTGATCCCGTGGGAAAGATTATCCGTTTCAGCAAAATACCGCTTCGCGTGGTAGGTGTGCTCAAATCGAAAGGTTACAACTCTATGGGACAGGATCAGGACGCCGTCGTGCTTGCGCCTTACACCACAGTGATGAAACGCCTGCTCGCCGTCACTTACCTGCAAGGCGTCTTTGCTTCTGCCCTCACTGAAGATATGACGGACTATGCCACGGAGGAAATCACCGAAATTCTTCGCCGCAATCATAAGCTAAAAGCCTCGGACGACGATGACTTCACGATCCGTACCCAACAGGAATTGAGTACAATGCTGAACTCTACCACCGACTTGATGACAACCCTGCTTGCCTGTATCGCCGGCATTTCATTGGTAGTGGGCGGTATCGGAATCATGAATATCATGTATGTATCCGTCACGGAACGTACCCGTGAAATCGGTCTGCGTATGTCCGTCGGAGCACGAGGCGTCGATATTCTGAGCCAATTTCTTATCGAAGCGATCATGATCAGTATCACCGGAGGTATCATCGGAGTCATTATCGGCTGCGGAGCCAGTTGGATAGTGAAAAGCGTGGCCCACTGGCCTATCTATATTCAGCCGTGGAGCGTTTTCCTTTCTTTCGCTGTCAGTACCGTCACCGGCAGCACCATGACGGCGCTGTTTTCCGCGAAATTCCATTTCGCCGGAGGCTGGACGCAGCGCCCTCGACGTGGTGGAGCTGATGAACGTCGGGGCCAACTACCTCCGGGAACACATGGTGGATCAGAACAGGCTGCACTTTGTCATCACCAACGGCGGCTAGGCGCCTAACATTGTTCCCGCCGAGGCTGAGGTTTGGTACTTCGGGTGTTCGCCGAGTAGTGAGGAATTACAGTCTTTTTGAAAGCACCTCAATAAGATAGCCCAAGGCGCGCCCCTGATGACGGAAACAGAAGTCAGCGGGCAGCTGCTCGGCGGCTGTTACAACACGTTCCCCAACAAGGTACTGAATCGGGTACTCGACGCCAATTTGAGAACATTTGCCGGAAGCATTTCTTTCGATGCAAGCGAATTGGCTTTTGCCGCCGCGCTCCAGCAGACCTTGCCCGAAGCCCAGGTGGCGGCCTTGGCGAAACCCGTAGAGATTATGGAGTCGGATCGGATACTCGCCTAACCCCACTGTCCTATTATGATTCCGGGACCTTCATCATGGGATCGAGCGACGTCGGCGACGTGGCGAACATCATGCCCACTTTCATGCTGTGGGGCTGCGCATGGCCGGTAGGCGTCGCAGCCGGCAGGCCGTGGCCAGCACGGGAAGTTCCATCGGGCTCAAGAGCTCGGTTCAGGTGGCCCGTATACGTTCTGGCGAACGATGCATCCTTGATCGCTGAAACGAAGAAGGCGTTTATGGTAAGGCACGACGGCAAGGCGTATTGTTCCATTGAGAAGTTGCTTGGTTAGAAAATGTCTGGGGTATTTTTTGAGATAACGGGAAACAATTTTTATATCTATATGGATGGACAAGAGGGGGATAGTATTTCGTAGTGATGATGGAGGCCAATATTCATGCAGCCATCTGATATCGTCGACGATTGAATTGGATATTGCACTTGGAGCTCACAGCGTTGCGCGCGTAACTTTTACTTCGGTAAGGGCTACAATTGTGAACTTATTTATAATCTGTCCGGCACATATCTTTGCGAATTTTACTGAAGACAGGTACAGTTTTTTAGTGGATGATCGGGTTCAATTAAGAAGGTACTCGTTAATTCTTAATCTATTGTTTTTTCAGAGTATTTGGACGCAACAATTTCAACAGGTGGTTTAATTTTGAGAGTACACTATGCTGAAAAATTACCCGATCCAGAAGGGGCAAAGCTAAAATATTTATGTCCAAAAAAGTTTACCAGAAAACCGCAAATGATGCCGAAACCGTGACAGCTACCATCCATGAAGCGTGCAATCCATGCAGCGCTAGTGCCGGAAAAGCCCCATTCCGACACCAGTGTATGCAAGTCATTATGGAAGGTAAAGCTAACCACCCCATATACCACCCAATGTGCCGCTGTCGCCGCAAGCCACACAACAAGTAGACCAATGTGTGCCACTATGGCAAATTTGAGAATCATACGCCACTGAATAGCTTGGACTCCAAAAGCGTGTTTGTATGACAACAAGAAGACAAACACCATTCCGACATAATTGGCAAGAATGATACTCCAACCAAAACTGACTAGCTCAGCAAAGAGGAAGCGCGAAAAAAAATTTGCAAGAGTACCTATTACTGAAGCTTGAAGATAAAGGAAAGCCTGTCTTGAAGTGTTCATATTCTATATGAGGTTACTTTCAATTTTTAAATGAAATGCTTTTTAAAGCAATAGCTAGACTTCTATTATCTTCAGACTCACCTCTCGCTTTTGGCGATATGGCATCAGGCAAAAGAATACGAAGATGTAAATACCCCTTTTCATCTGTTGTTACTGGAATATCAATGTTTTTTGTTTTGTTGTCTATTATGTTTTTGTAAATAGAACGATTATTGCACAATATTGTTATGGTTTGCTTATCAGTATATATATCAAACAATGAAATCCTCATTTTATACTCTATTGACTTCTGTTCTTTGCCAATTTTAATTTTTTTGAATACAATTTCATTGCCAATACTCCATGTGAAATCTTTTTCACTACTGAAAATGCCATTTTTAATATACTCATCAGCATTCCATAGTGATCCAGAAAAAAATATTTTCTGATCTTTATCAAGATATGATTCAGAGATAAATATAGGTTTGTTGCTGTCTAAAATTTTATATATATTATATCGTGATATATTGATATTGTTTACTAAAATA
>OKRX01002323.1_pt1 | contig 12847 bp, 9 predicted proteins | sample 1601241 | NCBI WGS metagenome assembly OKRX01 (sample SAMEA3541500, study PRJEB24748) | human gut metagenome | biome: human gut; feature: human-associated habitat; material: faeces | place: China | collected 2012
CCGCCCAGGAAAAACGGCAGGAATTGCGGGCGGCCGATGACGTTGATGGTCATGGCAAAGCCCAGCGCCGGCAGCAATTTGCCGGTGATGCCCAGCGCATTGGTAATCCAGGTGGGCAGGCTGTTCATTAAGGTGCCCATTGCCTCGGCACCGAAATGCAGGGCAAAGAACATGGGGATTGCGTAGATAAAGATCTTGATGATCTGCGGCCACCAGAACGCCATGAAGGTGATGCCGCGGATGTTACAGGTTTCGGCATACTTATCCGCCTTCTGTACCGGATATACCATGACGATACGGCGGATGGTATGCAGCTGTGCACACAAAAGGCTGACAGGAACGGCAATGGTAACGGCCTGGGAAAGCTCGATACCGCTTAGAATCGTGACCGTACAGCCAACGATGGTAGCGGCCGCCTCATCCCAAACAACGGTGCCGCCGGCCCCTGTAAAGGCCAGGAACATGGGTTGGATCGATGCGCCGATTTTCATAGCTGTGGGTACGTCGCCCAGGACGATGCCGCAAACCAACGCTACGAACAACGGTTTGGCATAGACCTGTGTCAAGCTGTAAATCGCGCCGAATGTACAAACCCAATAATAGAGCGCCAGGATGACTGATTGAAGAATAGATAGTTCCATGAGTAACCCCCTACTGGTATAGCAATCGTCGTCATTGCTAACTCGTTCGTACAGTTTCTGCTCTGTACGCTTCCCTCCTTTCATCTGGAGCAGAGACAGGACTAGAATAAAGAACCATTGTTGACAAATGGCCCTAGAAATCGTGGGCTACATTATCTATATGTTTTTTAGATACAAAAAATGAATAAAAGAACTGGGATGTTACTTAATTGAATCCAGAATAGCATACTTTTTGGAGCTTGACAATAGTTCAAATTTTCGTTGTAAAAAGCAACTCAAAACTACTTTTTTTAGGTAAAAAAGGCGTTTGCTGATGAAAATTAAATATAACAAAAAAGTATACAAATATAGAAAAAGGCTCTTTTCAACAGAGCCTTTTTTCTATATTTTAATGGGCTGATACGTAATTTTTTTGATGGGCTTAAGCGGCGGAGGCAGCCAGAGGTTGGGATCTGTACAGTCGTATATACATTGACCATGGAAGCGGACAGGCCGCCCATCATGAACATACCCAGTACAGACGCACAGGAGATGAATTTGTTGATCATACCGCCTTCCAGGATGGTAACGGCGGCCTCTGTTCCCATGCGGTAGCCGATGTGTACAAAAGTAGTTTTCCGCAATCGTGATGCCCGCCAAAAGCACCGCATAGATAATTGGCGCCAGAAACGATCCGCTTTCTGCCAGCGGAAGCACGAGCATGATCAACAGCGGCTTCATGGTAGACCAGTTGATGGTATCGCCAATGCCGGCAAACGGCCCCATCAAGCCGGCTTTGATGCCGTTGATGGCCTCGGTGGGCACCGGAGCCCCCAGCGCGCGCTGCTCTTCCATGGCCATGACGATGCCATGTACGACGGAGCCCCAAACCCCCTCGGTATTGAAAAAGGTCAGGTGGCGGGTCAGCGCCGCAGACAGCTCTTCAGGATCGTGGCCGTACAGCTTTTTGAGAATCGGAATGAAAGCGGCGCAGAACGACAGCGATTGCAGACGGGCAAAGGAATTTGGCACCTCCGCCATGATCTGCCAACGGAAGACCAAATTGTTTACGTCGCGCTTGGTCAAAAGATGCTTGCCTTCTTCATCGGCCTCGATGGCTTGTTGGCTGCCTTGATCTACCTCCGGGCTATCCTGCGAGGTGGCCTGTAAAATCAGGTAATACAGGAAAGCCACAAACAGACCGGAGAGCGCCAATGGGATCCCGCCGATGCCGGAATACTGTGCCAGGAAAAATCCGCCTAGGAAAAACGGCAGGAATTGCGGGCGGCCGATGACATTGATGGTCATGGCAAAGCCAAGCGCCGGCAGGATCTTGCCGGTGATGGCCAACGCATTGGTCGTCCACTGCGGCAGATTGTTGATGATACGCCCAACAGCCTCTGCGCCGAAATACAGAGCCAGGAACATCGGGATCGCAAACACGAAGAACTCCATGATCACAGGCCACCATAGACACATAAAGGTGATGCCCTTGGTATTGCAGGTCTTGGCATACTGATCGGCCTTTTGTACCGGATAGATGTTGAAGATACGGCGCAGGGTATGCAGCTGTGCACAAAGCAAGCTGATGGGAACGGCAATGGTCAACGCCTGCGACATATCCAGGCCGCCTAGGATGGTAATGGTGCAGCCACACATGCCTGCGGCACATTCATCCCAAACGATGGTGCCGCCCGCTGCGGTAAAGGCCAAAAACATGGGTTGGATCATGGCGCCGATCATGATCGCGGTGGGCACATCGCCCAAGACGATGCCGCAGAACAGAGAGGTCATCAAGGGCCCGCGGAGAATATGGATCAGACTATATACGATACGTGTTGCTGCAAACCAATAATAGGCAGCAAGGATGGCAGCTTGAAAAATAGATAATTCCATGAGTACCCCCTATAAATGTGTGCATATTGGAGCAATTGGTGGTTCTGTTCTTCCCAACACCCCTCCTTTGGCCGGAACAGAGACAGCAAAATACACTAAAACAACCGCTATAAAGAAAATAGCTTTGATCATCATGGAAAAATACGGATACGAAAAAAACACGAAAAGGTAATACAAAAGAATACGAACCTATCTCTAAAACAAAGAAATCATACAAAATAGAAAGGAAATTAAAAATAGAAAAAGAAGATTGAATTTTTGCATAGCATAGCACACTTTCCAGGGCATGACAAGGCAGTTTGACATGTTCGGACGCAAAAAATCATAAACGGAAAAAAGCACAAAAATTCAAAAAAAGACGGACACGATGCAAAGCAAAAAGGAGGAGGGTTGTCCACAGTTTTGAAAAAAACCTGTGGAAACTGTGGATAAACCCAGCCAAAGTGTGTAGATAAGCGGCATAAAGGCTGTGGAAAACCAGCACCAAAGACGAAAAGATAAGAATCTTGCAGAAATATAAAAAAGCACTGTGCAGGCAGTGCTTTTTTATATTCGATGATAGATCAGCCCTAGCGGGACATACAATGGTGGCAAGGTTCGGGGGGTAATGATCGAAGCAATTGCCAAAAGGTGTAAGGGAATCTTGTTTATCCGAGGGTCCAATCTATACCCAAATAATAAAAAAAAATTGATATGATGTCCAGTACGAACTTTTTCTTTTTCAAGGAAAAATATTTTCATATACAAACATAAATGTTCCCTTTCCTTTTTGCCTAGTGGCACAAAAAATCTAGGATTGTAGGCAAAAATTTGGAAATTTGATCGGGAAACAAAACGCTATAAAATGATAAAAAATTTTTGTGGTATCTGGGATTTCGATGACGGCGCTTGCTGTGCTCTTAAAGGTTTTGATACGAAAAAAGGCAGACCCAATTGGGTCTGCCTTGGGGCTTATTTGGTACACTGCTTATAATGCCCAAACCAATGGCGCCCGATCTTAAAAGGATCCGCCATATAATCTGATTTGCCACGGCTAAAATACGTGACGCTGTCGCAGCATAAAACGCTTTCCCCTTCCAAAACGCGCGTAGCAATCGTATAGAATCGGTCGTCTATCGGACGCGTTTTGTAGGCGGGATCCTCCGTTGGCGTAAACTGCGAGGACTGGTAGATTACGCCTTGAATGGTATCCGGCCATGCATCGTGTTGAACACGGTTTAAAATTACTTCTGCTACGGCCATCTGTCCTCTTTCGCTTTCGCTGCCAGCCTCCCAGAAGATGATGCGAGCTAGCTCCTCAACATCCTCGTCGGTATAGGAAACGCCTTTGCGCGTCGTATGCTGTGCAGAAGCCTGTGGCGTATTGGATTCTTGCTTTGGCGTTTCCTTTTTCTTTTCCGGTGTAGCGGCCGGCTTTTCTGTTGGCGTTGGCGTAGCGGCCGGTGTTGGCTCCGGCGTCGGTTCCGGGGTAGGAGCCGGCGATTGCGTTGCCACGGCCGCCGCGGGCGCTGCGGGCTCTTCCTGATTCTTTGCGATGGATACAGCCTGGGAACATAGTTGCGTTACAATCAAAAGGGTAGCCAACCACTTCATAAGCTCACCTCATGTGCGCATGCACATCTTGCTTTCAAAGGTGTTTGGCAAATTCGTATTTGCATGATACTTCCTTTCTTTTACGTATGGGCCAAGGGTCTTGGATGCCATACAGCTTGAACGATTCTCAGTATGCCCAAGGAACCCCTCTTTTAACACAATATTCATAATTTTGAAATCTTTGACGAAATAAAAAGGGGATTGTATGCATAAAACCGCGGAAAATAAAGAACAAGGGGAGACAAAAAGAGCGTGGATTCTGTTTTTTTCCCTTACGGCGCAGAGCAGAAAGCATAGGTGAAATGATAAAAAATCATGAAATATGTCTGACATCAAAAAAGAAAAGCGCTGGCAGAATTTACCAGCGCTTATAAAAGCCAAGCTCATAGATGCTTGAATGATACATTGGCCAGGCATTTGGAAAAGATACGCTCTAATATGAGCGCACAGGCCGCCAATATGGCCCAGGGCTGGTATAGCACAGCGGAGAGCGCTGTAAGATCCAACATGCCATGGAATATAATCACGGCGGCAAAGTAGCCGATAGGAACGGTACAGGTTAAAAACAGACGCAGCACATTGAATGGATAGCAGGCTTTACACACCGCCATGCAGCCCACTGTGCCAACAAGCAGGTACATAAGAAGCGTTGTCTGATCGGCAGTAAAGCCGAGCCAAGGCGTCCATATGTAAGCGGCCATGACAGTACAGACAACGGCTAAGGCGTTAGGCAGCGCACGCCGCAGCACGGAGCCCAGGAAGGTGCCGCGGATCCTCCGCCCATCCGGCTCAAAGGAGAGAAAGAAGGACGGGTACGCTTCGATGATAAGATCGATCAGCGTGATTTGGATCGGCGCAAAGGGGAAAGGGATGTTGCCGAAAACACAGATCAGGGACAGCATCAGCGAATAGAGGGTTTTGACAAAAAAGACCCCTGCTACCCGCGTGATATTGTTGACGACGCGGCGCCCTTCCAACAATACGCTGGGCAGGGCGGTAAAGTCGGAATGAAGCAGCACCAGCTGAGAACCCTGGCGGGCAGCGTCGCTGCCCTCGGCAATGGCGATGCTGCAATCTGCCTCACGCAGGGCTAGGATGTCGTTCACACCGTCGCCTGTCATGGCAACGGAATGGCCTTGTGCCTGAAGGGCCTGAACGAGCAGCTTTTTCTGCGCGGGGGTAACGCGGCCGAAAACGGTGTAAGTACGCGCGGCCCGGGCAATCTCTTCGGGTGTATCTATGCCTGTCATATCGATGAAAGAGGAGGCGTTGGCAAGGCCGGCCCGCTTGGCAATGGCACAAACAGCCGCCGGGTTATCGCCAGAAATGACCTTTACATCCACCCCTTCGCGCTGAAAATAGGCCAAGGTTTCCTGGGCGCCTTTGCGAATAACATCCGAAATGACGATGGCGCAAAGCGGCGTCAACGGCGGAAGCGGCTGGTCTGTGGCAATGGGTTGAGGGGTCCAGCCTGCAATGAGCACACGCGCCCCATTTTCAACCTCTTGCATGAGAGAGACAGGCAACGCTTCGGACAACAGGCGTTCGGGGGCGCCCAAAACCAAAGTGCCGTGATTGCCAAACGTCATGCCACTCCATTTGCGTTGGGAGGAAAAGGCAATCTTATCCGTAGGCTTGTAGGCGTTGCTTTTCGGAAAATAGCGGTCAAGCGCCTGAAAGGTAGCATTGTTATCGTCGGTATGCTGCAAAAAGGAACCGATCATTTTTTCCACCGGTACGGGCGGTGCTTGGCATAGGGGATGTACGGCCTCCACCTGCATATTTCCTTCGGTGAGCGTGCCGGTTTTGTCCAGGCAAAGCACGTCTACATGGGCCAGCGTTTCCAGCGAAAACAAGGCCTGTACCAAAATTTGTTTTTTGGCCAAGCGGATTACGCCCACGGCCAGGGAAATGCTGATGAGCAGCACAAGCCCTTTGGGCAGCATGCCCAGCAGCCCGGCAGAGGTGGATATCACCGCATCCGGCAGGGCCGTTTGCCGAAACAAAAGGGCCTCTAAAAACAGAATTATACCCAGCGGCACAATGAAAAAGCCGGTAAAGCGGGTGACCTTTTGCATGGAGGTCATCAGCTCAGAATGAAGCTTTTTTAACTTTTTGGCCTCGGCTGAAAGTTTTGTGGCGTAGTTTTCCGCCCCAACATGATCTACCACCGCCGCGCATTTGCCGCTGATGACAAAGCTGCCGGATAGCACTGTATCCCCGTGATTTTTATGGATGGGATCGGATTCTCCCGTCAATAGTGCTTCGTTTGCTTCGATTTGGCCGGAAAGCAGAGTGGCATCGGCACAGATCTGTTGGCCACTCTGCAAAATCAACACATCATCCAATACCAGGTCGCTGACAGAAACTTCCTGTTCTATTCCTTCACGCATCACATGGGCGGTAGGACGGGATAAAAGGGAGAGCTTGTCTACCAAACGCTTAGCATGCAGCTCCTGTGCAATGCCGATACAGGTGTTAAGCGCGATGATAAGGATAAATACCATGTTGGACCAGGCGCCTACCAGCGCCAAGGCCAATGCAATCAACACATTAAACAAGTTGAATAGGGTACAGACATTTTCCTTAAAAATCTGACCGATGGTTTTACTGATGGCCGGAGGGGCCTGATTTTGCAATCCCTGACGAATTCGCTGCTGTACTTGTTCGTTGGACAGCCCCTCTTCTGGATTTGGATGGAACCGGGAAATATCGTCTTGGCTCATGCCGTAGCCCCCTTCTTTGTTGGATATGAATAAAAGGTATTCTACCACAAAAGAAAAACGAGAATATAAAATTAACCAATTCTTAAAAAAAGAGCAACAGGCAAGCCATAATTGCAGGCGATGCCGGCCAAAGCTGAACATCGCAAGGAAATGGGCATCGGAAAAATAAAAAAATCGGAACGATCGATTCCGTTCCGATATGGCGCACCTAACAGGATTCGAACCTGTGGCCTACCGCTTAGGAGGCGGTCGCTCTATCCTACTGAGCTATAGGTGCACAAAACCATTCCTTATTGTACCTAGGCGTTGGTGGATTTGTCAACCGAACGAGCGGGGTTCTTTTTTGTTTTTTCCATGCATAAACGTGCACAGGGAGGCTGTGCCATGAAGCATAAGGGGATCGCATATAAGAAAAGGAAAAGACAAATTCGACCGAAGCGGCGGCTGTTTCGGCCAAAGCATACGCCGCATCCGAAAGGCACGGCAAAGGCGAGGGTGCAGCGCTGGGTGCTAGGCGTTTTGGCGGTCATTGCGCTGTCCTGCTGGATGAGCACATCGGAAGAGGACGGATCATTTTGGCCGCTGGATCTTTTGGCGCCCAAGCAAAATAAAATCGTAAGCGAAGACATCAAAGTGCTGGATACGGCGCATGATAACAAGGTGCTGGAAATGCCGCTGGAGGAATACATTGTCGGCGTAGTATCGGCTGAGATGCCGGTGAGCTATGAACCGGAAGCGCTGAAAGCGCAGGCAGTAGCGGCCCGCACCTATACCTATGATAAGATGCTGGGCAGCGGATGCGATAGAAGCGAGGCTGTCATTTGTACGGACAGCGGGCACTGCCAAGCGTTTTGCGACGAAGCGGGCAGGCGCGAAAAATGGGGAAAATCGTTTGAGAAAAACGAAGCAAAGCTCCGCCAGGCTGTGGAAGAAACAAAGGGAATGGTGCTGGAATACGATGGTGCACCCATTGTGGCGCTGTTTCATTCCACCTCGGGCGGGCGCACAGAGGACGTGGAAAACGTTTATAAAAATGCGCTGCCCTATTTGCGCGGAGTAGACAGCCCGGGGGAGGAATCTGCGCCGCGCTATCAAAGGACCGTCAGCATTTCCAAACAGGAATTTGCGAAAAAGCTGATGGAAGAGGATGAGAAGGCGGAGGTTACGGAAAAAAATATTGCGGAATCGATAGGCACATATCAAAGAACGGCTTCGGGCCGTGTACAGACGGTGGAAATTGGCAAGACGAAATTTACCGGCAAACAGATCCGCGCGCTGTTTACACTGGATTCTACAGATTTTACCTTTGCCTTTGATGGGGAAAATGTGCAGATTACCACAAAGGGCTATGGGCACGGCGTAGGCATGAGCCAGGTAGGCGCAAATGCCATGGCCAAAGAAGGGAAAAATTATGAAGAGATTTTAACGCATTATTATACAGGGGTCACATTGGCGCAAATGGAAAAGCCTTGAAAAAATAAATCCATGTGTATATGCCTGCTTTGACGCGGCAACAATAGCGTTAAAGGAGGAATCAACATGGATAACCGAAATTTCAGACGCAATGACAGAGGCCCGATCCGCCAGCGCTCCCAGCTGGCCGCATTCATGGATAAGAACGGCATTTATCTGGTTATGCTCGTTTGCCTGGCGCTCATTGGCGTAACGGCGTACTTCACGCTGGGCAGCAGCGGCGATACCGCCGCACAGCCGACGCCGACTGCCTCCGCCCAGGCGGCCAACCAAAACAACGGGACTACGCTCCAACAGGAGATGGACCGCTTAAATGAAATTGCAAAAGCAACGCCCACACCGACGGCGACGCCCACACCGACGCCGGCACCTACCGAAACACCCAAGGCAAAACAGACCGTGGTAGCCGTAAAGCCGACGATGCCGGTCAAGGGCGAGGTGCTGCGCCCGTTTAGCGCGGAGGATCCGGTATACTTCCAAACACTAAATGCCTGGATGGTGCATAAGGCAGCGGATATACAGGCAGAGGAAGGCACGGATGTAGTAGCCATGATGGATGGCACGGTGGAATCTGTGGAAAACAATGCAGAAACAGGATATACCATCGTTATCAAGCATGCCAATGAGGTAAAAAGCACATATGGGAACCTTCAGGCCCCGGAATCCATCGAAAAGGGCCAGCAGGTGAAAAAAGGCGATGTCATCGGTAAGGTCGGGAAAAGTGCCAACAATACCGCCAACGATCCGGCGCATCTGCACTTTGGCGTCAGCGTAAAGGGCGTGGCGAAGGACCCCATCGCCTATGTAGAGGGAAAATAAGCAGGGCTTCCTGCTTTTTTTCTTATGCGCTCTATACGTGCACCGCAGCAAATCTTTACTTGCAAACAGCCCCTCTATGCCTTATCATTAAGACTTAAGAGAACGAAAAAGGCGGTGCCATATCTATGGTATTTTTGGGGATGCATCTTTCTGTTTGGATCGGTCTGCTGGGATTGATCGTATACTCCGTCAACATCATTGTGGTTAACCATTATATCAAGATCAAAGCGCTTCAGATTCAGGAGCAAAAAAAGCAGGAGCGGCGCAGGAGCAGCGAAAACCGCAGGGCCAAGACAAAGGCGGACGAAAAGCTGATGAAGGAAGTGCCAAAGCTCAAATGGACGCTGCCGGTGGGCGTGATCTCGCTATTGGTTACGATTTTTGGCTTTGGATGGACGATTCTGCGCCTGGTAGGCATTCTTTGATCAGGGAAAAAGAAAAAGTGCGTGGTACGCACTTTTTTTATTGGTTTTTTGCTTTATGGTTTTCAATGATGCGAAGATATTCTTCATATACTTGATCTACGATCATGGACCAGGATTTGGCCAGCGTTTTCTGGGCCTTTTTCCCGATTTCTTGCGCCTGTTGAGGATGCCGCAGACAATAGAGCATGGTATCTCGCAGGCTTTCCACACTGTTTTGGCATAAAAATCCGTTGACCTTATCCTCTACACCCTGCGCTGCGGTGCTGCCCTGTATCAAAATGGAGGGAGTCCCCATGGCAGACGCTTCCCGAACGACAAGGGGCGCATTGTCGTACACGGAGGGAAACACAAAGGCGCTGGCACGCAAATACAGGTAAGAGAGCAGGGTGCGATTTTGGATGGTGCCCAACAGGGAAACCTGCTGCGCCATGCCCGCATGCTCATCGATAAACGCTTGCATATCGTGTTGTGCATATCCCGTGCCAACAAAGACCAAACGGAAATCCGGCTCGATGTGCCGCAGCTGTTCGGCAGCTTCCAGGATTAGGCGCACATTTTTTTGCCAAATATGCTGGCCGACAAACACAAACAACGGCTGATCCGGGCGGAGAGAGCAGAGCGCCTCCGCCTGCTGTTTGGCATCGTCGACCTCTGCCTGCGTTTCCGGAGCGGCCAAGTCCGTGCCGTTGTTGATGACGGTGATGGGGCCTTGATAGCCGTATTCACGGAGCGTTTCCACGGTAGCGTCGCTGACGGTCCAGACGCTGTCGCACTTCTGAAAGAACTTAATGACAAGATTGACACCCGCCCGCGCGATGTGGTCGCTGTGGAAATACTGCACAAAATCGTCGTAGAATTTGCTGTGAAAGGTGCCGACCAGCGGAATATGCTGCTTTTTGGCCACGCGCAACGCTTCAGACCCGGCAGAAAACGGAGAATGGGAATGCACCAAATCAAACTGCATGCTGTCCACCTGCCTGCGATAGCTGGCATCAAATACGGGGAAGCCTAGGCGATAGGGCTTACGGCCGGGAATCGGCATGGATAGATAAGGCTGCACATCAAAGGATTCTTCGTTTTGATAATGCTTGGCATTGGGGGCATAGACGACACATTTGCCGTATTTTTCATTGAGCCAGTACGCATAATTGCGTACCACGGTAACAACGCCGTCGGTGACGGGTAAATATCCATCGTTGAATTGTCCGATGGTCAAAGGCGTCTGCATTTGCTGGCATCCCCTCTCGATAAATCATGGTGTTTGATGCTTCCCGAATCCGCTGTATTTGATTCGGCAAAGGAAAATTTCTGCGCAAAAAATCGCGCGATTTCCATATCCTCCGGCGTGGTGATCTTGATATTGGTCTTGGAACCGGAAACAAGATACACCGGATGCCCCATTTGAAGAACCAGCGAGCAGTCGTCCGTGACAGGGGCGGGCGATGTTTGCGCCGCATATCGCTGGTGGGCCTGTTGGATCAGGGAGCAACGGAAAGACTGGGGTGTCTGCCCCAAATACAACGCAGACCTATCAGGGATATCTGATAGCTCTTTGCCGTTAAGGCTCTGCACAATGGTATCCTGAACAGGATAAACGGTGTAAACAGCGCCGTATTCCCGCGCCATACGGATGTTTTCCAGAATGATACGCTCGGTGACAAAGGGGCGGACGGCGTCGTGGATAAGCAGGATGTCCTCCGGCGCACAGAACGGAGCCACAGCCTCCACCGCATTTTTAGAGGTAAGGCGGCGATCTTTGCCGGCCTCGGCAAAATAGCGCACTTTGGTTAGATGATGTTCCTGGATCATCCGCTGCATCAGCGGCAGATACGAGGATGCGCAGGCAAGACAAATAGCGTCGATTGCAGAGCAGCGTTCAAACGCGCGCAGGGTATGGAGAACGATGGGCGCCCCGTTTAGCAATAAATACTGCTTGGGCGTCGAATGATTCATGCGTGTGCCGGTACCGCCGGCCATGATCAATGCGATGTTCATAAAGCCCCCCTAACGCCTGCTCTATGGATGAAAGATCCTGCAGAGGGCAGGGCTTCCAACGAGCATATTATTTTTCTATTATATCAGGTATGGAACGGAAAGGGAATTTTTCCTACCAAAATGTCAACATATCCCAAGGCCATTCCCTAAATAAGAGGCGAAAAGGCGTGTTTTTGTTGAAATAATGTGGCATTCTGATAAACATGTGATATAATCAATCGGTAAAAAAATAACAAGAAGGCCTATAAGGCAGAGAATTTATGAGGAGGCAATGGCCATGAAAAAGCTAATCGGCATTATGCTGGCAGTGTGTATGATCGTACCGCTGGCAGCTGGCTGTGGCAAAAAGGAGGAACCGCAGCCCTCTGGGGCGGCGCCCACACAGACCGCTGTGAGCACGGGACGCGACCCGTTGAACGGCAGCGAGACGATCTCCGAGTATAAGCCCGTGATCGCAATGATCGATAACAGCGAAGCGGCGCGGCCGCAGGAAGGCATCCAGGCGGCAGATATCGTGTACGAGTGTGAGGTGGAAGGCGGCATCACGCGGTTGATGGGCGTTTGGAATAGCAATGTGCCGGACGTCATTGGCCCTGTGCGCAGCGCGCGGCAGTATTTTACGGCGTTGGCTTCGGAATATGATGGCGTATTCTGCCATTTCGGCGGCCCCAGCGAATCTGGCGATAAGCTCAATGTATACAACTATATGGAGAGAAACGACCTGTTCCAGGCTCGCTGCGATGGGTTGACGGAAACGGAGGCGTACTATCGGGAAAGCTCCCGCAGCGCGCCGCACAATGCATGCCTGTATACCGAAAAGGCCCGTGCGATGATCGATTTTACGCCTACGGTGCGTACGTTCCAGTTTGATCCCGAAGTGGCGCTGGCCAATCAGGCGCAGGAAATCTCCTTAAAGTTTGGCGGAAACCTGACATATACGTATGACAGCGAGACACAGACTTACAAGAGAAAGGTGAATGGGAAGGAGCATAGGGATTCCGATACCAAAAAGGTAGTAGAAGTAAAGAATCTGATTTTCCAATTTACCAATTATCATGATGAAAATGTAAATGGACAGCTGGCGGATGTGGCAGGCGGTTCCGGCAAGATTGTATATGCCATCAACGGCAAATACGCAGAGGGAACCTGGAGTAAGGACAGCGTAAAGGCAAAGACGGTGTACAAGGATGCGGACGGCAACGAAATCGTTTTGCAGCCCGGCAACACCTGGATCCATGTGGTGCCGACGGGCACAGACATTACCCTGAAATAAGGGGAAGAAAAATACGATAAACGGTTT
>OKRX01002332.1_pt1 | contig 12817 bp, 9 predicted proteins | sample 1601241 | NCBI WGS metagenome assembly OKRX01 (sample SAMEA3541500, study PRJEB24748) | human gut metagenome | biome: human gut; feature: human-associated habitat; material: faeces | place: China | collected 2012
CCGATTGCCCCGACTTCGATCCCGACAACTTGAAGTATAGCTGTATTCGCTATATACCAAATGGGGGAGAGGAGGTCACCGCTCCCTCGTGGATAGACCCACGTACCGGCGAGATTATCGCTTCTTCTCTATTAGTGCCTAATAATATCGAGCAGCTTTTCTACCGGTGGTACTTTACGCAGTCGGCACTTCTCGATCCCTCTATCCGCAATACCCCTTTGCCTAAAGAGCGCCGTGATGCTCTACTCACTTTGGCTATCGCCCAGAAGGTGGGGCATATATTAGGGCTACAAAATAACCTACTTGCTTCTAGTGCCTATCGCACTAAGGACCTACGTGATCCCGCTTTTGTGGCGAAGTATGGTATTTCTCCTAGTATTATGGATCAGGTGCAACTCAATTATGTGGCTCAGCCCAAGGATGGTGTGCCCTTTGCTGTGGCAGGGGTAGGTCCGTATGATAGGTATGTGGTAGAGTGGTTGTACCGCTATTTCCCTGAGCATGGCGGGGATGTGGCGAAAGATACCGAGGTGCTCCAAGCAATGGTAGATGAGAAGAGCCAAGAGCGTATCTACCAGTATCTCCCCGAGCAGAGCTATGCCCTTGACCCACGAGTTGTGGCGGGGGACCTCGGCGACGATCCTATAGAGAGTAGTACTTTGGCGATCCACAGCCTACAGCAGGTGTCTCACACCTTTCCCTCTTGGATCAAAGATGATGAGGATAGCCGAAAGAAGGACGAACTGGATCTGGCGATCGCACAGCAATTCCACCGCCTCCTCAAGAATGTGATGCACCAGATTGGTGGCATTGAAGTAAACCCCGCCAAGCCAACTAAGGAGACTCCCCTCTACCGTGTGCTCCCTAAAGAGGTGCAGCGGCGCTCCCTTCGCTGGTGCGTAGATAGGATCAAGGCATTTAAGGACTATGCCAATCATGATCTTGAGCGGATGAGTAGCATCCGTATCAGTTACTACGACCAGCTCTTCGAATTTCTCATCAACGACCTCTACAATACCCGTATGAGAGTGCTTACCGCGTCGCACATTGCCCCTGGAAGCTACTCACAGGCCGAGTGGTTTGCCGATATGAGCGACGAAGTCTTCCGCTCGCTTCGTGAGCACCGCGACCCTACTCATGCCGAGATTTTGCTTCAACGGGGCTTTATCAATCTTGGCGGGGCAGAGGTAAGTGGTACCGCTATTCCTATCAAGATGATTCCAGCTGCCCTTAAGGCCGATTCCAAAGGTGTCACCTCTTTTGGTGACCCACAGCGTAGCCCTTATCCTATGATTAGGATGGAGGATATTGATGAGTCTGGTCTTTACTTTATGATGGCGCTGGAGAAGTTATTGCCCCAGCTAGAGCGAGCTGAGAAAGAGGCAAAGTCGGCAGAGGCGAAAGCCCATTACTCTGTATTGGTATTCAAGACTAAAAAAGCATTGGCAGTAAAGAAATGAAAGCTATTTTGATACAGTCCCTTAGGCTCCCCTTTATTCTATCCCTTTTCCTTCTGCTAGGAGGGGGAGAAGTCTCGGCTCAGTGGCTCAAGTCAAAGCGTACCTATGCCCAAGAGCAGAGAGAGAAGCAAGAGCAAGAGAGCAAGCTAACCCCGTATGAGCGTTTCTTTGAGAAGAATAGCCCTAAGAGTAGCGAGGGGGCTTTCTTGAAGCTCCATCAAAAGGAGCAAAAACTCTACATGGAGCTACCTGTGCAACAGCTTAGGAAGGAGCTATTGATGGCAGCTACTGTCACGGATGTCTCCAACCCACAACTGGCACTCCCGGGCTTTAAGAATAATGGCCCTATACCGATCCAATTTGTGCAGAAAGACAGCCTCATCACAATGGAGGTGGTGAATAGTGACTTGATGTTGGATCAGGCGAATAGTGAGCTTCGTGAGGAGGTGGCGGGGAGCTACGGTAATGTGACTCTCCATACCTTCAAATTGGTGGGCTACTCTACCGATAGTACTAGTCTGCTCTTTGAGGTGACCGACTTTTTTCTCCGAGAGCAACGCTTCTTCGATGGGCTGGTGAGCTATGTGGGGTCGTACCGCCTTTCCTCGAGCCCCAATTCCGAGCTCTCTCATATAGAGGAGATCAAGTCCTTTGAAAATAATGCGGTGGTGAGAGTGGAGCGCTCTGCTATGGTTTCGCTCAGCAATCAGAAGGGGACGGCGCTCAAGGACTATCCCGTCACTTACCGCCTTACCTACTCACTCGTGGAGCTCCCCGAGGTGCCTATGGTGCCGCGGCTCAGTGATACTCGTATTGGCTACTTTCTGACGGAGAAAAACATTCTGCACAAGGAGAGCGGGCAGATAGAGCCTGTTACTTTCGCACGTCGCTGGAGAGTAGAGCCACTCCACCCAGAACTGATTGCTAGGGGGGAGCTTTCGGAGGTAAAGCAACCGATTGTTTATTACATTGAAGACACCTTTCCGGATCGCTGGCGTAAAGCGATTAAGGCGGGTGTACTGAGGTGGAATAAGGCTTTTGAGCGTATTGGACTGAAGGAGGTAGTGCAGGTTAGAGATTTTCCGAAGGACGACCCCGAGTTTGACCCCGACAACATCAAGTTTTCCTGCATCCGTTTTATCCCGGTTGGGATCGAAAATGCTATGGGACCATCGTGGTACGACCCTCGCACAGGGGAGATTCTCAATGCCTCGGTGATGGTCTATAGCAATGTGATCAAGACGCTGAATAACTGGTGCTTTGTGCAGACTGCTCAACTCGACCCTGCGGTCCGCTCCAAGACTCTTCCCGACGACCGCTTTATGGCGGCTTTGGAGTATGTAATCGCCCACGAGATAGGGCACACGCTGGGATTGATGCACAATATGGGTGCCTCAAGTGCCTACACGGTGCAGCAACTACGCTCACCGAAGTTTACCAAGGAGTATGGCACCACACCTAGCATTATGGACTATGCACGCTGGAACTATGTGGCTCAGCCAGAAGATAAGGGGGTGAACCTCAATCCCCCTTTCCTTGGAGTGTACGACTACTATGCTATTGAGTGGGGGTACAAGTTATTCCCAGAGCTAGGAGGAGACTTCATCAAGGAGAGCAAGGCCTTGCAGGCATTTGTGGCGAAGCACGAGAGCAACCGTCTCTACAAGTATGGAGCTCAGCAAATGGGTCTTCGGCTCGATCCCTCGTCGATAGAGGAAGATCTGAGTGATGACCCTGTGGAGGCGGGAGAGCTAGGGCTTCGCAATCTTCGCTTTATCCTCGGCCATCTCGATGAGTGGATTCAGGACGACCCCGATGCCGACCATCGCAATGACCTCTACGAGCAGATCCTAGGGCAGGCGTATGGCTATTACACTAATATCTTTGCCTATGTGCCAGGGATTATATTGACGCAATCCTCGGAGCAGTCGGGTATCCCTCGCTACAAAGTGCTCCCTCGGCAGAAGCAGCGTGCGGCGGCACTCTGGTTGCTCAATAATGTAGCAGACTTCCGAAAGCTAGGAGAGCAAGGGGCGTTGGGGCATCTGCAGGTGGCCGCGCTCAAGCCTTTTGAGCTGGCAGAGGGAGATATTATGAAGATGGCGATGCTCAATACCAGTAAACTAGCGATCTCCTATTACTTCGATCCTACCTCCTACTCGCCTATGGAGTATCTGGAGGATGTCTACAAGCATATTTTCCGTAAGACACTCCAGGGGAGTGAGAGACTCACATCGGGAGAGCGTCGCTTTCAGGAGATATTTGTGAGGTATCTGATAGCTGCAGGTTCGTATGCCCTGGATAATATCTATCCGGTAGGATTTAAGGGGAATACTGACTTGGAGCTACAGTTTGCCAAGACTTATCCACAGCTCCGCCCTTCTTGCTACGATGCTTCGGATAGTTTGCTGGGCTTTGGTAAGGACTATGGTATGGTGGATCACCTTTGGGCGCAAGCGGTCAATCTGACGACCGATTATACGCTCGACTACACTTTCAAGGTACGGAAGTTGCTGGAGAAGGTGGTGAAAACGACTCAAGACCCTACGCTCAGGGCACACTACCAACTGCTCCTCAATAGTATTAATCGTAAGCTGGAGAAGTAAAATACCCTTTAATAGGTGAAGCGAGGTGCTCTTGATAGGTCAAGGGCACCTCGCTTTGCCTTTTTGAAACCGTTGCACGCAGCAGATCGACTTCGCGTAGCAGTCTCCTCAAAGAGCGTTTGCAACCAGTAGAAATTCCACTCCGTAGCAAAGCAAGTGCCGAGTTACAAACTCCGTACTTGCTTAGTTACAAACTTAGCCGTCACTGAGTTACAAACTCCGTAAATGCGGAGTTTGTAACTCGGTGTTCATCCCCTCTTATGTGATGTAGAATTGCCCTCCCTCTTGGCGTATCCGTCAGATTATGTGCAACCGGCGTTATTTTTTGCTGGCGAGGAAGAGAGGGTTGAGTAGGAGGTGGGGTGGGTAGGTGACTGATTCGAGACGGAGCCCTGTGGCGGGCGCGGTATTGAATGGGTATTGGTCGTCGGCTTGCTCTAGGATGGTGGCGAACTCCTCAGGTGTCAGATGCCCGGTGCCGACTTCGAAAAGTGTGCCTACTAGGGCTCGTACCATACTTCGGAGGAATCTATTGGCAGTGATTCTAAAGACCCACTCTCCTTCGCAATGCTCTTGCCACTCTGCTTGGGTGACGGTGCAGAGGTGGTTGGTGACGTCGGAGTGTTTTTTGGAGAAGGAGGAGAAGTCGTGCTGTCCGAGGAGCTTTCTTGCCGCCTCGTTCATTTGCTCGAAGTCTAGTGGTGTGGTGACGAGTGTATGGTACTTTCGCCTGAATGGGCTGGGGTAGAGGGTGATGTAGTAGCCGTAACTCCTACTGGTGGCGCTGAAGCGTGCGTGGAAGTCGGGAGCTACACGCTGTAGTCGGAGGACGAATATATCGGGGGGTAGGAAGCGATTGAGACGGTAGATAGCATCCGGTAGTCTCTCTCCTAGCTCTTGGCTTACGTCGAGATGGGCTATCATAGAGGTAGCGTGGACACCGGTATCGGTTCGCCCTGCGCCTACTATTTTTATGGGAGTTCGGAGAATGGTGGAGAGGCGCTCTTGTAGCTCTCCTTGTACGGTTCGCCCATTGGGTTGTTCTTGCCAACCGACAAAGTCGGTGCCATCGTACTGTAGCTCAATGAGAAATCTACTCATGGTGATAGGGATGATTGTGGATAATGGTATAGGCTCTATAGATCTGCTCAAGGAGGAAGAGGCGCACCATCTGGTGATTGAAGGTAAGGCGGCTGAGGGAAAGTCGCTCTGGGTAGGCTTGGTAGATCTCCGTGGAAAAGCCATAGGGGCCACCGATCACTAGCACTAGTTTGCGTGCTATGGTCATCTGCCACCCCTCCACCATCTTAGCGAGCTGTAGGGAGGTGGGCTCTTTGCCTCGCTCATCGAGTAGCACTACCTGGTCTTGAGGGCCTATGGATGCTTTTATCAGTCGTCCTTCTTCTTGTTTCTGCTCCTCTTGGCTCAGGCGTTTTCGATTTTTGAGGTCGGGTAGCTCCTCTACCTCTATCGGCACAAAGCGTGATAGGCGACGCTGGTACTCTTGCATCAGTTGCTGTATCTCTGGGCTGTCTGTTTTGCCCACGAAGAGTAGTTTGATTCCTTGCATTAGTCTAAGTCTATGTATATGGGAAGGTGGTCGGAATAGCCCCCGCTGTAGTGGCTTCCTCTATAGGTGCGATGGAGGTTTTGACCTCCTTTTGTGTATAGCTGGGGGTGCGAAAAGATCTGCTGAGACCTCGCCTTGAGGAGTGGTTGCTGACCCAGAAATAGCCCGCCTGAGACGATGATTTGGTCGGGTAGCCAGACTTCTTTGCCGTAGCGGTGTGTCCCTTGCCTTTTATTGTAGAGGGGGTAGGCTAGGTTGTAGAGGTATTTTGGACGTGGTATGGTGTTTTGCTCTATGCCCCCGGCTCTGAGACTTTGTCGCATGGAGGGGTCGCAGGGGTTGTCGTTGAAGTCGCCCATCACTACCACGTGGGGGATGGAATCTTTGTTGAGTAGCTGGTCTATCAGTTTTCGTACCTTGGCATTGACCTGCTTACGCTTCTTTGATGTGGATTGTATGCCACCACGTCGGCTTGGATTGTGCATCACGAAAAGCTCCAATCGTTGGCCTGTAGCACGGTGCTCGAGGGTGACCCAAAGTGTATTTCGGCCTGTGCCACTCGCTTCGTTTGGGGTGCGTGGGTCTTGCCCTAGCGGAAAGTGATCGATAGCTCCGTAGTGCGGGATCTCGTGTGCTTCAATCATTTTGAAGCGCTTCTTATCCCACAGGAGTGCTACATCTACGCCTCTAGGATCTGAGCCGTTGGTGACTACGTAATCGTACTCCACTGCACTGAGGGTGGGGTGGGTAACGAGGTCTCTAATCACGTCGCTATTCTCCACCTCCACCATGCCAATAATTGAGGGGAAACCCCACTCGCCGATATTGCTGATGACCCAGGCTAGGTGCTCGCACTTGCGTTGGTAGCGCTGCTTGGTCCAGTGGTAAGTCCCTTCTGGCGTAAAGGCATCATCATCGGTGAGGGGATCATCGATGGTGTCGAATAGATTCTCTACATTATAAAACATCATACGCCCGATCGCTTCTTCGCTCCTTGCCCTCTCTTGCGCGGATAGGGGAGGGCCTACAAATGTGCTTAGTAGCCACAAAGCCACCACCAGCACGAGGGCTTGTGGTGGCTTTGAATAGCTAGTAGTGGATGGTTCCTTAAGCTTTGCGTGGTGCATTCTTAAGAATCGCTAGAAGATGCTTCCACCACATCTCTACCGTCTTGAGCTCTAGGCGCTCTTCTGGAGAGTGTACATCGCGCATGGTTGGACCGAAAGAGAGCATATCTAGGTGTGGATACTTCTCCTTGAATAGTCCGCACTCAAGGCCGGCGTGGATCGCCATAATCTTTGGATCTTTACCGAAGAGGTCGTGATAGGTCCTCTTAGCTACCTCCATAATCTCTGACTCTGGATTAGGCTCCCAGCCTGGATATCCGTCGCGCTCCGATACATAGGCACCTGAGAGATCGAATACTGAAGTGACCATATCCCCTACCATACGCTTAGCGCTCTCTACCGAGCTACGCTGGCTGGTCTCTACATAGATTACTGGGTATCCCTCTTCACTCTCGATCATCTTTACGGAGGCGAGGTTATTGGAAGTCTCTACTAAGCCCTCAATGGTATGGCTCATACCGAGTACGCCGTGTGGACAAGCGATCAGGGCGTTGATCAAATTGGCAGAAGTCTGAGCATCGATGCACCACTTTGGCTGCTCTGTAGTGGTAGCTCGGACCTCTACCTCAGGATCCACCGCCTTTAGTTCGTTGTGGATGTCGCTAGAGAATGTATTGATCCAGGCTGCTACTGGCTCACGGTCTGTAGGAGCGATACCAATCACTGCATGAGCCTCACGAGCAATGGCATTGTGTAGGTTGCCACCTTGGATGCTGCCCAATACATAGTCTACATGATCGGCAAGACCATAGAGGGCACGGGCTAGGATCTTCACTGCGTTGCCTCTGCCTAGGTGGATATCTCCACCTGAGTGACCACCCCTCAGCCCGCTCACCGTAATTTGGATGTAGGTAAGAGCAGGGTCGGTGTAAGCCTTGTCGTAGTAATACTCCGCCATAGTGCCCATACCTCCGGCACACCCTACAAACATCTCGCCCTCGTCCTCGCTATCAAGGTTAAGGAGAATATCGCTCTGGAAGAAACCCTTCTCTACATTCATTGCACCGGTAAGGCCTGTCTCCTCATCTACCGTGAAGAGTGCCTCAATAGGGCCATGCTCGATGTCATCGCTTGCCAATATAGCTAGCTGAGCTGCCACGCCAATACCATTATCGGCACCGAGTGTTGTGCCCTCTGCCTTGAGCCATCCATCCACGATTTTAGTGCGGATAGCATCATTCTCAAAGTCAAAGTCCACATCGTTATTTTTTTCGCACACCATATCTATATGGCTCTGCATAATGATGCTCTTGCGGTCTTCCATTCCCTTGGTAGCCCCTTTCTTCATCACTATGTTGCCCACTTTATCCTTGCGGTATTCGATATGATGCTCCTTGGCAAAGTTCTCGAGATAAGCGATCATCTTCTCCTCCTTCTTGCTTGGGCGAGGGGTCTTGGTGATCTCATCAAAGTACTTAAAGACAATTTTTGGTTCGTGTGTTGTCATACGTTCTACGATTATATTATGATTGTTCAGTAATTCATTTCTTGGGGTAAAGATACTCTTTTCTTGGTGAATAGAGGCGGGGATATATGTAAAAAGACTTAAAACCTTTGTGGCTGTTGATAAAACACTTACCTTTGTAACCGTTTCATATATAGAGAAGTTATGATAAAGATACTGCTGATTACACTCGCCGTAGTGGCTATATGCGTTTTGCTCCTTGGTGTGAGAGTCTTCTTCACCAAGCAGTGGGGCTTCCCCAATAGTCATGTAGAGGGGCAGCCAAAGCTAGAAGAGCAGGGGATTACTTGCCACCGCCACCAGCATAAAGATGCGGTGCGGCACAAGAACCTCTTCGATCGTTTGGCACAGGAGGAGCGTATACAGTAGTCGTACATTTTAATACCTACAATAATGAATATTAAAATCAACCCTTTCGCAACACTCGCACTAGCCATTGTGCTAGCGTTGGGCACTATTAGTTGCCAAAAAAGTGACAAGGACGCACAGAATGGCACCGCTACAGCTTCGGCAGGTGATAGCACCTTTGCCCGCTTACCTATTGCCTATGTAGACCTCGATAGTCTGCTGGCCAATTACAAGTATGCCAATCAGGTGCAGGACGAGCTGATGCGTGAGATGGAGAGTCGCCAAGCGACCTTCAATCAAAAGCAACGCAACTTCGAGAATGAAGCGAGAGAGTTCCAGCGCAAGGTAGAGAATAACGCTTTCTTCGACCAAGGACGCGCACAGCGTGAGCAGGAGCGAATCATGAAGCTACAGCAGCAACTCCAAGAGCTGAGCCAAAAGCTACAGGTAGAGCTGATGCAGTTGGAGGCCGATAAGATGAAGGCCCTTTCGGATACCATTATGGCACACGTACAGCAGTACAATGACGAAGTGGGTAAGTACCAGATGATTCTGAGCAATAAGGCCCACGATAATATCCTCTGCGCTGATAAGAGCTACGATATCACTACTCAGGTAACTAAGTACCTCAACGACCGCTACACTCCAGCTAAGAAAGAGGAGACTACTGCTACTACTACTGAGAAAAAGTGATCGAGAGAAAATCTCCACGATAGAATAATTACCAAGAGCCACACCTCAATATGATAGCTGAGGTGTGGCTCTATATATATAAATATGTGAATATGAAAGAGCAATCTACAGAGCAAAAGCTACGCCAAACCCTCTCCCTACTCGGGAGCGGAAGCACCAAGTACCCTACGGAGTACGATCCTACCGTATTAGAGACCTTTGAGAATAGGCATCCTGGCCGAGACTACTGGGTGAAGTTCAATTGCCCAGAATTTACTTCCCTTTGCCCCATCACCCACCAGCCCGACTTCGCCGAGATCGTCATCTCCTATATTCCAGATATCAAGATGGTCGAGAGCAAGAGCCTCAAGCTCTATCTCTTTAGCTACCGCAACCACGGCGACTTCCACGAAAATTGTGTCAATGTGATTCTCGATGACCTGGTGGCGCTTATGGATCCACGCTATATCGAAGTGACCGGTATCTTTACCCCGAGAGGAGGTATCTCCATCCACCCCTACGCCAATTACGGTCGCCCAGGCACCAAGTACGAGCAGCTAGCCCTTGACCGTCTCGCGCGTCACCAGTAACCTAATGCGTGCCCACGAAACAAGGGCATTTGGCAATCAGCTATAAATCATTGAGTTCTTAAGCCAAAAACTGAGTTTGTAACTTAGGCATCGATGAGTTCGAAACTCCGCGATTGCTTAGTTACAAACTCAGTGATCGCTTAGTTACAAACTCGACGATGGTCGAGATACGAACTTAGTAAAGGATTGGATATGGTGTTGAATTACAGTGAGTTAGTAGGGCGTCACGAGCGAGCTATATTCCGCTATCTTTCTTTTGACCCTATACAATGATTGCCCGTTGTCCGTTGCAAATGCTCCTCTAGCTCCATCTCCTGTCGTATCAAGAAAGAATGCTGGAGAGAAATCTCTGATCAAGGTGCCAAATAGGACTTGCCCTATTGATTGGGGCTATTACGGAAATCATTCGTCATTATAATTTAGGAGGCGTTGTAATTTTTTTGTACTTTTGCTACTGTTTGGTCATAAGTAAAGCTAGAGGAACTACTGAACCACCCTGTGGAACCCCTATAAAAGGCTACACGACTCAACAACAACCTATACAACACCTACACATTATGGAATGCAAAGAGGGGATAATACGTCAGGTAAAGGACGATAGGATCGTGGTGCTCATAGAGCGTCGCTCGGCCTGTAGTGCTTGCCATGCTCGTGGAGCCTGTCTCTCTTCTGATAAGGATGAGCAGCTGCTCGAGGTGACGGAATATCCCTTGGGCGTACAGGTCGGTGATCGGGTGCGTTTGCTCCCAGCTAAGGGCGGTAATCCCCTTAAGGCGGTGCTCTTTGCTTTTGTGATACCGATTGTGCTTTTGGCGTCGATCTCAATAGGAATGAATATGGCTGGGGTGAGCGAAGAGATTCTTCTCGTATCGCTCGTAGGGGTGCTTTTGCTCTACGCGGGGCTCCTAAAGTTGATGAGTGGCTATTTCGACCAAACTTTTAGACTCCGTGCGGAGTTGGTGAAGTGAATATAAGGTGGCGAATGTGCCAAGACAAATTATATATATCAATAAGCAATAAGTTATGATAGTGACGATTGTATTCCTTGCCATTGTGGGCGCCCTTGCTGCACTGCTCCTCTTTGTGGTCTCGAAGAAGTTCCACGTAGAGGAGGATGCTCGTATTGAGCTAGTGAATGAGGCGCTCCCTGGTGCTAATTGTGGAGGATGTGGCTATCCAGGTTGCTCTGGTTTTGCACGTGCGTGTGTGGAGGCGGAGTCGATGGATGGGCTATTTTGTACCGTTGGAGGCAATGCAACGATGCTCAAGGTGGCCGATATCTTGGGCCGTACTGCGGTAGAAGCGGAGCCTCAGCTGGCGGTGGTGAGGTGCAATGGAAATTGCGATGCTCGTCCGAAGGTCAATCAGTATGATGGTGCTAAAAGCTGTGCAATAGCAGCTGCAACGTATGGAGGTGAGACGGGCTGTACCTTTGGCTGTCTCGGTATGGGCGATTGTACGCTAGCATGCGGCTTTGATGCGATCCGTATGAATCCACTTACAGGACTCCCAGAGGTGGACGAGGAGCGCTGTACCGCGTGTGGCGCCTGTGTGAAGGCTTGCCCTAAGATGATCATTGAGCTACGTAAGAAGGGGCCTAAAGGTCGCCGTGTCTTTGTCTCTTGTGTGAATAAGGAGAAGGGCGGTGTGGCCAAGAAGGCGTGCGACAATGCTTGTATTGGCTGCTCTAAGTGCTTCAAGGAGTGTAAGTTTGAGGCAATCACTATTGCCAATAACCTTGCTTATATTGATCCTAATAAGTGCCGCATCTGTCGCAAGTGTGTGGAGGTGTGCCCTACTGGAGCGATCCACGAGGTTAACTTCCCTCCCCGCAAGCCTAAGGCAGAGCCTGTAGTAGAGAAGGCGGAGGCGTGAGATAAGCAGGAAATATAGATACCTTATATTTATAGGAGTATGTTGAAGACATTTAGAATTGGTGGTATTCATCCACCAGAGAGGAAGCTTTCTAGCAATTGTCCGATAGAGGAGCTACCCATGCCGGAGCGTGTCCGCATCCCTCTAGCCCAGCACATTGGTGCCCCAGCAGAGGCCCTTGTGAAGCGAGGAGACACGGTAAAGGTAGGTACCCTTATTGCCAAGGCTGGCGGTTTTATCTCGGCCAATATCCACTCGAGTGTCTCTGGAGTGGTGGAGAAGCTGGAGGAGGTAATCGATGCCTCGGGCTATCCCAAGATGGTGATTACCATTAAGACGGATGGCGAGGACACTTGGGAGGAGACAATCGATCGCTCTCCCAAAGTGGTGCGAGAGGTGACTATGAGCCCTGAGGAGATCGTGGCACGTATCCAGGAGTGTGGTATCGTGGGTATGGGTGGCGCTACTTTCCCAACTAATGTGAAGCTACTTCCTCCAAAGGGGAGCCAACCAGAGGTGGTGATCATCAATGGTGTGGAGTGTGAGCCTTATCTGACTGCCGACCACCGGTTGATGCTGGAGCGCGGCGAGGAGTTGCTCGGGGGGCTCTCTATCTTGATGAAGGCAGCAAGCGTGTCGAGAGGTGTTATTGGCATTGAGAATAATAAGAAGGATGCAATCCTGCACCTCACGGAGCTAGCGAAGTCTTTTGAGGGGATTGAGATACAACCACTCAAGGTGAAGTACCCACAAGGTGGAGAGAAACAACTGATTGATGCAGTGATTAGGCGCCAGGTGAAGAGTGGTCAGCTACCAATTACGGTGGGAGCCATTGTGCAGAATGTGGGGACAACCCTAGCTGTCTATGAGGCGGTACAGAAGCACAAGCCCCTCTTTGAGCGTATCGTGACGGTGACGGGAGTGGATCTTCCTAAGCCTTCCAACTTCCTTGTCCGTATCGGCACCAGTTCGGCTACATTGATCGAAGCGGCCGGTGGCCTATCGGAGTCGTGCGGAAAGATCATCAGTGGTGGCCCAATGATGGGTAAGGCACTGGTGACCGACGATGTGCCTATCGCCAAGGGGAGCAGTGGTATCTTGGTA
>OKRX01002333.1_pt1 | contig 12815 bp, 10 predicted proteins | sample 1601241 | NCBI WGS metagenome assembly OKRX01 (sample SAMEA3541500, study PRJEB24748) | human gut metagenome | biome: human gut; feature: human-associated habitat; material: faeces | place: China | collected 2012
GGAGGCTCCACCTGCACCACGAGCTCCACGCCGCCGACGTCTATGCCACGGGCGGCCACGTCGGTGGCCACCATGACACGCACATCGCCGGAATCGAACGCAGCGAGGTTGCGATCGCGCTGGTTCTGGTTCAGGTTGCCGTGCAGCTCGGCGGCCGGAATGCCGTTCTGCGTCAGGTTCTTGGCGAGCTTCTTGGCCTGGAACTTGGTGCGGGTGAACAGGATGCGGCGGCCTTCGCCCGAGGCGAGCATGCGCACGAGTTCGTGCTTGTCGCCGCGCGTGGTTTCGAACACGTGGTGGGTCATCAGGTCGGGTTCGGCGGTGGCCGAATCGACCTCGTGCACCTTGGGATCGTGCAGGAAGGTGTTCACCACTTCATCCACGCCGTGATCGAGCGTGGCGGAGAACAGCATGTGCTGGGCGTCGGGCGAAATCTGCTCAAGCAGTCGCTTGACCGGTGGCAGGAAGCCCATATCGGCCATTTCGTCGGCCTCATCGATGACCACGACTTCGACGGACGAGAGCGTGAGCGCCTGCTGGCGCAGCAGGTCCTCAAGGCGGCCCGGGCAGGCGACCACGATATCGGCGCCGGCCTTCAGATCGCGGATCTGGTGGATGTACTTGACGCCGCCGTACACCGTGGTGGTGTTCATGCCGAACGTGTGGGCCAGCGGCATCAGCACGTCGTTGATCTGGTTCGCGAGCTCGCGGGTGGGGGCCAGCACCAGGCCGCGCGGGTGCGGTAGGAAGTCGTCGGCGCGGCGCTCTTCCAGGCTGGCCTTCTTGCGGCGCTTGATTTCCTTGCGGAACTCCTCCATCGCGATTTCGCCGAACGAATCGTAGGAACCGAGGCGGGTGACCAGCGGAATGGAGAATGCGAGGGTTTTGCCGGAGCCGGTGCGACCTCGGCCGAGAATGTCGCGGCCGGCCAGTGAATCGGGCAGGGTGTCGGCCTGAATGGGGAATGCGGTCTTCTTGTCATCTGCCGCAAGCACGCGCACCAGCGGTCCGGGTACGCCAAGTTCGCCAAAGGTAAGGGGGCGGGATTCCGCGCTGTCGTTCATCTGGAAATCAGCGGAATCGTCACGATCATCGAAATTATTACGGGGCACAGTGGCCTTTCATGTCAAAGGTTACGCAAATTACGCAAGCTTTCCGAGCTTAGCGTAAGCCCCCTACTTTGCTTGGTGCTCGCCACACTGTCATCCCACTCTTTACTTATGACCCCATGGGGCGGTAACTCGCCCATGGGGCGGCAACTTGCCCATGGGGCGGTTTGAAGAAATTGTGAAACCGCAGAATAAAGCCATTTTCACCTACCGCCCCATGAGGGTTTTACCACCCCATGGGATATTTGCCGCCCCATGGGTTTTACCACCACGTAAGGCGAGCACCGCTCCATGGAACACGCAAATGGCCCCCACCCGTGAAGGTAGGGGCCATTGTGCAAAAGGGCTGAGCCAAGATACAGCCCAGTAGCCCTAAAACACACTACAAAATATCCGGATCGTCTTTGGCAATAGTGCCGGTTGCCTTGCCAATGGCCTTCAGGCCGTGGTAGGCCACAAGAATCACGATCGTGCCAATGGCAATGCCGTTGAAGGAAATGCCACCAACAGTGAACGCGAATTGGCCGATGGCAATGATCATGGTGATGGCTGCCACCATGATATTCAGCGGCTTGTCGAAGTTGACCTTGTTCTCCACCCAGATGCGGATACCGATCATGCCGATCATGCCATACAGCAGCGTGGTCACGCCACCGAGCACGCCGGCGGGGATCGTGTTGATCACGGCACCGAACTTCGGGCACAGGCTCAGGATCAGGGCAAAGGCGGCGGCGCACCAGTAGGCGGCGGTGGAGTACACCTTGGTGGCGGCCATCACACCGATGTTCTCGCCGTAGGTGGTGGTGCCGGAGCCGCCGCCGAAGCCGGCGAGCGTGGTGCCCAGGCCGTCGGCCATGAGGGCGGTGCCGATCTGATTGTCGTAGTCGCGGCCGGTCATTTGGGCCACGGACTTGACATGGCCAACGTTCTCAGCCACAAGCACAAGCACAACAGGGATGAACATGGGAAGGATGGAGAAATCGGCCTGCGGCAGGTGGAACTTCGGGAAGCCGATCCATGCGGCGTCGCCGATGGCGGAGAAGTCGACCTGACCACGGATGCAGGCATATACATAGCCGATGATCACGCCGACCAAAATATTGAGGCGACCCAGCAAGCCCTTGAACAGCACAGCCACGAGCAGCACGGCCAACAGGGTAACCAGTGCGGTGTCGGGCGCGGCTTGGAAGTTGGTCCACACGGAAGGTGCCAGATTGAAGCCGATGATGGCCACAATCGCGCCGTTGACCACGGGCGGCATGATGATGTCGATCCATTTGGAGCCGGCGTAATGCACGAGCACGCCAACCAGGGCCAGCAGAATACCGGTGACCATGATGCCGAAGCTGGCGACCGCAATGCCCTTGTTGGCGGTGGAGACCGCGGTGATCGGTGCAATGAAGCCGAAGGACGAGCCCAAATAGCTCGGCAGCACGTTCCTGTTGATAAGCAGGAACAGTGCGGTGGACATAGCCGTGAAGAACAGGGTGGTGGACGGGTCGAAGCCCGTCAGAATCGGCACCAGGAAGGTGGCACCGAACATGGCGATGACGTGCTGTGCGCCGATACCGGCGGTGCGCACCCAAGTCAGACGTTCATCGGGCTCGACTACCTCGCCGGGCGCCAGCGTCTTGCCGTCGCCATGCAATTGCCATTGGAAGATATTGGACATTACTACTCTCCTCGCTCTCGCTTGGGGCACGGCATTCACAACCAGCCGCACCACGTACCATTCTAGCTCACGAAGATTTTGTGAAGTCTCTCTTCCGGGAAAGGCTATTTGCCGTAATACTCCAGCAGGTGTGGATCGACGGCCTGCACCACATCCACCAAATCGCCATTGGAGAGATACGGGCGCTTGAATTCGCGCCACGGCTCCACCTTGACCTCCCAGCGGCCGGTCGTCTCGTCGAGCACGGGCCGGGCGGTCTGCTCCCAGCGCACACGCTTGGAGGTGCGGCCGGTTTCCGGGTCGCGGCGTGTATAGTGCAGGCAGGTGCAGTTGGTGATCTTCCAGTCGTCCGAGTCGGCGCGATGCAGGAATTCCTCGTCGGCCAGATCCTCGATGGTGAGCATCAGGGCGAGCATGAAGTCGCCGTGGGTGACCATGACCACGGATTCCGAATCGGATTTGCGGCTCAGCGAGGTCAGGATGTTGTGCACACGGTCCTCGGCCACATCGGCAATCGACTCGCCTGCCGGCGGACGCCAGTACAGCGGATCGGTGTTCTTGAAGTTCCAGTTGCGCGCGTAGTTGTTTTTGAATTCGTCCTTGGTGATGGTGTTGATCTCACCCCAAGAACGTTCACGCAGCACACGGTTCTCCTCCCATTTGGCCTTGGGCAGGGCCATGGTGGCTGCGGTTTCGCGGGTGCGCACGTATGGCGAGACCATGTAGCGGTCGAACAGCTGCTGCTGGCTGACCAGCCAGCGACCGATGCAGTCGGCCTGCTTGCGCCCGGTGGCGGTGAGTCTCCAGGAGCGATCGGGCACAGTGACGTTGTCCTGCGTGTACAGGGAATTGTCGCCCTGCTCGCCCGCCTGGACGATGACGTTCGCTTCGGATTCGCCATGCCGGATTACGTATAGATCGAGCGGCATGCTCATATATGTTCCCCTTTCGTTATTGGTTACGTTGTGTTGTTTTCTGTTGTTTCCTACTTGACTTGCGTGATGGTGTTCCCCTTGACCATGAACGCGTGCCGGGCCATGTCGATCATCGGCTGATCGAATTTGGAGTCGGTGTAGAACTCGTCGATGACGACGTCCGGACCGTACAGTTCGCGGAACCGTTTGGCCTTGTTGGTGCTGAAGTTGAGGTACGTGACCTTCATCGTCCCCACATCCACCTCGCTGGCCACGAGATTCCTCACGCCGAGTCTGCGGCAGGCCTCCCCCACCGTCAGACCGAAGGATGCGGTGAGGATCACATCGTCCGACTCAGGCTGGTACCAAGGCTTGATACGTGCGTAATATCGGTCCCAGAAATCGTCCACGAGCTGTTCGACGCTCGCCACCCGTTTGGATCGGCTCAGTTCCGTGAGATAGCCTTCGGTCATCTTGCCCACGCCGTATTCCATCTGTTCAAGCGTGGCCCGGCCAAGCTTGTATTTGACCGCGTACCGCAGCACGGGGGCGATATAGCGGAACACTTTCGGGTCGTGGCGGGCGGAATACAGGTACAAGTCGAACAGGCTTTCGCCATCATAGATGGTTCCGTCGAAATCGAATACGCGCATACCTTCTGCTTCTACTCTGTTATTCCTTGTCTAAGGCTAATCTCGGTAAGCCGGCGAAAGCGCAAATACGCAGTGAATTTCACATGAACACTGTTTTTTGGATTGATTTCGGTACAGGTAACGTACACTGGTGACAGCGTGGAAGGAGGTGCGTAATGGCGACGTCTGAAATCGAACAATGGTGGATTGATAAGTTTCAGGAGAACCTGGGTCCGATTCGCAAGGTAGCCGGATGGACGACTCAGCAACTGGCCGACGAGCTGGGAGTCGCGCGACAGACGGTGTCTAACTTGGAGACCGGCAAAAGCCCGATGACCAAACTGCAGTATCTCGCTTTACGTACGGTGTTCAGCGCCGAGATCGCACGTCGTGAAGACCGCGATCTGGCACGCATCATCAAGACTTTGGTCGACGATCCCATTGAGCAACGCATTCGCGAACGGCGCGCCCAAGAGCAAGACGGCGAGGCCGTTGCCGACAATGCCCCAGTCAATACAGGCTGTGGCAACGCTGCCGACAACGCCGCCACCGAGAAACGCAAGCCCAGTGCCGCCACATTGAAGGCTTCAAAGACTGCCGCAACGGGCAAGCCCACGCTCAGCACGGCGATGCAGGCTCTCGCCGTCATCACCGGCGCATTGGCCAGTGGAACCGCCGCCGGCATCATCACCTACTTGATGTTCCCGGACGGCGGCCCGAACAAGCGCTGAGTCGCCGAAATATCGAAACGGATTGAACAACCCAGTTCGAAGCCCTGAGCACCATTTTGTCCGTGTCGCACCAGCGTTTCCCTCATTATCAGCTGTTTCGAGTTGCATGAATGCACCGTTTACAGGCCGAGAATTTCGTGCTTTTTTGCATCAAATTCTTCTTGGGAGAGAATGCCGATATCAACCAATTCCTTCAATTTCTTCATCGCCTCGACTTGTTCTTCCACAGACATGGATGCCGTGTGAGAGGCGGGAGCAGCGGCTTCCGGTGCCGGCGCAGGTGCCGGCGCTTGAACCGGGGCGGCGGTCATAGGACTGATGGCTTGCGCCATATTCATACCAAGCAACATGCCACCATCGCCAAAGCCGTTGTCTTGAATACCTTGCGCAATGCGCTGCTGGGCAGCCATATTGCCAGCTTGTTGGGAAACGCCCTCGTATGCGGCAACATTCATCTTATTCGAGGCGAACTGCTGCACGAGCTGACGTGATTGCTCGGTGAACTCGATGCTTTCGATGCCCACGCTGGACACTTCAAAGCCAAAACGATCATTCCATGTACCGGCATTGGCTCGATCGCCACGCACGCATGCTGCGATGTCATTCGCCTTGCCGGGCAATTGCGAAATACGATATTCATTGGACAACGAATTGATGGCCACAATAAACGACTGTACGAATTCGGACAGAATCTGCCTACGTGGCCCTTCATCATCGAATGAATACGACACGGTAGTGGCAGGCACAAAGTTACGAACGAATCGAACTGGATCAGTGACCTTTAGCGACATGGATCCGCGTGCGCGAATTTCCAAATCGACGCCATAGAACCGGTCGTTATACACCAGCGGCGCAGAAGTGCCGAATTTGATGCCACGAATCTCACGCAGGTTGACGAAGGCCACATATTTGGTGCGGCCAGGCTGACCTCCGAAGGTGAATCGATCGGCGACCTGGTTGAAGAACGATCCGATGCCGTCTCCGGCGAGCACGCTCTGTTCCCCGTTGCGATATTCATAACCGCCCGACTCGGTGATGACGTTTTCGATACCTGTTTCAGAGAAAATGAACGCCGCAGTATTCTCTGGCACATAGATACGCGAACCATTGGTGATTATTCCCTCGGAACCGTATTCATTCGAACCGCGATCGTTGTTGCTTCCGCGGGGAATGCCCGGCACAACGACGGTGTGTTCCGTGAACGGACCAGCGGTGATGATATCACGCCACAGGTCCGCGAATGTACCGCCGAGCGCGCCGGCGAACGCCTTAATAACTGCCATCTGTTTTCCTCGATATCTCAATGCACATGGCCGGTCTTGCGACTATGCAATCGCAAGACCGGCCGTTATGCTGGCATGTTGGCTATAGCTGCGTTTCGCGATCGCAGTATTCGCATCGAACGACTTCTTTGCGATGACCGGAAAGCGGAGCGCCACAACCTTCACAATTCACCGAAACCACGGGTTCGGTAATCCCAAGCCCACTACGGAATGCGCTAAAAGTGTCTTTCAGTGTCCCGGCCAGAGCCTCCGTTCCGGGGATGGCCTTGTTGAAGGCCGGCTCATCCATTGGCGTATACTGTCTGCCGCGTATACCCATATACCGTCATCGTCCCTTTCTTGGAAAACCGTTACCTCGATACGCCAGTCTGATCACTGGCCCACCGATGCGAGCTTCTGCGTGCATCGAGTCATGACCTCGGTGTAGTAGGCCAAATCCTCACTGCTGAGGGAGTTTTCGTCAATGGCGTCTACCTTCTGGGAGAACTCAGAGTAACGCTTCATCATGCTGGCATAGTCGGTAGCCATGCTGACCACGTTATCGGATTTCTGATATTTGTTCATGAAGGCAACATACTCATCGATAAAGGCCTCGTAGCTGTCCATCGTGGACTTGAAGTCAGCACTGTCATTGGTGTTCTGCTGCGCCTTCTGATCCGAAGACTGGTCGCTCTGCTTGTTGGCATCGCTGGAATCAGCGCCCGTATCAGTGCTCTTATCATCCTGCTTCGCGGCGTCGCCGTCCGTAGACGTATCTTCCTTCTTCTCCGGAACCTGGATAGTGATGGACATGATGGTTTCGTCGTCAGTGTCACGAGAAACGCTCACACTGTATCCATCGGCGTTCTTGGCATTGAAACTGTCAGCGGACTTGTTATAGTCCACGGTGAAACCGTTGTCTTGCACGGACTTGACGTAGTCGGCATACTGCTTGGCGTCGGTACCGCACACCTCGATGGAGAAATAGTCCGAAGACTCGCTTTTAATTTCACCCTCTGTGGATTTCGGCTGCGGCAGCAGCGCCGCGATATCCGACTCCGGCCATGAATATGCTTCGCACTTGGTGGCGAGCGATGCTTCCAATTCCGCCCGATCAGCCTTGGCCTTCGCACCGTCACGAATTACAAACACGCCACCGATTACCAGACCCACAACGGTGATACCGACTGCCACCCAGGCCAGCACTCGGCCTTGCACCTTGCCACTCGGGCGAGTCACGTATACGGCGAAGCCTGAGAGCAGTGCCGGAAGCACCGTGGCGAACAGCAGTCCGCCCCAGGATCGGCCAGAAACATCCACAAATTGGGCGAGTACGAACAACACTCCCCAAATAATGGCGAACACAGCCAGCTTGGAAGTCTTCTTCACCCCTTGTGCATTCGGAGCAAGCACGGCAGGCGCAGCGGCACCAGCAAAACCAGTGGCAGCACCGGCACCATGTGTGGCGGGTGCAGGAGCCACACCAATACGCTTGTCCAGAGCGGCGAGGAACTCATCAACGCGCTTGGCGCTTTCGTTTCCAGTCGCCTCCAGACGAATGGCGGTCCCAGCCGCACCCTGCGGGACTACGGTTAGCGTGCAGTTCACTCCATCGTAGGAGTGGAAGGAAAACGCTCCGGTCTGGGTGTTTTCGTTATCCAAGGTAAACGTGGCGCCAGTAGTCAGCTGGTCGTGAATAACTTGGAACAGCTGTTGCGGACTGACCGCATATACACGATCAAATGGCGCGCCGGCGGGCCGCTGCGATGCCGTAGCCGGAGCCATCGGAGTGGTGGTAGCACCATCAGACGCTACGTTCGGTTGGCCAGCCGGTACAGTATTCGGCACGGTAGGCGCATTGTTCGCGCGATCTTCCGGTGCGTCATTCGTGCCTTCGGACGGTGGAACCGGCTGAGGTTGTTGATCAAATGGCGTTGTCATGATGCCCTTCTTTCCTTAAGCAGCAGCATTACCAGCACAGAAGAGGCAAGCCCGGCAACCGTTACGGTCAATCCGACTGCCATGGCAAGCCGGTATCGTTCGCTCATCATTGCGTCCCTTCTTATTGCTCGCTTTGCTCTGCGATACATCGAAACCAGTGTATGGCGTTGTTATTATGTACGCAAATTAGCATTTTGTATGCATGTTAGCTTTATTGTCGATGCTTGATACCGCGCATGAACATCCTTTCCGCCACCGCACCTACACGGATGGCATCGACCATTGTCGACGACACGCGCGGGCCATGCATCAGCTGACAACTGAATTTTTCGGCGTGTTTCCGAAAAGTCGGCGTCCTGTACGCTGGGAATCGAGCAACCGCGTACGCTGGCGCAGCACAGCACCCGCAACACAGCGACAAGGAGCATGGGCAATGGCAGACATCCCCGAAGAACATTTGACCGAGGAACTGTTGGATCGGCTGCTCGCCAGCGCCAGCATTGAGCAGTATCTCGATGAGGGACTCGTCAGCGCACGCACGCTGACCGACTATCTGTTCGACCGTATGGAAGCCCATGACCTGAGACGAGCCGACGTGGTGCGGGCATCCGGCCTCAACGCCACAGTGGTTTATGACATTTTCTCCGGCAAAAGCCGCCCCGGCCGAGATCACGCCATTATGCTGGCTTTTGGTCTCAAGTGCACATTACGTGAAACCCAACGGCTACTTCGTCTTGCAGGCGTTTCCGAACTGTGGTGCAAACAGCGACGCGACGCGATTATCATCTGGTGTATACGCAATGGATTCGACCGCATTGCCACGGACGACGAGTTGTATCGCATGGGAGAGGCGACGTTGCTACCGGCCGATTGACGACATTCGGCCCAACAACACTCACCAGTGAGACGCAAGTAAGAGGGCGTCAAGGAGAGACATGGACGATAAGCAGGCGATGCATGCGATGAGCATCGACGATGCGTACCATGTCGAGCGTCCGCTCGCTCGCGGACCTTCCGGCGTCACCGAACTGGTGAGCATTGACGGCAACGGCCCGTTCGTACGCAAGAAGATTCCCTCTCCCCTAGCGCAACGCAATGTGTGGGCGGCGCTCAGCGCCTGCCAGAGTAATCGTCTGCCGCGTGTGGAAGCGACGTACGAGCTGCCCGACCGGTTCGTCATCGTCTACGATTACGTGCCGGGCAGCACGCTTGCGCAAATTGCGGAGGAAAACGGGCGGCTTGCACCGAATGTGGCCGTGCAGCTTATCGACCAAATTTGCGAAGCCGTGCAGGAGCTTCACCAGCACGGCGTTATCCACCGCGACATCACGCCGGCCAACGTCATCGTGGCCCAGGATGGCGCGCATCTCATCGATTTCGGAATCGCGCGCATCCGGTCAGAGGCAAGCAACCGTTCACGGGATACCACGGCGCTTGGCACCTACGGATTCGCCTCGCCTGAGCAATATGGCTTTGCCAAAACCGACGCGCGTTCCGACGTATTCTCGCTGGGCCGGCTACTCGGATTCATGCTGACCGGCGTATATCCCGATGCCAGCGACTACGAGCAGCGACTTGCCGATGATGCCGCAGTACCGGCTCGACTACGCGCCGTCATCGGCTATGCGTGCGCATTCGAGCCCAGCAAACGGCCACAGAGCATCCAAGAGTTTCGCCAGGCGCTGTTCTCCCAGTCCAATCCGCCCATACCGAACGCATCATCGGCAAATCCGCCATCAACGAGAACAACGAACGGCAGCGCGTCGGCGTCTCGACTATTCCGGCGTCTGCACTTGAGCAAACGCGCCATCGTGCTGTGGTCCATTGCCGGAGCGGCACTGATAATCGCCGCCATTGCGGGAGGCATTGTGTTGGCAGGCCAACTTGGCATTATCGGGTCGGCAACATCACCCGATTCCTCGACACAATCCAGCAGCCAATCAACCGATAAGGCCGATGGCGGGCACTCCTCGAACGGGTCAGGAACCGACAATGCCAATGGCACGGGCGGAGTAGGCGGCACTGACGGCGCTGATGGAGACAATCAAGACACCGTCACCGACAATCCTCTGAAAATAGTGGAATCCGGCTGGTCGGCGGACCAGCAAGGGTATGTCCACTACGCTTTCGCCCTGCGCAACACCAGTAAGACCCAGCAGGTGCAGTATCCGCAGATTACCATTACGGGGCGGGCCAAAGACGGTTCCATCGTGTTCTCGCAGACGCAAGCACTGAATATGGCATTCCCGAATCAGACTGTATATGACGCCGGTCAAGCAGGCGAAGGCACCGCCCCAGAAACGGTTGATTTTACTGTGCTCAATCCGGATACATACAACGTCGCCAAGGCTCAGGGAACCGCCGCCTTCCCCATCAGTGGAATATCCAAAATAGACAACAGGGACGGCGGCACGACGTTCAATGGCGAGGTCCGCGCCGTGGCAGATGGATTCAAGCCATCCGATGGGCAGCAAATCAAGATTTCCCTAGTACTGCGTAACGCACAGAACGCAATCATCTATGGAGATATCGCATTCGTGGATTGGCCGGGCAATGGCCGATCCACGCCATTCTCGATTACCGTCTACGATCTGCCGAAGTATGTGTCTTACGATCTGTATGCGCAAATCTGGTAGTTGACTTTACGTCTGGCAGGTGGCCGTCAGGTGCCTGTCAGGCCGCTGTTCGCGTCACCTGCGCACTGACGTTACGGCGCGCCTGGCCGAACAGATAGATGCCGATGGGCAGGGTCAGAACACCGCCGATGATGAACACCAGCGAAATCGGGATCACGTCGGCCAGTGGCGCGAAGATCAACATGCCGAGCGGCATTCCGAGCGTGCTCAGGGTGGTGTCAAGGCCGAATACACGGCCCACCATCTTCTCATCGGCCTCGGTCTGGATGATGGTGCGCATCGGGCCCATGCAGATGGCCGAAGCCAAACCGTTCACCACATCAATCAGCAAATACGCCAGCAGCTTGTGGACCACGCCAAGACCAACGACGGAGACGCCCACCAGAGCGATGCCGAAGGCGACCACGCGCATGTTGTTGCGGATGAGCTTGGCACCGATGGTAGACATCAGCGCGCCGCCGAGCAGCATACCGACGCTCCATCCCAGCTCGTTGGCGGCGAGTTTATCGGAGGCGGTGGTCAGGTTGATGAATCCGAGATTCAAATCGATGCCCTCATATTCGCGGGTCATGAGCAACAGCGTAAGGTTCATCGGCGCCACGGCCACGAAGCACACCAAGGCGTCACCGAGCACCACGTTGCGCAGGTTCGCCCGGCGCCATGTGTAGCTGAAACCATCTTTCAAGTCAGCAAACACACGACGGACGCTGGCAATCAGCGAACGATCAGCATTGGCATCCGACATCGGTTCGAGTGTGGGTTGCCCGCTATTCTCCGCTTCAGCCATACGCCTCGCAACATGTTCCGCGCTCTTCTTCGGCGCTTTGATCAACGCCACAAAGCCGACGCCGATAATGGCCGTGGTCACATCGACTAACAGAATCGACCACAGCGGCACTGTGTTGATAAGCACAGCAGCCACCGCAGGTGCCACAATCATATTCGCCGAATTAATCACGCCGTATATTGAGTTGACGCGCAATAGTTTGCCCGAGGGAACAACATCCGGTATGAACGACTGCACAGCGGGCGTCTGCACCCCGCCTCCCGCCGAACGAATGAACAGCACCACGAAAATCATGGTCAGACTCGCCCATCCCATCGCGAAGCTCAGCGACAGCACGACGGTGACCACAGCAATCACCATATCCGGCAGCATAATCAGCAACTTGCGACTGTGACGGTCGGCCCAGGAGCCGCCGCAAATCGAGACGATGGCCTGCGGCACCACGCCAAACAACGTGGCCAGCAGCATGGCCGAACCGGTTTTAGTCTGCAATACGATCCACCACCAGATGGCATATTGCACAATATTGGAGCCCAGCAGCGAGAACGCCTGGCCGGTGAGTAGAAGCACTACACGGCGGATCCACGCACGCTCGGATTCCCCGTTGGCCACTGCTGCGGCATAGGCGGCACCGGGTTTGTTCGCGCTATGGACCGCTGCGCGCGCATTCGCATTGTCATCGCCGGAAACCTCGGGTGTTTCGCGCACAGTTGGTTCAGTTGTTGTACTACTAGAAGACATACGAGTGTTCTCAATTCTTCAATTCCACTACAAAGGTCACATCACGGCATACGCACGCCGACGCGCGTATGCGTGCACGACTCCAGCAACGAGCCGTACCCGCCGTTAGATGGCAGGCTTCAGTATCGTGACGCCATGCGTTAGCGTCACCATGCAACGATAGGAACACACTATTCAATAGTGCATCATGAAAGCGTGACGTTGCCCTTGCGCAGGTGCCGTAAGACTCCGCGGACAAAGCAATGAGGCTTCCCCCGTGAGAAGGGAAGCCTCATATTCCATTCATTCTATTCAGCGATGATGACGCCGAATCACCGATCATCCTTTGGGAACAGCGCGTCGAAGGCATGTTCCATCACGGACTTACGGCGGATCACACCGACGAGTCTG
>OKRX01002336.1_pt1 | contig 12806 bp, 10 predicted proteins | sample 1601241 | NCBI WGS metagenome assembly OKRX01 (sample SAMEA3541500, study PRJEB24748) | human gut metagenome | biome: human gut; feature: human-associated habitat; material: faeces | place: China | collected 2012
AGAAATACATTCTTAAGAAACACAAAAAAGGAGAGAGCATGCATGGGCTGGGGCAGCGGGGGGATCAGCGGCCGGACATAGAGCGCAGTTCCTGTACCTTTTGCCGGATGGCCGCCAGTGCCTGCTGGGGGTCGGCGGCGTCGGCGGTGGCCTCCTCCATGGGGCAGAGGCCCGTGCCGGTTCGATTCAGGATGGACTCCGCCACCTCATCGCAGGTATAGGGAACACCGTATTGGGTGAGAATGGCCGTGGCCCGGCGGCTCATCACCGGGGCATAGACCATCGCCGGGTGCAGCAGGGTATAGAGCCATGCGGCTCCGGCACCCACCACCCGATCGGCCACGCTCCAGCCGGAAAGGCCCTCCTCCAGCCAGCTAAGAAGGGGCGCTACCCCCCGAAGCTGGGTGGTGCGGATCTCCTCGTCCCGGCACAGGGCGCAGGTGCAGTCAATGGTTGTCAGGGCCTCCTTGGCCCGTTCCAGATCAGTCATGGTGCAGAACCTCCATTGCTATAATTCGTGAAATCAGATGCGGAGACGGAAGGTGCGGGGAGCCAGCCGGTAAACCAGAAGCAGGGACACGGCGTAGTATTTGTCCTGGTCGGAGGAGATCACGTCGTTGTTGGAGAGCCCCCCCGATGAGGGTCAGGAAAACCAGAAGGTGGAAGAAGCTGCCCGCAGGGAGGGTCAGGTGCAGCTTGTGACCGGCCAGCGTCAGGGGCAGCAGGAACATCAGACCGAAGTACAGCTTCGGATCGTTTACCAGAAGCTTCATGGTTCCCTCTCATGTGAGAGTGGATAGCATATATGGATGCTATCACACGCATGAGGCACCTGTCAAGGAAAGGCCTTGCCGGGGGCGGTGAGGTTTGCTATAATAAGACGAAAAGCAGCAAGGAGGGGGGAGAAAGGATGCGGACCTTGGCCACCATAGCGCTGTCCTTTGCGGCGGGCGTTTTTGCCGCCGTGCTGCTGGGCGTGGGCGTCTGGCAGCTGTGGGCGGCAGGGGCCTGCCTGCTGGCGGGACTGGTGCTGCTGGGGCTGAAGCGGACGATGCCCGCCCGGCTGCGGCTGCGGGGGATGCTGATCCTCTTTGCCCTGTGCGGGGCGCTGGTGTACACGGCGCTGTTTCAGGCACTGGTACAGGCTCCGGTGACAGCCCGCTGCGGGCAGATGGGGGAGTTCTCCGGCACGGTGCTCTCCCGCCCGGTGGAGACGGAGTGGGGCATCCGTGTCACCATCCGGATCTCCGGCTCGGCGGCCAAGGCGGAGGTCTACGCCGATGCGGAATATGCCGGTTTAGAGCCGGGGCAGCAGCTCTCCGGCACGGCCCAATGGCAGGACGCCGCCCGCATCCGGGAAAACGATGTGACGGCCTTCACCTCACGGGGCGTGTTCGCTCTGCTGTATGCCCGTGGACCGCTGACAGCAGAGGAGGGCAGCGCCGGAAGCATCCGGTGGCTGCCCCAGCGGGCGGTGTACGCCCTGCGGGAGAAGATCGCCGCCATATGGCCCGACGGCGACACGGCGGCCTTCGTCACGGCGGAGCTGACTGGCGACCGCAGCGGTATGGCGGAGGAGGACGCTGCCGTCATGACGCAGGCGGGGGTGGCCCATCTGTTCGCCGTATCGGGGCTGCACTGTGCCTTTTTGGTGTCTCTGCTGGGACTGCTGCTCCCCGTCCGGCGGCGGGCGCTGGGGGCGGGGCTCTCTATGGCGGTGCTGCTGTTTTATATGGTGATGGTGGGTCTGACACCCTCGGTGGTCCGGGCCTGCATCATGCAGATATTCCTGCTGGCGGCTCCGCTGCTGCGCCGGGAGAGCGACGGGCTTACCAGCCTGTCGGCGGCGCTGCTGGTGATCCTGCTGGCCGATCCCTTCGCTGCGGCGGGGGTGAGCTTGCAGCTGAGCTTCGCTGCCACGCTGGGACTGGTGTGCTTCTCCCAAAGGCTGAGCGGCTTTTTCAAGGGGCTGTACCGGGGGAAAAAGCGGCCGGTGCGGGCGGTGGTGTCCTTCGTGGCCGCCAATCTCTCCGCTTCGCTGGCGGCCATGGTGTTCACCATCCCGCTGACGGCCTGTTACTTCAACACATTTTCCCTCATAGCGCCGCTGAGCAACCTGCTCATCGTTCCGGCGGCGGGATGGAGCTTCATGCTGGCCTTCGTGGCGACGCTGGCGGGCTTTCTCTGGCTTCCGGCGGCACGGGTGCTGGGCTGGGGCGTGTGGGCGCTGGTGCGGTATGTCCTGTGGATGGCATCGGCTCTGACCCGTCTGCCGGGCCATGCGCTGTATTTTTCCAACCGTTATCTCAAATACTGGCTGGTGTACGCCTACGCCCTCTTCACCGCCTGCGCCATCACCGGGGAGCGGCGGCGGAAATACGCCGTGGCGGCAGCGCTGGCGGCCATGACCCTGCTGCTGACGGTGGGACTCAATGTCCGGCTCAGCCGCTGCGGAGAGATGAACGCCATGGCGGTGAATGTGGGGCAGGGACAGTGTACCCTGCTGTATGCCGGGGATCAGGCGGTGGTGGTGGACTGCGGCTCCAGCAACAGCTATGTGGATGCCGGGAGCCGTGCGGCGGATCAGCTGGAGAGCATGGGTATCCACAGGCTGCGGGCCGTGGCCGTGACCCACTATCACGCCGACCACACCAACGGCCTGTATCAGCTGCTGGCCCGGTTGGAGGTGCAGACCCTGTATCTGCCGGATATCGAGGACGAATACGGCGTGAGGGAGCGGCTGCTGCGGCTGGCGGAGAAGAACGGCATCGAGGTGGTGTATGTCCGCCGGACGGTGGAGTGTCCGCTGGGCGGGGCGGTGCTGAGCCTCTATCCCCCGGTGGGGGAGGGCGACCTCAATGAGCAGGGGCTGACGGCCCTGTGCAGCGCCGGGGATTTTGACGTGCTCATCACCGGCGACATGGCGGGCAGCACGGAGCGCAAGCTGGTAGGGCAGTACGATCTGCCGGATATCGAGGTGCTGATGGTGGGCCACCACGGCTCCCGATACAGCTCCTCGCAGGAGCTTTTGCAGGCCGTGCGGCCGGAGACGGCCATCATCAGCGTGGGTGACAACAGCTACGGCCACCCCACGCAGGAGGCCATGGACCGGCTGAGTCAGGCGGGAGCGGAGATCTACCGCACCGACCGGCAGGGAAATATTTTAGTGACCGTACACGGAGGAGACTGACCATGCCCCCTAAGGCTGAAAAAAAGAACAACGGCTTCGATCGCCTGCGGGCGGATCTGAAGGCACAGACCCCACAGAACGTATACCTGTTCTACGGAGAGGAGACGTATCTGCGGAGCTACTATCTGGAGGAGCTGCACAGGCTGCTGATCCCGGCGGGCTTCGAGGAGTTCAACTACCACCGGCTCTCCGGCAAGGGACTGACAGTGCAGGAACTGGCAGAGGTGACGGAGGCCATGCCCATGATGGCCCAGCACACCATGGTGGTGGTGACGGATCTGGACATCTTCCGGCTGGATGAGCAGCAGCGCACGGCGCTGATGGCCCTGCTGGCGGACTTTCCGGAGTACTGCACGCTGGTGCTGGTATACGATCTGCTGCCCTATAAGCGGGACGGCAAGATGAAAAAGCTGTGCGCTGCGCTGGACAAGTCCGTGTGCGAGGTGGAGTTCCGCCAGCAGGAGCGGGCGCAGCTGCTGCGATGGGTGAAGCGCCGCTTTGCCGCCGCCGGACACGACATCGACGACGCCACGGCGGATCATCTGCTGTTCACCTGCGGTTCCCTGATGACGGAGCTGGTGCCGGAGATCGGGAAGATCGCCGCCTATGCCAAGGGCCGGGCGGTGACGGTGGAGGATATCAACGCCGTGGCGGACCCCGTGCTGGACGCACGGGTCTTTGACATGACCAACAGCATCACTGCCGGGAAGTACGATCAGGCAGCGCAGGTGCTGGGGGAGCTGCTGCGGATGCAGACGGAGCCCATCGTCATACTGGCGGCGGTGGGCAAGGAGCTGAGGCGGCTGTATACGGCCCGGATGGCGCTGGATGCCGGGAAGGACCGGTTCTGGCTCAAGCAGCTGTGGAGCATGAGCTCCGATTATCCCGCCAAGCTGTTGATGCAGGCGGCAGGAAAGGTGGATCACGAATGGTGTCAAACGGCGGTCATCCGATGCCAGAGGCTGGATCGGCGGATGAAAAGCGAGAAGAATATGGACAGCGAGGCGGAACTGAAGCTGTTCCTCATGGAGCTGGCCGGCAGCCGGTGAAGCCCCGTGTGCGGCAGGTCATTGTGGTGGAGGGGCGGTACGATAAGAATGCCCTTTCGCAGGTGGTGGACGCCGTTATCGTGGAGACGGGGGGCTTTTCCGTGTTCCATGACCGGGAGAAGCTGGCCTATCTCCGCCGTCTGGCGGCGGCCCGCGGCGTCATCCTCATGACGGACCCGGACGGGGCGGGCTTTGTGATCCGCAATCACCTGAAGGGTGTTCTGCCGCCGGAGCAGATCTTGCAGGCCTATGTGCCGGACGTGTACGGCAAGGAGCGCCGCAAACGCAAGGGCGGTAAGGAGGGCAAGCTGGGCGTGGAGGGGATGCCCCCCGCCGTGCTGCTGGAAGCCCTGCGCCGCTGCGGCGCCACATGGGAGGGAGAGGAGGCCCCGGCGGCCCCCTTGCGGCTTACCAAGGCGGATCTGTTGGAAAAGGGACTGATCGGCCCCGACTCCGCCGCCCGGCGGCAGGCGCTGTGCAGGAAACTGAGTCTGCCGGAGCGCATGACCCCCAATGCCCTTTTGCAGGCGCTGAACACGCTGCTGACGGAGGAGGAGTGGGCGGCGCTGTAAGGCAGGCGGCTCCGCAGAGACGGACGAAAGCTCTCCTGCTTGAAGCGGGAGAGCTTTTTTAGTATCTGGATAGGATTTTCTGCAAGTATTCGTACTACGGCCAGTATCAGAGAGAGAAATTTGTTGTCCCGGGCACGATATCATAGACCAGAAGCTCCTACCCCTTCAACTGAGTGGGAGCGGCAGCGGGTCTGTTGCTGGGTCAATTCCCGTTACGACCTATAATAAACGAAGCTCTTGAGAGGAAAGAAAGTTTTGAAACCATCGGTTTCAAACGGCTCTTTTGCCTACTTTTCCAGCTGCTGGGAAAAGTGGGCCGCCGGAGGCACAAAGGGAAAAGCTATCGGAAAAAGCATGCCGTCGGTACGCAAAAACCATCCAAAACAAAGGAGTGCTGCACAGCCGCAGCACTCCTTTGCTTTACTCATGATAGCTGGGTTCCTTGCCCTGATAGATGTCCTGCATCTCCCGGTCGATCTCGCTGATGGCCTCGCTGCATAGCCGCAGCCGTGCGGCGTCGGAATCGGAGAAATTGCGGTCGGATTTATACCGCAGCTCATGCTCCAGACTGGCCCACATATCCATGGCAATGGTACGCAGCTGGATCTCCACCGGCAGATGCAGCGTCCCCTCGGAGATGACGATGGGTACGTCGATGATGAGGTGCAGACTGCGATAGCCGGATTCCTTGGGCTGCTGGATGTAGTCCACCTCCCGCAGCACCTTGAAGGATTCGGACCGGGTCAGCAGGCTGCGGAGATAGTAGATGTCATCCAGATAGTTGCAGATGACCCGGATACCGGCTACGTCCTGTATGTAGGCATAGATATTGTCGATGGTGACGTCGTAGCCCCGGCGGCGCAGCTTATCGCTGATGCTCTCCAGCGTCTTGATGCGGTACTCGATGTGGTGAATGGGAGAATGGTCGTACAGACTGGCGAACTCCTCGTCCAGGATCTCCATCTGGGTCACGGCCACCTTCAGGGCGCTGCGGTACAGGTGATTCACCCGTACCATGCCCTGAGCCAGCTCCCGCTGCTCCGGCGTAGCGCCGGAGGGAATGGGGATATCCTTGAGACGGATGCTGCCGCTCTTTTCGATCATCATGGGACAGAAGCCTCCTTATGATACGTTCCGTTAATGAAGTTCATTTTAGCACATAGGTGTGAAAAAATTATGAACGAAGGGGAAAGTGTTGTATAAATTTCACAGAAAGAATCCCTGTGGACGGCCAACCCGTGGCCCATGCAGCAGCGCCCCCAAAAACCTCCCCCATGCAGCGGACTGCATGGGGGAGGTGCAGAAAAATTCAAATCACTTCTTCCGGGCGTAGGGGGTATTCTCCAGCGGCAGGGTCAGGCGGCGCTGACCGTCCAGCCGGAAGTAGGCGTCAGCAATGGCGGGAGCCGTGGGAATGGAGGTGATCTCTCCGATGCCGATGGCCCCTCCGGCCACCTTCAGGCCGGGCTTCTCCACCACAATGGCCTGAATTTCCGGGGGGATCTGGTTGGCACGGAACAGACCCAGCATACCGTATTTGGCGGTAGGCTTGCAGTTTACGTCGATAGGATACTGCTCCGTGAGCGCATAGCCCAGACTCATGACCACACCACCCTCGATCTGTCCCTCACAGCTGAGGGGGTTCACGGCCTTACCCACATCGTGGGCGGCCACCATCTTCTTGACACGGCCCGTCTCCCGGTCCAGAATACACATCTGCGTGGCATAGCCGTAGGCCACATGGCTGACGGGGTTGGGTACATCGGCCCCCAGGGGGTCCGTTTTGGCCAGATACTCGCCGTAGAACTCCTGCCCCACCAGATCATGGAGGGTCTTGCCCGCCAGCGCCGCCGACAGCTTTTCGCAGGCCCGCCGGGTGGCCTCACCGGTGACCAGCGTCTGGCGGGAGCCGGAGGTGTCGCCGGAGTCCGGGGCGATCCATGTGTTGCTGCGCTCATAAACGATGTTGTCCCGGTGCAGCCCCGTATTGGTGACCACCACCTGCACCAGCACGGTACCCAGCCCCTGCCCGATACAGGAGGCGCCGGAGTAGATATGCACCTTCTCGTCCGCCTCCACGATCAGCTTGCAGCGGCCCCAGTCGGGAATACCCACCCCCACACCGGCATTCTTCATGGCGCAGGCGATGCCCACCGGATCGCCGTTTTTGACGGCCTCGTCATAGGCGGGCTTGATGGCCTCCAGCGTCTCCACAAGGCCGGTGGAATCATCCACGATCTGGCCGTTGGGCAGCACACCGCCGGGGCGGATGGCGTTGCGGTAGCGGATCTCCCACGGACTGATGCCCACCAGATCAGCCATCTCGTTGAGCAGCGTCTCCGTGCAGAAGCAGGTCTGGGTGACACCGAAGCCCCGGAAGGCCCCGGCAGGGGGGTTGTTGGTATAGTAGGCGCGGCCCTCGATCTCGAAATTCTCATAGGCGTAGGGGCCGGCGGCGTGGGTGCAGGCCCGCTCCAGCACCGGCCCGCCCAGAGAGGCAAAGGCACCGGTATCGGATACCACGCTGGCCTTGACGCCCTGAATGATGCCGTTTTCGTCGCAGCCCATGGTGAAGTCCATGTCAAAGCTGTGGCGCTTGGGGTGAATGAGGATGGATTCCTGCCGGGTGAGCTTCACCTTCACCGGCACACGGGCCACATAGGCCAGCAGCGCCGCATGGTGCTGCACGGACATATCCTCCTTGCCGCCGAAGCCGCCGCCCACCAGCATATTCTGTACCTGACAGTGCTCATAGTCCACTCCCAGCATGGAGGCACACTCGTGCATGGTGGTGTGGGAGCTCTGGTCGGTGGTCAACAGCTTCACGCCGCCGTTTTCCAGCGGCAGCGCCACGCAGCACTCCGGCTCCAGAAAGGCGTGCTCCGTCCACGGGGTGTGGAAATGCTGCGTAAGGACGTATTTGGAATGGCGGATGGCGCCCTCGGCATCGCCCCGTGAGACGTGCTTATACGCCTGCACATTGCTCTCCTCCTCCTCAAAGACCAGCGGCGCATCCGGCGCAGCGGCCTCCTCCGGGTTGTGGACGGCAGGGAGGACCTCGTACTCCACCTTCACCAGCTTCTTGGCCTCCTCCAGCGTCTCCCGGTCACGGGCGCACACCAGAGCCACGGCGTCCCCCAGATAGTGGGTGATCTCACCGATGCCGATCATGGTGGGCTGATCCTTTTTCAGGTGGCCCACATTCACCTTGCCGGGGATGTCCTTCTGGGTCAGAACGCACACTACACCGGGCAGTGCCTCCGCCTCGCTGGTATCGATGGACAGCACACGGGCACGGGCATACTGGCTGCGGACGGCACTGCCGTAGCACATCCCGTCCACGTACACGTCATCGGGGTACTGGCCGTAGCCCAGTACCTTCTCCGCCACATCCAGCCGGTGGACCCGGCTGCCCATCTGCCAGTCATCGGCGGTGGGCTGCGGCAGCTTCCCCTCCCGGAAAATTTTACCCGCCAGCAGGATGCCGTCGATGATCTTCACATATCCGGTGCAGCGGCAGATGTTGTTGCGGATGGCGAAGGCGGCCTCCTCACGGGTGGGGTCGGGGTTGACATCCAGCAGCGCCTTGGCGGAGATAACCATGCCGGGGATGCAGAAGCCGCACTGCACGGCCCCCGCCTCACCGAAGGCAAAGACGTAGACCTGCTTCTCCCAGTCGGACAGCCCCTCCACTGTGACGATGGTTTTCCCCTCCAGCTTCTCCGTCTGGGGGACGCAGGCCTTGGTGGGCTTGCCGTCAATGAGGACATGGCAGGTGCCGCAGGCACCCTCGCTGCATCCGTCCTTCACAGAGGTCAGGTGCAGGGTATCCCGCAGATAGCGGATGAGTTTTTGATTTTTCTCCACGGTGACGGGGTGACCGTTGACGATAAAGCTGGCCATGACGTGTCTCCTTCTGCGAAATTGCGCTGATTTTATCGGAATTGCACATGATATCCGGAGATATTATACTACATTTTTGTTGCCTACGCAAGCTGGGACAGGGAAAAGCCTGATTCTATTTGGAGAATAGCCCTTTCCCTTCCAAGACCGGCAGGAGAGGGGCATACACACAAAACACCGCCCCATCCCGGCTTTGCCGGATGGGGCGGTGTTTTCTTACAGCTCCAGCTCGTAGTAGCCCGCCACGTCCATGCTCTGGGTCAGAGCCTCCAGCTGCGGCCGCAGGGACAGCTCTGCCCGCCATGCAAGGCCGCAGTCGGCGGTGATGGTGCGGGGAACGGGGATCAGACGCCCTGCAAGGCCCGCCTCCTGACACCGCTGCTCCATGGCCATGGCCTCAGAGGTGGTGTGGAAGGTGATAAGAAGCCAACGCTTTTTTTCGATCATTCTGCAACACTCCTGACTGCCGCAATGGCGGCCTGTGTTTCCTCCTCCGTGTTGAACCAGCCGAAGCTGAACCGCACGGCCCCCTGTGCCATCGTACCCAACGCCCGGTGCAGCCGGGGGGCGCAGTGTGCGCCGGGCCTTGTGGCGATGGAGAACTGCTCCGCCAGCACGTCACTGACCTGAGATGAGTCATAGTCCCGGATATTCAGAGACACCACCGGCGCCCGGTCCCATGTGGTGAAGTCGCCGTATACGGTGACGCCGGGGATGGCGGACACCCCCTCGTAAAACTGCCGGGCCAGCGCCTGCTCATGGCTGCGGATGGTCTCCAGCCCCGTCTCCTCCAGATAGTCCAGCGCCGCCGACAGCCCGGCGATGCCGTGGCCGTTGAGGGTGCCGGCCTCCAGCCGGGTGGGGTACTGGGGCGGCTGCTGAGGCAGATACGTCTGCACACCGGTGCCGCCTACCTTGAAGGGGCGGATGTCCACCCCCGGAGCGATGCACAGTCCGCCGGTACCTTGCGGCCCCAGCAGGCTTTTGTGACCGGTGAAGCACACCACGTCGATGCCCATGGCCTCCATGTCGATGTCGAACACCCCCGCCGTCTGGGAGGCGTCCACCACCAGCAGCAGGCCGTGCTCCTTGGCAAAGCGCCCGATGGTCCGGATATCCAGCAGATTCCCCGTCAGGTTGGAGCCGTGGGTGCAGACGATGCCCCGTGTGTTGGGCCGCAGCAGGCGGCGGAAATCGTCGTAGTCGATGCAGCCCCGCCGATCCGCCGGCAGGAAGTCCACCTCCACCCCCTCCAGCCGGTACAGGGGCCGCAGCACGGAATTGTGTTCGCAGTCGGTGGACAGCACGTGGTCACCGGGGGCGAACAGCCCGTCGATGGCGATGTTCAGGGCCTCGGTGGAGTTGCAGGTGAACACCACCCGCTCCGCAGCGGAGCAGCCCAGCAGCCGGGCCAGCTGCTCACGGGTGCGATAGATGACCCGTGAGGCGTCCAGCGCCTCCTGATGGGCGCTGCGCCCGGAGTTGCCCATGGTGGCCATAGCCCGCACCACCGCCTCCGCCACACAGGGGGGCTTTTTCAGGGTGGTGGCGGCATTATCCAGATAGATCACAGCAGGAACCGCCTTTCTGTCCCCGAAGGGACGCTTTTATCCGCAGAGTTTTTCCTCACAGGGGCCTTCTGCCCGCAGGGGGCAGTCTCATTCCATCTGATTGTATCACAGTTCAGGAAAAATACAATCTTTTCATACAATATTTGATGAAAATTTCTACGGACACGGAGACTGTTTGTACGCCAGAGCCGTCCACCGAGCGTGTGTTCCATGAACGGGTACGTATATCCCCCTGCCGGGAAGGACAGGGGGATACGGAACATACTCAGGCGAAGAACTGGCTCAGCAGGGACAGCACCTCCGTCTTGCCGTCGCCCTTCTCGGCGGAGAAGGGGACCAGCGGCGTGTCGGGGGGAAGCTCCAGCGTCTGGCGGATGATCTCCAGATTGGGCTCTACTTCCCGCTTTTTCAGCTTGTCCACCTTGTTGGCCACCACCAACATGGGGCAGCCTGCCTCTTTGAACCAGTCGCACATGGTTACGTCGTCCGCTGAGGGCTTGTGCCGGGCATCTACGATGAGGATTCCCAGCGAGATAAGCCCCGGCTCCTGAAAGTAGCTCTCCATCAGGCGGCCCCAGCGCTCCCGCTCCTCCTTGCTGACCTTGGCATAGCCGTAGCCGGGCAGGTCGGTAAAGTAGAGCTTGCCGTCGATGCGGAAGTAGTTCACCTGAGAGGTCTTGCCGGGGGTAGCGCCCACCCGTGCGAAGTTCTTCCGGTTCAGCAGCCGGTTGATGACGGAGGACTTGCCCACGTTGGAGCGCCCGGCAAAGGTCACCTGGGGCCGACCGTCCCGGATAAAGGCGTTTTGGGTGGTGGCGGACAGCACGAACTCCGCCTTGTTGAAGTTGATGGTCATGATGGCCTCCTTCTCTGACTGCCTCAGACCCGCAGGGCCGGGACAGCCGGTTCCATGGGCAGGGCGGTCATATGCTCCACCGCCGACACGGCAGTACAAAAGCTTCTGAGTTGTATCCTAACTGCTACCGTACTTGGAACAACATCGGTATGATGGCATTCAAGGCTGGTGATTTGGCTAAGGCTGAGCAAATGTTCAACAAGTCTAACTCTGTTAAGAATAACGCTTCCGCTAACATGAACTTAGGTTTGATCGCATTAACGAAGGGTGACCAAGCTAAGGCTCAACAATTGTTCGGTAACGCTGCCGGCGTAAACGAATTGAGCGAGGCTCTTGGTGTTCTTTATTTAGAGCAAGGTGAATATGCTAAGGCTGTTAACTCTTTCGGTTCTGTTAAGACTAACAACGCTGCTTTGGCTCAGATCTTGGTTAAGGATTACAGCAAGGCTTCTCAGACTTTGAACGGTGTCGCTAATCCTGACGCTGTAACTTCTTATTTGAAGGCTGTTGTTGCCGCTCGTACGAACGACGCTAACGGTGTTATCAACAACTTGAAGGCTGCTATCGCCGCTGATAAGAACATGGCTAAGGAAGCTGCTATCGACTTAGAGTTCGCTAAATACGCGACTAACTCTGACTTCGCAGCTTTAGTAAAATAATTAGAAAATATTCTTTCTAAATAAGAAAAAGACCTCATCCTTTTGGATGGGGTCTTTTTTTATATCCCACCATCCAATCCTACATTTGATAAAAGCGTAACAGCTTGAAATAAATATTGATTATCAATGATTTTTCATGAAATAAATTCGTAGATTTGCAAAATCTAACAAAGTTGTTGTAAATATTAATCAAATAGGGTAAAGAAATTATGAGATCACAAATCTGGAAACAAATGGTGTGGGTATTTTGTCTGCTCTTTCTAATGGGGTCATGCGTTAAACATGACATTTTTCAAGGAGAAGACCCCACGGTAGATCCGAAAGAACCTACCAAAGAAGAAGAAGATTACATAGCCCAGTTCGAGAATTTCGAGAACATACAGGTTAACATATCTTCTCAGCATGAAGGAACCCTATATTCTATTTATTATGAATATCCTTATGAGGAAGGCTCTTTAGTCAAAGATCCTTATTTAATTGGTAAAACTCCGATCCATATGGCTCTGGAAGTACCTACACACGTAAAGAAACTCTATATCCTAAGAGGGGATGGGGAACTTATTGAGAGCGATGTAAAGGACATCACGATCGGCAGCGATACCAAAAGTAGTTTACGGGCTACAAGTGCGATCAGTGATGAAGTCCTTCATTTGATCAATAACAAATACTTTCCAGAAAAGGCATACAATGTAAAAAGCGAGGATTTATATAGATGCTCTGATCTAAAAATCACGGAAACCGTTTTTACCAGTAGCTTTGAGAAAGCGGATATTTGGCTGACCTATATAAGCGATGGAGGAATGTCCAAAGACAATATGTATGGTAAAATTTGGTTCTATACATATCCCTTCGAGAAGATGGAGAATCTCACTTTAGACGACTGCACCTTCTATGGAAAGACTAATGGCACCATCCAAGTCATTGACTTCAAGATGATCAACCAAGGCGAGAATTATATCTTTTACTCCAAAGAGGAACAGCCAAAGGCTAAGACAGAAGAATATAC
>OKRX01002346.1_pt1 | contig 12763 bp, 9 predicted proteins | sample 1601241 | NCBI WGS metagenome assembly OKRX01 (sample SAMEA3541500, study PRJEB24748) | human gut metagenome | biome: human gut; feature: human-associated habitat; material: faeces | place: China | collected 2012
AATTTTCAAAGAACTATTTCGTATATTAAAGTGTTAAAAATCAGTAACTTAGCTGCACCGAAATAACACCATTTTTTATACCGGATTTTTGATTCGAATTTTGAACACCCTACCGTACAGGTCAAACGTGTTTTGAGATTCTGTACTAAAACATCTGTGCCACACGCTTCACTCCTGCTACCAAGGCGTCAACCTCTTCCTTGGTATTATAGAGCGCAAAGCTGGCTCGAACGGTTCCTAAGATGCCATAACGGTCCATCAAAGGCTGAGCACAATGATGACCTGTACGAACTGCAATGCCAAGACGGTCGAGAAGTGTTCCCATATCCATGTGATGAATATCGCCTACAAGGAAACTTACCACAGCATCCTTGCCTTCTTGCTCTCCAAAAAGTCTGATTCCATCGATGGTTCGCATCTGTTCCATACAGTAGCGTGTAAGTTCTTTCTCGTGCTGGGCAATATTGTCCATACCAAGAGCCGACACATAATCGATGGCTTTGGCCAAACCATGAGTAGCCACATAATCGGGAGTTCCTGCCTCAAACTTGAAGGGCAACTTCTCGAAAGTGGTCTTTTCGAAGCTCACACTCTCTATCATCTCGCCACCTCCCTGGTAAGGAGGCATACGATCAAGCCATTCTTCCTTGCCGTAGAGCACGCCGATACCTGTAGGGCCATATATCTTATGACCACTGAAAGCAAAGAACTCACAATCCAAATCCTGTACATCGACCTTGAAATGAGGTGTGCTCTGAGCTCCATCCACCATCACGGGCACATCATGCTCATGAGCTATCTTAATCATCTCTTTTACCGGATTCACCGTACCGAGCACGTTGCTTACCTGGGTAATACTAACTATTTTGGTACGTTCGTTGAACAAACTGGCGAATTCATCGATGTTTATCTCTCCTTTTTCGTTAATAGGGATAACACGGATGGCAATGCCTTTCTTGGCTGCCTGCAACTGCCAAGGCACAATATTGGAATGATGCTCCATAGTAGAGATGATGACCTCGTCACCCTCGCTCATAAACTCATCACAGAAAGAGGAGACAACGAGATTCAGACTCTCGGTAGTACCACGGGTAAAGATGATTTCCTCTACTTTGGGAGCATTGATAAACTTGCGTACTGTCTCACGGGCAGCCTCATGAAGATCTGTAGCCTGCTGAGAAAGGTAATGCACACCTCTATGCACATTGGCATTGACGTTAAGATATTCGTCACGCATAGCATCAAGCACACATAAAGGCTTCTGTGTAGTAGCAGCATTATCGAGATAAACCAAAGGCTTGTCGTACACCGTTCTCGAAAGTATCGGGAAATCGGCTCTTACTTTGTTAATATCATACATAATTTTAAGGAGTTAAGAAGTTAAGGAGTTAAAGAAGTTAAGACATCGGTAAATCTGTTTTCAAAAGGAATCTCAAACAATATAACAATTGTCTTAACTCCTTTAACTTCTTAACTCCTTTAACTACATAATTATCTACTTGCAAAGCTTGCATCCCTCACACTTGTTGAGTTCACCACGGAATCGCTTCTCTACGAGATGATGCAGACGGTCGCGCAATGGCTCCAGCTCCATCTTGTCAATGACTTCGTTGATAAATGCAAACTGAAGGAGCAACTTAGCCTCCTCACGGCTCACACCACGCTGCTGCATATAGAACAAGGCAGCATCGTTAAGCTGACCGACAGTGCTGCCATGCGCACACTTCACATCATCGGCATATATCTCCAACATAGGCTGGGTGAACATACGGGCAGTCTTGGTGGCACAAAGATTCTGATTAGTTTCCTGAGATATTGTCTTCTGGGCACCATGACGTACCAACACACGACCAGCAAAGGCTCCTCGGGCCTCACCATCGAGTACATATTTATAAAGTTCATTGCTGGTACAATGTCCCACCTGATGATCAATGAGTGTGTTGTTATCCACCACCTGATTCTTATCGGCAATGACACAACCATTGCAGAAACATTCTGCTCCCTCGCCCTTGAACACCAAGTCGAGACGGTTGCGGGTGATACCATTATGAAGGGTAATTACATTATGGTTCACACGGCTGTTGGCCTGCTGCTCTATATAAACATTGCTGACACGACGGTTCTTGTAATGAGTCTCCTCAAGACAATAAAGATCAAGACTCGCATTCTCGCCTACAAAAGCCTCAATAACCTGTGTGGCAAGGAAATTCTTGTCGTCAGCTGCATGGTCGCAGAAAAGGAACTTTGCCTCAGCGCCCTGCTCCAAGACGATGAGAACACGACGATTCACCATCAGGTCGACATCCGAGCGAAGAATATTGATGACCTGCACAGTACGCTCCACCTTTACATTCTTGGGCACATAGATGAACAAGCCATCCTGAGCCAAGACTGTATTCAAGGCAGTAATGCCATCCTCGTCTGTTTTGGCAATCTTAGCATAGTATTTCCCGATGAATTCAGGGTTTTCTGCAGCAATCTTGCTCAAAGAATCCACGATAACGCCCTCTGGAAGTTCTACCTTTGGAAGAGCTTTGTTATAGAAAGCATCATTAACCACGAAGTATAGCGAAGTACTGAGATTGGGCACATCACAACGGAAAGCCTGATAAGGGTCTACAGGAATCTCCAGGCGATTCAGGTTCAAACCATAGTCGGGCTCGAAGATGGCACTCATATCTGTGTACTTGTATCTCTCCACTTTGCGAGAAGGAAAGCCCAAGCGACGGAAGTCCTCAAAAGCAGCATCGCGCACCGCATTGAGCACCTCGGCACTGTTCTTCTTGATCATTCTCGACGAAGACTGATACAAGTCTAAATATTGTTTTTCTGAATGCATAATATTCAATTTATAATTAATAAACAACAATGAATAAACAGAGGCTTGCCTTTCATGGCAAAGCCTGTTATGATTGAGACATTATCATTTATTCTTTTTCATCTACCTCAGCCTTGATCCAGTCGTAGCCACGAGCCTCAATCTCCTTGGCAAGTTCAGGACCGGCAGTCTTCACGATTCTACCTTTATAGAGTACGTGAACCACACTTGGCTTAATCATATCGAGCAGACGCTCATAGTGAGTGATGACGATGGCAGAAGTCTTGTCGGTATGCATCTTATTCACGCCATCAGCCACAATACGCATCGCATCTACATCGAGACCAGAGTCTGTCTCATCAAGGATAGAGAGCTTTGGCTCCAACATTGCCATCTGGAAAATCTCATTGCGCTTCTTCTCTCCACCAGAGAAACCTTCGTTTACAGAACGGCGAGCCAACTTGCTGTCAAGTTCTACCAACTCTCGCTTCTCGCGCATCAGTTTCATAAACTCACTTGTATTCAAAGGCTCCAAACCCTGATACTTGCGCTTGGCATTGATGGCAGCACGCATGAAGTTGGTCATAGATACGCCAGGAATCTCTACTGGATATTGGAAAGAAAGGAACAAACCTTCGCGGGCACGGTCCTCTGGCTTCATATCCAGCAGGTTCTTGCCGTTGAAGATAGCCTCACCCTCAGTTACTGTATAGAGAGGGTTGCCTGTGAGCACAGCACTCAAGGTTGACTTACCAGAACCATTAGGTCCCATTATCGCATGTATCTCGCCGTCATTAATAGTCAGGTTGATACCTTTCAATATTTCTTTGCCTGCAATAGTTGCATGCAGATTCTTTACCTCTAACATAATTTTAGTCAATTTTTATTGATTTCATCGAGAATTATGATGATTATCCTACGGTTCCTTCGAGTGAAACACTCAGGAGTTTCTGTGCCTCAACGGCAAACTCCATAGGCAACTTGTTGAGCACATCCTTGGCATAACCATTTACGATCAGGCCGACTGCCTCCTCAGTTGGAATGCCTCGCTGATTGCAATAGAAGAGCTGGTCTTCAGAAATCTTCGAGGTGGTTGCCTCATGCTCGAACACAGCGGTATCGTTTTGCGCATCCATATATGGGAAAGTATGTGCTCCACAATCACTGCCCAACAACAATGAGTCGCAAGAACTGTAGTTACGGGCATTGTCGGCATTAGCAGTGGCACGTACCAGACCTCGATAAGAGTTCTGGCTATGTCCTGCCGAGATACCTTTCGATATAATGGTACTCTTGGTATTCTTACCCATATGAATCATCTTGGTACCTGTATCGGCCTCCTGATAATTGTTGGTAACAGCCACACTGTAAAACTCAGCTACAGAGTTGTCGCCACGCAGGACACAGGAAGGATACTTCCAGGTAATGGCGGAGCCCGTCTCTACCTGAGTCCAACTCAACTTCGAGTTGACACCACGCAAGTCGCCTCGCTTGGTCACGAGATTCAAGACTCCACCCTTTCCATGTTCATCACCAGGATACCAGTTCTGAACGGTAGAATACTTCACCTCGGCATTGTCCTTAACGATAATCTCGACAATAGCTGCATGGAGCTGGTTCTCATCACGCATAGGTGCTGTACATCCCTCTAAGTAAGAAACGTAGGCATCGTCGTCGGCAATAATCAACGTACGCTCAAACTGACCTGTATTGCGGGCATTAATGCGGAAATAGCTGCTCAACTCCATAGGACAGCGAACACCCTTTGGAATATAGACAAAGGAACCGTCACTGAACACACAGCTGTTCAAGGCTGCATAGAAGTTGTCGCGATATGGCACTACTGTTCCCAAATACTCTTTCACCAAATCGGGATGTTCCTTGATGGCCTCACCAATACTGCAGAAAATAACGCCCTTCTCTCGAAGCTTCTCCTTGAAAGTTGTCTTCACCGACACGGAGTCCATGATGGCGTCTACTGCGGTTCCACTCAGAGCCAAGCGCTCCTCCAGAGGAATGCCAAGCTTGTCGAATGTCTTCTCCAACTCAGGGTCTATCTCCTTGTTCTTTGGCTTCTTAGCCAATGGGTCGGCATAGTAAGATATCTCCTGATAGTTGACAGGTGGCACATGTACATGTCCCCACTTTGGTTCCCTAAGTGTCTTCCAGTAATGGTAGGCTTTCAGACGAAATTCGAGCATCCATTCGGGCTCTCCTTTCTTCTGAGAGATAAGGCGCACTACATCCTCGTTGAGTCCTTTCTCTATGATTTCAGTATGCACGTCGGTGGTAAAGCCATACTCATATTTCTGGTCTATCACGTCCTTGACAACCTGATTTTGTTCTTTCTCTTTCTCTGCCATTGTTATTCAGAATAACCTTTCGTTATTTTAACCATAAATAGGGATAAACCTCTTGAGGCTCATCCCTACCTTATTATATTATATATATGATAGAGCGAAAGGAAAGGTGATTTGACCGAAACTACGTTTCTTACTCCTCATTTCCAATTCTTCGCTCCTCATTCACTCTTCACCTGATTAAAGCTTCTGTTCTACCTCGATCTCTGTGAAGGTCTCGATCACGTCACCTTCCTGAATATCGTTGTAGTTGACAAGGCTCAAACCGCACTCCATACCGGTAACCACCTCCTTCACATCATCCTTATAACGCTTCAAGGCTCCGATATCTGCTGTACGAATCACGATACCGTCACGGATAACACGGGCTTTATCCTTGGCATGTACCTTACCCTCGGTAACGAGACCACCAGCAATAGTACCCACCTTAGAAATCTTGAAGGTCTGCTTAACCTCAACCTGACCAGTAACGATTTCCTTCTTCACCTTGTCGAGCATACCAACCATCGCGCTCTTGATATCGTCGATAGCATCATAGATGATGGAGTAAGTGTTGATTTCCACACCCTCACGGTCGGCAGCCTTGCGTGCATCAGCAGAAGGACGAACCTGGAAACCAACGATGACAGCATCTGAAGCAGAAGCCAGCATGACGTCGTTCTCAGAAATCTGACCCACAGCCTTGTTGACTACGTTCACCTGAACCTTCTCGGTAGAAAGTTTGATGAATGAGTCGCTCAAAGCCTCAACAGAACCGTCGGTATCACCCTTCACAATGACATTCAACTCATGGAATTCACCACGTGCGATACGGTGAGAGATATCACCAAGAGTCAAGCGCTTCTGAGTACGCAAACCCTGCTCACGCTGCAGCTGCTCACGCTTATTGGCTATCTCGCGAGCCTCCTGTTCAGTCTCGATAACATGGAACTGATCACCGGCAGTAGGAGCACCATTCAAACCAAGGATAATGGCAGGCTCTGCAGGAGCAGCCGACTTGATGTTGGCATTACGCTCATTGAACATCGCCTTCACACGACCCCAAGAAGTACCGGCGAGAACAATATCACCAACCTTCAAGGTACCATTGGCAACCAATACGGTAGATACATATCCACGTCCCTTGTCGAGAGAAGACTCGATGATGGTACCAGTGGCACGACGGTTAGGGTTAGCCTTCAAGTCGAGCATATCAGCCTCGAGGAGTACCTTGTCGAGCAAATCGTGAACACCGATACCCTTCTTGGCACTGATTTCCTGACACTGGTACTTACCACCCCATTCCTCAACGAGCAGGTTCATGTTAGCCAAGTCCTCACGAATACGATCTGGGTTGGCACCTGGCTTATCAATCTTGTTGATAGCAAATACCATTGGCACACCTGCAGCCTGAGCATGGGCGATAGCCTCTTTGGTAGTAGGCATCACAGAGTCGTCGGCTGCGATGATGATGATGGCGATATCGGTGGCCTGAGCACCACGGGCACGCATGGCGGTGAACGCCTCGTGACCTGGAGTATCAAGGAATGTCACCTTGCGACCGCTTTTCAGGGTCACACTGTAAGCACCGATATGCTGGGTAATACCACCCGCCTCACCGGCAATCACATTGGTATTGCGGATGTAGTCGAGCAAAGAAGTCTTACCATGGTCTACGTGACCCATCACAGTTACGATTGGAGCACGTGGAACCAAATCGTTCTCATCATCCACTTCCTCGCTGACAGCTTCCTGAACCTCAGCGCTGACATATTCGGTCTTGAAGCCGAACTCCTCAGCCACCATATTGATGGTCTCTGCATCCAGACGCTGGTTGATAGATACCATGATTCCAACACCCATCAAGGTAGAGATAACCTGAGTAACGCTGATATCCATCATCGTAGCCAATTCGCTTACGGTCACGAACTCTGTGAGTTTCAGTATCTTACTCTCCTTCTGCTCCTGACGAACCTGGTCCTGAAGTTTCTCCTGCACAGCCTCGCGCTTTTCCTTACGATACTTAGCACCCTTCTTGTTCTGGCTCTTGCTTGTAAGACGGGCAAGGGTTTCCTTTACCTGGCGTGCTACAGCCTCGTCGTCGACCTCTATCTGACGCTGGTTATTGCCCTTGTTGTTATTGTTGTTATTGTTCTTATTCTTGTTTTTATTCTTTTTCTTGCCGCCACCATTATTGTTATTGTTCTGGTTGCCGCCATTGTTATTGTTGTTCTTGCCGTTATTGCCCTGCGAAGACTCGGCATTGATGTCTACACGCTCCTTATTGATGCGCACACGCTTCTTACGCTCGCTATGCTGCTGGGCAAACTTGTCCTCACGCTCCTTACGGCGCTCCTCCTTGGTCTTCTTCTTAGGACGAGTGCTCTGATTAAGGGTAGAAAGGTCTATCTTGCCGAGCACCTTAGGCTCATTGGCAGCAAACTTCTGCTCGCTCTTCAGTGTGAAGACCGTATTGGTTGCAGCTGGCTGAGCTGCTACAGGCTGACTGGCAGCCTTTTCTTCCTTAGCTTCAGGCTTGCTTTCCTTCACCTCAGGCTTACTTTCCTTAGCTTCTGGCTTGTTGACAGGCTTGACTTCCACCTTTTCAGACTTATTTTCCGCCTTAACTTCTGGCTGCTTGGCAACAGACTCTACATCAGACTTCTGAGTTTTTTCTACTACAGAAGCTGTCTCAACAGGCTTTTCCTCCTTCTTAGGAGCATTGTTTACTGGCGCAGGACTGACGGCAGCAGTCTCTGTTTCCTTCGCCTCTGTCTTTTTAGGAGCAGCAGACTGAGCAGCATTTGCCTTGCCGATTTGGTCCAGGTCAATCTTGCCCAGCGGCTTAAACTGCTGCTGGCGGCTTGACTCGAGGATGCTTTCGGCGCGGTTGTCCTTAGGCTCTGGTGCACGCTTCTTCTCTTTGGTCTTCTTAGTGAAGAGCTTTTCTGCCTGATTACGAACTTCCTTATCCTGACTGAAGGCATCATTGAGCGCCTTATATTGTTCGTCGCTCAACTTGAAGTTCAGTTCGGCTTTCACCTCCCCTAATTCGTTTCTTTTTTCCAGGAATTCAACTGCCGTCTGAAGTCCTATGTTCAATTCACGTAGTGCTTTGTTTAATCTGATGCTCATATTTATACTTTCTATCTCCTTCTTTTTTATTTATTAATTTTCGAACTCGGCACGCAATACTTTCAAGACACTGTCAACAGTTTCCTCTTCGAGGTCTGCCTTCTCAATCAGCATGTTGCGTGGAGCCTTCAGCACCTGCTTGGCGGTATCAAGACCAATACCCTTGATGGCATCAATCACCCACTGGTCAATTTCGTCAGAGAACTCGTCCAGATAGATATCCTCATCAGCATCTGCCTCATTGATTTCACGGAATACATCGATGGTATACTCGGTGAGCATGGAAGCCAACTTGATGTTCATACCACCACGACCAATAGCCAAACTTACCTCCTCTGGCTGCAAATACACCTCTGCCTTGTGATTTTCCTCGTCGATATTGACAGAGGTAATCTGGGCAGGAGCCAACGCACGCTGGATGAAGAGCTTGATGTTGCTTGAGTAATTGATAACGTCGAGGTTCTCGTTGCAAAGCTCGCGCACGATACCATGTACACGGCTTCCCTTTACACCGACACAGGCTCCCACTGGGTCTATGCGCTCATCAAAAGACTCTACTGCTATCTTGGCACGCTCGCCAGGCATACGTGCTATGCGACGGATGGCAATAAGACCATCATTGATCTCAGGCACTTCGGCCTCGAGGAGTCGCTGCAAGAAGATGGGAGCTGTACGGCTGAGGATAATCTTTGGATTGTTGTTCTCGTTGTCCACTCTCAGGATGACGGCACGCACGGTCTCACCTTTACGATATACGTCGGCAGGAATCTGCTCTGACTTAGGCAGGATCAACTCATTGTTCTCATCGTCTACAATGAGCACTTCGCGCTTCCATACCTGATATACCTCACCAGAGATAACCTGACCCACACGGTCCTTGTACTTGTTGTACAATGAGTCATGCTCCAGCTCGAGAATCTTGGACGCCAATGTCTGACGAAGGTTCAGGATGGCACGACGGCCAAACTTATTGAAATCAACCTTCTCGCTCACATCCTCGCCAACCTCGTAGTCAGCCTGGATCTTGCGTGCCTCAGCCAATGGGATCTCTTTGTTCTCATCCTCCACCTCGCCATCTGCTACAACCACACGGTTGCGGTAGATTTCGAAGTCACCCTTGTCTGGGTTTACGATGACGTCGAAGTTTTCATCACTACCGAAAATCTTGGCAAGCACATTGCGGAAGCTTTCCTCCAACACGCTCACCAATGTAGTACGGTCGATATTCTTGGTTTCTTTAAACTCGCGGAATGTATCAATCATACTCGCAGTTTCTTCTTGCATTTTCTTTACTGCCATAGCTTATTTGAAACTTATTACGTATTTTGTATATTTTACCTTATCCATCTGATAGGTATGCAGCACGTCCTGCTTCACAGGGCGCTTCTTGCCTTCTACCTTTACTTTCTCCTCAACACTCACACTGAAGTCGTTGCCATCTACAGAATGCAGAATGCCCTTCACCTTCTTGCCATCAGCATCGAGCACCTCCACCTCCTTACCGATGAAGTTGACGTACTGCTGTGGTACCTTGAAAGGCTGCCCAAGTCCTGCTGAACCAACTTCCAGCTCATAGTCCTCCTCATCACGATTCAAGTGGTCCTCTATAAATCTGCTCAGGGCCACACAGTCCTCTATCCACACACCATCGGCATGATCTATTTCAACGACAATCTTGTCGTCAGGACTGATTTCAATGCTTACCAAGAAATATTCCTTGTCTTGGAGCCATTCGTCAACTAATTTTTTTACGACGTTTTTATCTATCATATATTTCTTATTAAAATAAAATGAGGAACTCTTTGTGAGCCCCTCATTCCACTGAACGTTGCAAAATTACGATTTTTTTTGGTTCTGACCAAAGTTTTTTTAATATTTTATTCTACAACATGCACATTTTTAATCATTTGTGTACCTTTTCGCCCTCTTTTTCGCTGGGCCTCAGGAGTTTTTTATATTCTTCGGGTGTATTGAGTAATCTGACAGCTTCCTTCACCTGCTTGTCATAACGTAAGGAATTTCTGATAGCTCCACCCTGATAATAGTAGGCTGCCACAATATCATTTTCGAGCAAGCGCTTGATGTACTGCTTGTTATAGTCGAGATCCTTGGCCACATTGTGACTCAGTTTCTTGGCAAGGGCATCGAATTCTGGCTTCGCATCATCATAATAACCTTCAAAACGGGCCAGTTTCATCAGGTCTTTCAGATACTTCTCCGTCTCTCTGTCATACTTGAAGTCGGCTTTCAGTACACGAGCCTTAAACTCCTCGTAATCAGCATCGGTAAGAGCAAAATCCTTGGCCGGAGCTATCGTAGGATGCTTGGCAATATAATCCACCTCGTAGTTGAGCATCAGCTCGTTACTGTCGCGTGCTCCTGCCAGATAGTAAGCGATATTGGGCAGCGAGTCGGGCTTCACCTCTACATCCGGCTTCACGCCACCACCATCACGTACCTCACGTCCTCCTGCTGTATAGAACACCTTGGTAAGCGAATCGGGCACATGCTCCACATATCCACCCTTGGCATGCTTATAGTTGAGAGCCTGCACGCATCGCCCGCTGGGAATGTAATACTTGCTCGTGGTAAGTTTCATCTGTCCATTGTAAGGCAAGTCCATCGTAGCCTGAACAAGTCCCTTTCCATACGTGCGCGTACCTAATATAATAGCACGATCATAATCCTGCAGGCTTCCACTCAATATCTCGGCTGCGCTGGCAGTATTTCCGCTCACAAGCACCACGATAGGCATCAGCGTATCAATAGGCTCCACCGTGGTTTTGTATTCATTGTTGGCACGCTGCAGCTTACCCTTCATCGTTAGCACGACCTTATCCTTGGGCAAGAACATATTCACAATGCTCACCGCCTCGCTTACAGAGCCTCCGCCATTGTTACGCAAGTCGAAGACAAGTTTCTTGGCTCCCTGCTTCTTCAAGTCGATAAAAGCACGGCGCACATCCTTGGCACACTGGTCGGTAAAGGAGTTGAAATTAATATAACCTATTCCACCGTCCAACAACCCATAATAAGGAAGAAATGGCATCTGTATGGTGCGTCGGGTGAGCTTCACCTTCATCACCTTGCCCGTACTTGGGCGCTTCACCTTAAGAATAAACGACGTGCCGGGCTCTCCGCGAAGGCGGTCGCTCACATAGCTCACCTCCTTGCCCTTCATCGTAGAGTCGTTAATACTCAGGATGATGTCACCCTTCTTAAGTCCTGCCTCCTGGGCTGGCATTCCCTCGTAAGGCTCGTTGATAACCGTATAACCCAACTGATAGTTATATCTCACTACCGAACCTATACCAGCATACTTGCCCGTAAGCATATTCTTGAGTTCCTTCACTTCCGACTCTGGATAATACTCCGTGTACGGATCAAGGCTTCGCAACATGGCATTGATGCCGTTGCCTATCACCTCATCAGCATCGAGTGTATCCACATACATCATATCCAAATTCTTATAGATAGACGTAAAGACATCCATATTCTTAGCTACCACAAAGTCGTGATTTTTCTCCTTTTGTGCCCATGCAGGCATGGCGAGCACCATGGCGAGCACCATTACATATAATTTATTTATCATCTCGTTTATTTATTTCTAAAAACTACACTATGCGTTGAAGTACGCCTTTCGCCTACAAAAATACTCATTTATATCCTAAAAAGAAGCCTAAATCACAAAAAAATGATGTTTTTTTACTGAAAATTCATTTTTTTCTGAAAAAAATTTGGTGGAATAAAAAAAAGTCACTACCTTTGCAACCGCAAATGAGAAATCATTTACCTCTAATGCTTCAATAGCTCAGTTGGTTAGAGCACCTGACTGTTAATCAGGGGGTCGTTGGTTCAAGCCCATCTTGAAGCGCATCAAGCAAAGCCTTGCAAGTCATAAACTTGCGAGGCTTTTTTGTTTTTATACATTTCTAAGTTGCACCCTACCTGTAAGGGCAAAAGCCTTATAAATTATTAGGAGTTTTAAAGCTTTTGCCCTTACAGGACGTCAAGTTTGCGTCCGTAATAACCCAGGGCGATACCCTGGGCTAAGAGCTTCTGCCCCTTCAGGGCGTGTGGGGCAAAAACTTGCGAAACTTCAGTAATGAGCCCACTTCAAAAAGTAGTTTTTGGTTCTTTTCCCCACAAAATGCCATTTGATTATCAGATGGTTACATATGAAGAAATTATCAAAAATGACTTTTTCAAGTGGGTTCAGTAATAATCATGTTCTAATGGAAGAAGTAAAGAATATAGGTAAAGTTGCAGATTGTTTAATAGTTTTTTTGAAAGAAAAGTCTCAAAGTATCATTATTAACTTAAAAATCTTTGTAATACATTGATTGACTGGTGTATATAATAAATGATACTTTTTGTGTTTTGTTGCAAAAAGTATCATAAAAGTATCATAAAAGTGTAAGCGGCTCCGCGTTTATACCTTGCCCTTTATCGTAAAAGTTCTTACCTTTGC
>OKRX01002355.1_pt1 | contig 12740 bp, 7 predicted proteins | sample 1601241 | NCBI WGS metagenome assembly OKRX01 (sample SAMEA3541500, study PRJEB24748) | human gut metagenome | biome: human gut; feature: human-associated habitat; material: faeces | place: China | collected 2012
CCGGCCCAGGACCCGCACCAGCTCCATCAGCTGGAGCTGATATTTGATGTCCAGATGGTTGGTGGGCTCGTCCAGGATCAGGCAGGGGGTGTCCTGGACCAGGGCCCGGGCGATGAGTACCCGCTGCTTCTCCCCGCCGGACAGGGTGGAGAACCCCTGCTCCCGCAGGGAGGCCAGCCCGGTGCGCGCCAGGATCTCCCCTACCAGCGCCCGGTCCTCCCGGCTGTCGCTCTCCAGCAGCCGCTTGCGGGCCTGCCGCCCCATCATGACCACCTCCTCCACCGTGAAGTCGAAGGCGGCCTCCTGCTCCTGTACCATGACGGCAAGCCGCTGGGCCATCTCCCGGTTGCTCATGGCCAGCAGATCGTCCCCCATGAGGGTCAGCTCCCCCGCCTGGGGGCGGAGCACCTTGTAGACGTTTTTGAGGAACGTGGATTTGCCGCTGCCGTTGGGGCCGATGAGCCCCACGAACTCCCCCTTCTCCACCCGGAAATCCACGCCCCGGAGGATCTCCCGGCTGCGGATGCCGTACCGGACCTGTTTTGCCTCTATCATGGCGCAGACCCCCTACTGGAATTCATAGCGGCGCACCTTGATCATCCACAGGAACAGGGGCGCGCCCAGGAACGCCGTCAGGATTCCCACGGGGATCTCCGCCGGCGGCTTGATGATCCGGGCTCCCACGTCCACCCAGATGAGAAAGATGGCCCCGAACAGAGCGGCCAGGGGAACCAGCTTCCGGTGATCCGGCCCCACCACCGAGCGAACCAGGTGGGGGATGACCAGCCCCACAAAGCCGATGCAGCCGCTGACCGCCACCGAGGAGGCGGTCAGCAGGGCGGTGACGCCGATGAGCACATTGCGCACCACCGTCAGGTTGACTCCCAGGGTGACGGCGGAGCTATCCCCCATCATCATGGCGTTGAGGGGCTTGGCCAGGGCCAGCATCAGCAGGAGGGCCGGAGGCACCAGGCCGGCCAGCAGGGGCACGTCGGCCCACTCCGCGCTGCCCAGTCCTCCCAGCATCCAGAAGGTGGCCTCCCGGACGGCGGCGTCGTCCGGGGCGGTATAGACGATGTAGTTGGTAAATGCCTGGAACACGGCGGATACCGCCACTCCCACCAGGATCAGCCGGATCGGCGTCACCGCATTTCGGGTGCGGGCCAGAAGGTACACCAGGAGGATGGACACCAGCGCCCCGGCAAAGGCGCCGGCGGACACCGACAGGCGGCCCAGCACAGGCAGGGACACCCCCAGCAGCATGGCCAGTACCGCGCCTAGTGATGCGCCGGAGGAAATGCCCAGCACATAGGGCTCGGCCAGCGGATTCTTGGTGAATGCCTGCATCCCCACGCCGGAAAGGGTGAGGGCCGCCCCCACCAGGGCCCCCAGCAGCACCCGCGGGGCCCGCAGGAACCAGACGATGTTCTGGGTGCTCTCCCGCACCCCCTCCAGGGGGAGCTCCGAGCCGGTCAGCAGGCCGCCCAGCCGGTGGAACATCACCCGCCACACCTCGGCAAAGGGAATGGCCACCGGCCCGGTGCCGATGCCGATGACAATGGACACCAGGAGCGCCGCCGCCAGCACCAGACAGGTCAGAAAGGTGTGGGCCTTCACCAGCCTGCAAAACTGCTTCATACCGCCCTCTTACGCGAAGCAGTCTGGGTGGAAGGCCCGGGCGAACTTCTCCACCGTGTCGCCCGTCATGGAACTGGCAAACACCTCGCACAGCTTGACGGAGATAATGCGGTCGTTCTGAATGGCGGGCACCGTGGCCAGGGCAGGGTTCTCCTTGAGCTGGGCGATCTTCTCCTCCAGGGTCGTGTCGCCGTAATCGTTGATGACGATCACCTCGGGGGCCCGCTCCACCACCGTCTCCCAGCTCACGGTGGCCCAGGTGGTGTCCAGATCGTTGAAGATGTTGACGCCGCCCGCGTGCTCGATGAGCTTGGAGGTGAAGTTGTTGCCGCAGGTATAGGCCCCCTCCTCCTGGGCCATGTCAAAGACGAACACCGGGGTGGCCTCCTGGCCCGCCACCGCCTCCTCGGCGGCGGTGATCTTGCCCTTCATCCCGCTGACGATCTCCTCGGCCTTGTCCTCCACCTGGAAGATGCGGCCCAGGTTGTAGAAGTCCTGGTACACCACGTCCACATCGGCCCCCACGGTGTAGCCCTCAATGGAGGACAGGGACATGATGCCGTACTTAGTCAGGGTGTCATGCTCGGTGTTGTACTTCTCGGTAAACGAGCTGGAGCGGCCGTAGACGAAGTCCGGCTCCAGGCTCAAAACGGTCTCCAGGGAGATGTAGGTCTCCGCCGCCTCGGGGATGGCCTTGTACTCCGCGTCCCACTTGGGGTTGATGTCGGAGTTGGTGTAGGCGGTGGCGATGATCTTATCCCCCAGCCCCAGGGCCATTAACTGGTCGCCCGCGTTGCCGTTGGCGGCGATGACCTTCTCGGGCACGTGGGTAAATGTGACCTCCGCGCCGTCCTTGGTGGTCAGGGTAAAGGGAAATCCCTCGGTGTTTGCCGGGGTTTCCGTGCCCTGGACATCCCCCGCAGGAGTTGGGCTGGCCGCCGGGGCCGGATTCTGGCCGGCGGTGCCGCAGGCCGTCAGGCCCAGGGCGAGGGCGAGGGTCAGGGGTACGAGCTTTTTCATGATAATCCTCCTTTTTTGTGCTGTGGACAGAAAAATCCCGCTTTCCGGCGGAAAGCGGGACTGCTCATCGCCATGGGCACAATCGAACCACACGGCGGCAAACAGACAGGCTACTTTCTGCGGAAGACACCTATCCTTCTGCACAGACAGCAGGTTTCCTGACTTGCGGCTCTCCGCCGGGCCGCGCCTTCTCGTGTCTCCACAATGGCGTCTGCGGCCGGCTCCCCGCTTACAGTGACCGGATCGTTCGGGATTTGCACCCGATTCCCTTTTATCCGCCCCGGAGGGCGGCACTGTCCATGCTATCAAGTTGTCGAAAGACATACTACGCCAATTTTTCCCCTTTGTCAAGGGGCGGGACGCTCCCCGTCCAAGAGCATCCGCGCCGCGTCTGCCAGGGGGATGCGGCAGTCCATGCTCCGCCGCCGGAGGGCCCGGTGGGCCTCCTCCTCGGTCATGCCATCAAGATCAACAGGAACTGTATAAGCTTTGACATCCTTTATACATGCAGGAATATCCAATGTAGTAATAATTATTTTTCCACGACCTGCCGGAATAACAGACAAGGCAGAATAAACTTCTTTTTTATGATCGGAAACACAAGCAACCAATGTTTCCCCATTAAAGCAACGCAACCCTACACGATGACGGTTGTAAGTAGCAAAGCATTGATATTCCCAATTAAAGACACAATTGACAGGCAATCCATCAAAAATAGGATGTTCTCTATTGAAAAAGTTCCCACCATACCAAGCCGTACCTAGTTTCTTTGAACCACGATAATCCAAAACTTCTTTATCCGCTAAGAACTCAGCCCACCTTTCCGCATTATCCACAATAATCAATGTATGTCCCTTGTAAACCCATTCCATAATATCACTCATACCACTTCCCCATTGAGTAGGTTCAAAGGCGCCAACCAACAAATAATCTCCCGAAGGTGTCCCTTCTTTATATTCCGGAATATCAAAACCAACTGTTTTCATAAAATTGCTCAGAACGCCCGTAGTATCAGCAATAGAACCATTAGCTGTAATTCCTTTCGTATTCAAACTTACAGCAAACAAAGAATCGTCTCCAGTTGCAAAAGTTTTTTTGCCTTTGACCAACTTTGCTTCAATACAAACATAGCCTGTTGCCCGAGGAACAAAATTCCAGCCGATCTGTAAACATTGACCATATACATTCCCCCCTTTAACATGTACACTAGATACATGGGTAGCCAATACAGTACCTTCCGCATCTTTCGCTATCAATTGAAGAGAATAATTCCCCTTCAAATTCTTTTCATTTACAATATAAGTATCTACTATAGTCGTATCTCCAACATTCAGCACTTTCCGATTCATTTTTACAGCTAAAAATAACGGTTGGTTATAACGAGCCATTACTTCCACATCTCCTTTAGGATAACGATAATTATCAACAATGCCGGAGTGATTTTCCAGTTTCATACTTTCCCAACCATTTACAGCATAAGCATCCACCGTATTACTGATACGAATATTCTCAATTACCCTACCTTGATAATAGAAAGCCACATTCCCCATGGCACGGGTCAAATCATCCACTGTAGGAAATGCTTTGGCAAATCCATTGTGTTTAAGAAACGAATCATATGCATCATACCATTTCATATAATCCATCGCTTCCCATCCAGAAGTAGTGCCAGATTGCAGGATTTCATCCCGAATGAGCTGAAGACGCGGCGGAGTACCAATAGCCCCGTCTTCCCCCCAATAAATAATCTCATCCTTATGATTTGAAAAACGGTGATAGTTATCTTTACCCCAATATAAATTATCATGATAGCAACCCGGACCACCTGCATGATGCCTGTCATACCATCCATAATCATAAAAAGTAGTATCGTTTGGCATCAAGTGCAATTTAAAACGGGCATTCGCCTCATTTTCCGGGTTCTCTCCATTACTGGAATTATAAGTTAAGATACGGGTAGGATCCAACGAATGTGCCATACGCATCTGCGCATAATCCTGTACCTGTGGCCAAGCTCCCCGTTCATTATGCAAATTATAAATAACAAGAGACGGATGGTTACGGTCACGTTTAATCATTCGCACCAATTTTTCATTCCGGTAAGCAAAATAAAACTTGCTTTGCTTGTTATTATCATTAAAGTGACTGATAGGATACTGATTGCCTCCCGGTTCTTCAAAGTATAATAATCCCAATTCATCAGCATAATCCAAGACATTGCTATGCCCGATAGTACGGTGAAAATTCAACATGTTAAGTCCTAGCTTTTTAGCACTCTCCACTTGTCTCCTAGCCAACTCATCAGATGGAGTGATCCCATTATCCGGCCAGAAACTCCATGAAATAGCTGTACGTAAAACAATTCTTTTTCCATTCAAGAAAAATTGCTTATCTCCATGAATATCCTTCACTTCAAACCATCTGAATCCAAAACGCTGCGTATAATTATCCGTACCTACTGAAACAGACAAATCATAAAGATGAGGAGAATCCGTACTCCACAATTTTGCCGCTGGCAAATGAATATGAAAAGTTTGTTTATTCTCTCCGACAACAAGATTTTCAACAGAGTATTCTTTTCGGTAAAGTACTTTCTCACCTTTATGTTCTTTTACTGTTAAAAGCATTTTCTGAGCCTTCATCGGGTTCTTTGTTTCATTACAAGCCGTCACTTCAACTTCAATAGAATGAGGGTCCGGTTGGTTTTTAATAAAAACATCTCCAATATATAACTTATCCGTAGCAACCAACTCCACTTTTCCAGTTATACCGCCAAAACCATGAGAAGGATTAGTTCTATACTCTCCCCATGTATAGACTTGGGAATCTTTCCAATTAAAATTACCATTTGGATCAGTAATGCGGAAAGCAATCACATTTTCCTGACCAGGGAGAATAAAAGGTGTCACATCTACAGCAAACGGCGTACTATTCACCAAATCATATCCCACCAATTTTTTATTAACAAAAATCTCAGCTCTAAAACGGACAGAAGCAACATTCATCACTATCCGTTTATTTCTCCAATCAGCAGGTACATTTATTTTTGTATCAAACCATGAAACCCCTACATAATTTCCGGTAACTCCAAATGTTTCTCCATTCCATCCCCATAGGTGTTGCTCTACGGTAGCAGGAAGTGTCACCCCTATCTTATCGGGTGTATCAAGCAAATTCCAGCCTCCGGTAGGTATATGGACAGGGAGGTCATGAATATTGACAGGAGGAACGTAAAGAGAATCATTTTGCCATACAGCCGAACGATCAAGAGTGATATTCCATAGAGTTTCTGATAAATTGAGACATGCCCTCTGTGCTCTCATAGATGTTACAAGCAATAGTACACAACCCGTTAAAACGAATATTTTTTTTATAGCTGATTTCATTTTACCTCTATTTTTCTTTATGGTATATTGTAAAAGGAGTATGTTAAGAAGAAATACTTCAATATACTCCTTTTACAAAATTACTTTATTTTGTATATCCGGGATTTTGAGTGAATTCATCTTTATTAGTCACCGCATCCAATTGATTTTGGGGTATCGGACGTAGCATATGATATTCTTGAATATTATCTTTTGCATCCATATTATGCAACTTAACGTATTCAACTAACTTTTTAGTTCGTTTTAAATCAAACCAACGTATTTGTTCTCCACACAATTCCCTAGCCCTCTCATCTAAAATAAAATCGATAGTCAGTTCCGATTCAGTAATTCTCATGTCATTTTCTTTACTTGGTATTGCACGTTTCATCAAAAATTCATTCATCAAATCCACTGCTTCCTGTTTATTCGTTTGCAGCATCGCTTCGGCTGCAATAAAATACATTTCCGGCAAACGAATGACAAATGCATCCCGTTGACACCAATCCTGATTATAAACCGCCGTAGGATCGGCAAACTTATGCATTTCTACAAATTGCGACCTTAAGATAGCTTTACCTTCCGAAGTGTACACGTCATTAACATCCAGCAAACGATACCGCTTTGACGCCCATACTTTTTGTGAATCAGTAGCAGCCGTTTTCATGATATATATGGCCGTATCTCCTGTAGCCATTAAAGGATAAACTTTTAAATCACTCTCAGATAACGGATTCTTGTTTGCGTACCAGGCATCTTTAAACGTCACTTTATAACGCTGATCTATATTCTCATTATATAATTGCAGCAAATACCTGGACGGCATATATCTTTGGAAAGGACGAGCATTCAAGACATCGCGTTCCATTCCGGCTTCCTTATCATATTTCATTACAAAATCAACAATCCCTTTATTACCCGAATTAGTAGCAGTAGCATCAAAAGCATTATTTTCTAATTCTGAGTTGGTGTAATTTATAGAAAAAATTGCTTCTTTGTTTGTACCTCCATCACAATTGGCAATATCCCACATATCACTATAATCAGTATAGAAAGAATAGCGTTGACTATTGATAATATCCTTTGCCAACATAGCGGCCTCAGCATAAAGCGAAGCCTCGCCCGTTGCACAAGCTCTGGTCAAACAAGCTCTTGCTTTAAAAGCTTTAGCTACATCCTGAGTTATTCTACCATCTGTTGATTTGCCTGGTGCCAGTTGATTGACAGCCACATCTAAATCATCAAAAATAACTTTATAAAAATCTTCTACAGACGAACGGTGTGCTTCAGTAACAGCACCCGTTATAGGTTCTGTGTTCAATACCACGTCTCCCCAAGTTTCTGTTATCAACCACAAATAGAAGGCTCTCCAAAACTTAGCCTGGCCTTCAAATGACTTATTTTCAGCTTCGGTCAATACTTCACTTGGCAACAAAGAAATAGTCTGATTACAAGCACTTAATGACAAATAAAGATTTTTCCAAACATTTCCGATAGTTGATTGGGAGCCATTTAAGTCAATAGTATAATCAGCCAATTGATTTGCTTTATTATCTCCCCCACGCAAAAACAAATCAGTACCAGATTCTGTCATACCAAAACCATCTTCCTGACCATAAAATGTCCTTGCACCCGAATAACAGGAATTCAACGCACTCTCTATTCCAACTTTCGTTTTCATAAATGGATCCGTTGTCAATCCACTTTTATTAGTTTCTTCTAGAAAGTCTTCACAAGAGACATGACATAAACAAAGAAATAATATGCTTATATAATAATAAAATTTTGTTTTCATAATGATCATAATTAAAGATTACAAACTAAGATTGATGCCAAACAACACTTGCTTCGCCAATGGAAAGTCCATACTTCCATTGCTTTCCGGATCATAATTCGGGAAATCCGTGAAGGTAATGAAGTTATTCAAAGAACAATAAATACGCAACTTCTGCACCATCATTTTGGATGTCCATTCTTTAGGCAGTGTGTATCCCAATGTAATATCTCGTATTTTCACAAAAGAAGCTTTACGGAATGCCAATGAAGACTGTAACAAATAACTGTTCGTTGAATAACCACTATTGGGACGAGGATACTCATTGCTAGGATTCTCAGGTGTCCAATAATTTACAGGTGCGCTATTTTCCAACGCACTTGGCTTGTATAACTGAGTATAGGCATCTTTTACATATTGTCCGATACGACCATAAATAAAGAACATTAAATCAAAATTCTTATAGGTGATATTATTAGTTATACCAAACGTATACTTAGGAACTCTTGAAAAAATAACCCGGTCATCCGTAGAGAAAACGCCTTCACCTTCAGAACCTTTAGGTGACATATCTGCCACTTTAATATCCCCTGGCTTAAATCCTCCAAAAGCTTTGGCCTGAGCTTCCTCACCTAATTGCCAGATACCAATCTTTTTATAATCATAAAAAACTTGAGTAGGAGAGCCAACAAACCAAAGATTACCTTCATCACGCGTTACACCACTATTTAAAGCTTTAATTTTTTCACGATTCAAACTATATGTCCAATCCGTATTCCAACTAAAATTTTTATTTTGAAACCAAATTGTATTCAATGTCACTTCAATACCTTTATTTTCTGTTTTACCTATATTCTGCATAACAGATGCATATCCAGTAGAACTAGGCAATAAACTTGGAAGTAACAAATCCGAGGTTTGTGAAATATAAGTATCAATTGTACCAGATATGCGATTTCTTAAAATTGAGAAATCCAGTCCAAGATTCCATGTCGATGTTTTTTCCCAAGTCAAATCTTTATTTGCAATCTCGCTAGGATAATATCCATAAACACTACTACCAAATGTATATACTGATTTTTTAAGTCCTCCTAAAGTAGCATAAGCATCAATTGCACTGTTACCAGCAACTCCCCAACTTAAACGTAATTTCAAATTACTAAAAATATCTTGATCAGCCATAAAGCCTTCTTCTGAAATACGCCACGCAGCGGATGCTGACGGGAAATACCCCCACTTGTGCCCCTTCGCCAAAACGGAAGATCCATCAGCACGCAAAGAAGCTTGGAATAAATAACGTTCATTAAACTTATAATTCAATCGTCCAAAGAAAGAAACCATTTGCGTCTCAATCAATTGACTGGCATTTTCTTTTGAATCAGCATTTGCTCCCAGATCGTGGAATGAAGTCAGAGCAGAAGCTTGGTTAGCTCCACTAGCCAAAACCTTTTCATATCCATAAGCAGTGGTACTACTACCAATCATTGCAGTTAGTCCATGTTTCCCAAATGTTTTGGAGTAATTCAGTATATTCTCCCAAGTATAACGCCAATCGTTATCCGCCTGAACAGAAGAGGTAGATTTTACACCAAGATTAGCTACTGTATTTTTATCTTTATAAATACCTTCCCGACTATCTGTAACATCAATGCCAATAGTGGATTTAAAGAAAAAATCTTTCAGAATATTCACATTCAAATACCCCGAAGCAAACATACGTTTCGTACGAATATTATCCTCGTAAGCACCCGGCTGCTCATCACATAAAGGACTGAATGCAGAACTATTTCCAGGAGCAGGGTTTAATATAAAATTACCATTATCATCATAAGCTCTGCCTATACATGGTATTTTGTTAGCCAAATTCAATGGATTCTGTCTCTTATCCTGATCTTTAAAAGTATATGAAACATTCACACCCACATTGAAAATTTTATTTATCTTATGATCAAGACTAATACGACCATTATAACGTTTCAATACATCATTTTTCAACAATCCTTTATCATCTTGAAAACCAAATGATAATGAATAAGATGTTCTCTCCGTACCACCAGACATACTGATTTCATAATTTTGGGTAATACCGGTACCCAACAATAAATCCTGCCAATCAACCCAATAACCTTTTTCCAAATACTCCAATTCTTCTGCATTGAAAATCAAAGCATCATCCATATATTGATCCGGCGCTGCTGAATTAGTAGTTCTATAGGCCTCTCTCTTTAATTGAGCATATTCTTCTCCATTCATCATACGAGGGTATTTAGCCTTATTTTTAATAGAAACATAAGCATTAAAATCGATTTTCGTCTTTTGTCCCTTGGCTCCGGATTTTGTTGTAATAATAATTACACCATTAGCTCCTTTCGTTCCATAAATAGCTGTAGATGAGATATCTTTCAAGACTTCAATAGACTCAATATCAGTAGGATTAATATCAACAAATGATCCGTAATCTATACCATCGACCAATACTAACGGATTATTGTCAGCTTTAAGAGAACGATTACCACGCATGGTTAATGAAATAGAGGCTCCGGGCTGCCCGCTAGATTGTGTTATATCCAATCCCGCTACTTTACCTTGCAAAGATTTCAACGCATTGGTAGTAGGAGTAGATGTAATATCCGCTGGTTTTATAGAAGATATAGAACCAGTCAAATCACTCTTCTTTTGAACACCATATCCAACCACTACCACTTCATCCAAAGATTGAGTATCATCTTTCATCACAATGTTTATGACAGACTGTTTCCCGACTTTTATCTCCTGAGTAAGATAGCCAATATAGGTCACCATTAATACATCATTCTCGTTTACATCAGCAAGAGAATAATTACCTTCAAAATCAGTAATGGCACCATTAGTCGTTCCTTTTACCAATACATTTACTCCAATCATAGGCTCACCTGCATTATCTACTATTTTTCCTTTTATCATAGTAGTCTGTCGTGTTTCATCCAAACCGATACTTTTATGAGTAGTTGAAATTAAAATATGATCTCCATCAACTTGATACGTCATATTGGTACCTTGAAAGATTTTATTCAGAATAGCATTTATATTTCCATTCTCTATCTTTATACTTACTTTGTGTTTAGTATTCACCTTATCATTTAACACAAAAAGATAAGATGACTGGCTCTCAATCAAGTGTATCACTTGTTCCAAACTTTCATTCTTACATGAAATAGTGATACCTTCGCTCCGATCTGATGCTTGTACGTACACTGAACTAAATGACACACATAATAGCAACAAGACTGTTTTCAGTAATCTCACAATAGACCACCGACTTATTGGCCTATCACATACGTTTAAATAAGTTGTTTCCATGTTATTAGATTTTAGTTTTAAAAAAAATATAGTTGTGTTTTATGTATTTGAATCTCTATTTGATATAAATAATTTGTTTGTCCTCATCCTGCTCTATAGTAAAAGGAGCATCTTTCTGCAATAACCTTAACGCATTAATAACCCCTCTACTTTGTCTAAATTTTCCTGTATATTTATAATGTTCCACCTCTTTATTTTGAACAACAATGCTATCTCCAAAATATTTAGTAAAAGTTTTCATGATGTCCTTAAATTTTGCGCTTTTTATACAAATTAATCCCTCACGCCATCGGTACTGGTCATAATCGTGGATGGTTTCCAAATGAATTTTTCCATTTTTATGATAACATACCATTTGATCAGGTTTCAAATAAATATTGTTACCTTTTACTCTGACACGAACTTTGCCTTCAAACAAAGAAGTCTTAAATACATCAGCGTTAGAATAAGCTTCCAAATTAAAATGAGTACCGAGTACTTTGATTTCTCCTTTTGAAGTATGTACATAAAATGGCTTATTTTTATTGGCCGATACTTCAAAATAAGCTTCTCCATCCAACTTTACTTTACGATTATTTGTTGCAAAAACAGAACCACCGTGGATGCGGAACCTGTAAAAGAACTTTTCTTTGCGGTACCATAAGCTACGACAACAACTTCATCTATAGCTTGAGAATCTGAAGAAAGAACAATTCTCATGTTTTGCTGAGCTGTAGTTTCTTGAGTCCGTAAACCTACATAAGAAATAATTAGCTTAGCATCTTTCTGAGTTTCTAACTCAAATTTACCATCTAAATCGGTAATGGTTCCAATAGTGGTTCCTTTTACTACGATGGATGCACCTATAACAGGCTCCCCATCATCTTCATTAATCACTACACCGGTCACCTTCATTTGCTGGGCGACCATACACTGCACTCCCAGAAAGAATGAGAGTAGTACAAGCGTTAATTTGTGCTTCATAGAATGAATTTGTTTGTTAATTAGACACACATTATTTTTTCGAGAGACCATAGTCTGCACAGAACTATGTTTAACAGCATAATTAACAGACAGATAGCCAAGACCAAAAACTCTCCTGCCAGCTATCATAATGCAACAAGATCCCCAGTACAACTAAATTGAATTTGGCAATATCAATCAATATTATATTAGTTTTAGAATGTTTTATAACAGTTTGCTTTTTTATAATAAAAATTAGTATATTTGCGGCTGTGAATTTCTAGAGTCTTGGTATGTACATTTTTTTGATAAGTATTTTAACTGTAGTTCTGTGCAGACTAAATGCCTTAATGGATGCTGAAAGGGAAGATGTCCATAAAGACCATCTTCCCTTAAACTTTGTGTGTATAATGAAAAAAATGAAGTGTTAATTAACGTTTATAAACGGATCGGATTGCCATTATAGAAATCTAGAATCTTCGTACGGAAGATAAAATCATATTTGGCCTGTGCCTGTTCCGCTAGACTTTGCGCGTATTTTGTTTTAGCCTCATTAAATTCAAAGACAGTGCTTTTACCTGCGTTGTAACGCTCTTGGGCATAATTGAACGCTTCCTTGCTCGCCGTGACGGATTTGTCGGAAGCCGTATATTTCTCTTGGG
>OKRX01002365.1_pt1 | contig 12713 bp, 16 predicted proteins | sample 1601241 | NCBI WGS metagenome assembly OKRX01 (sample SAMEA3541500, study PRJEB24748) | human gut metagenome | biome: human gut; feature: human-associated habitat; material: faeces | place: China | collected 2012
GCAGATATTATTATCGCTGCTTTGGGACAACCCAACTTCGTGAAAGAAAAAATGGTAAAAGAAGGTGCAGTAGTAATCGACGTAGGTACCACCCGTGTTCCGGATGCCAGCAAAAAATCCGGTTTCAAACTGACAGGCGATGTGAAGTTTGATGAGGTGGCTCCTAAGGCTTCCTATATTACTCCTGTTCCTGGCGGAGTGGGTCCTATGACCATTATCTCGTTGATGCGGAATACCTTGATAAGTGCACGTCGTCGTAGGGGTATGGAGGCAAAGTAATGACTTTTTCTTATGGCTCTCTATAGATCTAAAAAGATAAAAAGTGGTTTGATTTTTGTGGTGGCAGCTATTTTGATGACGCTGCTTTACCCTTCAAAGCTGAAGTTTAAGTACGATTATAGTATTGGGCAACCTTGGCGGTACGAAGGGGTGCTTACCGCACCTTATAGCTTTCCTATCTACAAGAGTGAAGCTCAGAAAGTACAAGAGAGAGATAGCATTGAGCGGACTAAGATCAGCTACTATACGCAGAATGCAACGGTAAAGATTTCTGAGAAAAACCAAATCTCTAAGGACTTCATGGAGCGTAAGTTGTCGCCTGAGGTGACGAGCGACTACATACAGTATATCCATAAGGTGCTGGATGAGATATACGATAGAGGTATCCTCCCTAATGATGCATATGACTTACTCTCAAGTCAGGAAAATGGATATATCTTCGTGGTGGACGATCGAAATGTTGCGGTACGACGGGATACGAGTGAGATCTTTAATGCTAGGAGAGCCTATGACTATGCTATTCATGAAGCTCCGGCTCACTTGAAGCGACATGTGTTGCAGCAAGTCAGTTTGGAGCAATACCTGATCAGTAATCTAGATTTGGACCTAGCGAAGACCAATCAGATGCAAAGCGCTAGGCTGGCAACTGTTACTGATGTAGTGGGTAATGTACAAAAAGGGGAACGTATCGTGGGCACTGGTGATATGGTGACTCCGGAAATATACCAGGTTCTAGAGGGTTATCGTACAGCTTTCGAGCACGCCTCTACCACATCTACCGAGAGGGTGGCGCTTGTGATGGGGCAGTTTTTCTTGATCCTATTCTTATTCTTGATGCTCTTTTGCTATCTTCTGGCCTTTAGAGAGGAGTTATTGAAACAGATCAAAAATACCCTTTTCCTAGTTCTAAATGTCTCACTATTAGTCGCCCTGACTTATGTTCTTGTGCCTATAGAGCCAGCGGTGACCTATATGATCCCTTTTAGTATTGTGGCGATACAGGTGCGCGTCTTCATTGATAGTCGTACTGCTGCTATTACTCACCTAGTGACCGTGTTATTGGCAGCTTTGGTGGTGCCTTCTCCATTGCAATTTGTGGTGATTCAGCTCATTGCTGGGCAGATTGTACTGGTTACTCTGCGTAATCTTTCGCAGCGAAGCGACCTCTTTCGCACCAGTTTTGCCACACTCTTTGGCATGATTATCTCCTACTATGCTATGCTGATTGCAGGCCAAGGATTGCCCGAGAGTATTGATTGGAATACCCTGTTTTATCTCGTGATCAACTTCATATTCCTCACCTTTGCCTATCTAATGGTCTATGGCATTGAGCGACTATTTGGATATGTATCTAGTATTAGTCTAGTGGAGCTGGCCGATATCAATAAGCCACTCCTTAGGCAGTTAAGTGAGGTGGCGCCTGGTACTTTTCAGCACTCTCTCAATGTCTCTACGTTGGCTTCGGAGGCGATAGGAGAAATTGGCGGGGATGTACGACTTGTAAGGAGTGGTGCCCTCTATCACGATATAGGTAAGATGAAAAACCCTACTTACTTTACCGAGAATCAAGGTGCCAATAATCCGCATGATAGGCTTTCGTACGACCAGAGCGCTAGGATCATCATCAAGCACGTTACAGATGGTATTGAGATGGCGGAGAAAGCAAAGCTACCGAAGCCTATCATCGACTTTATCCGCACACACCATGGCCTTGGGATGACTAAGTACTTCTATATTAAGTATAAGAATGAGAATCCTGATGCTGTGATAGATGAGAGTATATTCCACTATCCTGGACCCAACCCTTGGACTAAGGAGCAGGGTGTGATGATGCTGGCGGATGCGGTAGAGGCTTCATCGCGAAGTCTTAAGGAGATTACGGAGCAGGTGCTGATAGACCACGTCAATAAGATTGTTGATGGTATTATGGCTGATGGGTATCTGAAAAATACTCCGCTTACCTTCCGCGATATAGAGACCACGAAGTACATATTTATAGATAAGCTACGCAATATGTACCATTCTCGTATCGATTACCCTGAGTTGCGTAGAAGTCCCAATGCCACGGACGAGCAAAAGCAAGGAGAGGATAGCGGTCAATGAATATCCCCCGCGACATAGCTGATGAAGAGCTTCTGAAGCTACTCACTACGCCCGAAACGCAGGAGGCTGCCTTTAGTTTTCTTGTGGATCGCTACTCACCACAGTTGTACGCGGTGATACGACGCATGGTCTATCGACATGAGGAGACAGATGATGTGCTCCAAGATACTTTCGTAAAGGTGTGGCGCCATATCGGCACTTTCAAAGGAGAGTCCAAACTGAGTACCTGGCTCTATAGCATCGCTACTAATGAGGCACTTTCGCACCTTCGGAAGGAGAAGAAGATGCGACGGCTACCACTTACTACTGAGGAGTACGATCTAACTCAGATATTGATGAGTGATCCCTACTTCGATGGTGACCTTGCTGAGGCTCAGCTCTTCAAAGCTATAGATCAATTGCCTGAGAAGCAAAAGTTGACCTTCGAACTGAGATATTTTCAGGATCTTCCCTATAAGGAGATTTCAGAAATCACAGGTACCAGCGAAGGTGCCCTCAAAGCCAATTATCACCATGCTGTAAAGAAGATAAAAAAGGAGATGGGCATTGAAGATGATACAGAAGTGGATTAAACCTTTTGCTATTCTCTACATCAAAATAGTATATAAAGCAGTTGATAGATAATTCTAGTGTGTGATTAACTCTAATATGGAGCATGAAAATAACCCATTGCATCCCTTCGTAACTCCTGAAGGCTACTTCGATACCTTCAAGGAGCGCCTTATGGTGCGAATAGTAGCCGATGAGCGGGCCCAAAAGCAGGTACAGCGTCGAAGTGCCAAGATTTGGAGGCCTTATATCTATTGGTCCGCAGTAGCGGCAGTGGTATTGCTCTTTGTCCTCTCATTGTGGAGCTTTTGGCCACAGATAGCTACTGAAGAGCTCAATGCATACGATATTACCGATGAGGAGTTTCAGCAGTTTTTGCTCGATGATACCGATGAGGATTATTGGGGGATTGTCTATCTGGAGGACGAACAAAATATAACTAGTTTAAGATGATGTTAGGTCTTATGAGGGGAAATTACTGGAGAGTTTTTATACTATGTGTATTGGTGAGTTTAGCCACTCCATCTCTGCTATTTGCTTTAGGAACGCAGATGCTAAACGAGCAAAGCACTTCACAGGAGAAGTTTAAAAAAGAGCGGATTGAGGCGATCACCAAAGTTGCTGGGCTAACTTCTGAAGAAGTGCAACTTGTCTCCATTCAGCTCAATAAGTACGACGAAGCTCGTATTACTTCCTGGACTGAAATACGCAAAGTCTATGATGAGATAGGCAGAAGAGGTGGTAAGGTCACTTCTGCTCAGTATCTCGAATACTACAAAAAGATACAGGAACTCACCGAAATGCGTCACCAGGCTTCCCAAGACTTTATGAATGCCTTGATACAGCACCTTACGCCCGAAAAGGCCTTCAAAGTCTATGAGGAATATCGTAAGTTCAATGCCAATACAGGTCGGCAGTTGCGTCGACGCTAACCCATGTAGATATAGGGCTTTATCGCCTATGATTAGTGTGTAAATTAGAAGTATTATTATTATTAAGAGAACAACATGATGAAAAAGTTAAGTATGATTTTCGCAGCACTTGCTGCTACAGTTTTTATGGCCATTGCCTTCACTTCTTGTAACCAAGATCCTGCTGATGCAGAATTATTTATAGGTAAGTATGAGGGAAATGCGAGCTATGCTAGTACAAAGGATGGGCTTAAGATTGCAGTCGGAGAAAAGGTAACGATACGTGTCGTAAAGCTGGGTGACAATTACACCTTCTATTTTAGCTCCAAGAATATCCCTACACTATCTGGGGTAAAGATGAAAAAGGGTGAAAATACTTTGGTAACCCTTGATTCAGACAAAGCTGGAGTAATAAACATTGATGGGGATAAACTTACCATCTTGGCTTATACCACTAGTAAAGGCTCGTGGTCTGCTACAGCTAATAGGGCAAAATAACCTTTGCCTAGCATATATACAGAAGGCCTACCTCAGAGTGCTGGGGTAGGCCTTTTTTATTGTACAGATATTATAGGGAGAACAAGCTGATAGGGAGAAAGCATCGCATTGATTAGGTGAATTGAGTCGTAGTAGCGTAGCTCCTCAAGAGGTAGGTCGCACTCTTGGATAATACCTTTATCTAGGAGAGCGCTTCTTTTCGTCCCTCTCAGTAGATAGCTCCTCGGAGTGAAGAGCTCTCCCTCTTTCTCCACAAGTATATTGGTGAAAGAGGTATCAGTCACCTTTCCATCCAAGATAAAAAGTGGTTCCACACCACTCGGAAGTTCCTTCTTATAGAGCTCCAAAGCCGATCGATCCGCCCACTTCTTTGCATAAAAGTTAGCGTCAATATCAATGGACTTCAGCGCTTTAATTTCTGGTACTTGATATCGAATAAAGCGAATGGCGAGAATCGTCCCTCCAGTATAAGTGACACTCACCCGCCACCTTCCCCGATCCTCTGTGGGATAAGAGGCATCTGCTCGAATCGCATCAGCAAAGAGTGAAATATCTATCTCCTCGCCTGTCGACCACCTTACTCTATCCTGATGGTAGTTTAGATGGAGGAGTTCTCCATCCTCCATACAAAACGTTTCAAGAAGCGGTCCCATACTTAGTGTAGTGGCAAGTAGATCTTATCAATCACCTCCTGGTACTCATGCTCTAGTTCACTATTTATCGTGATACCCCCACCCGAGTGGTAGTACTTCTGCCCATCTTCCCCCTCTCTGATAAAGCGAATCAGCACAGACGAGTCCAGCTCCTTACCGTCAAAGTAGCCAAAGACACCGCAGTAATAGCCCCTCGTGTGGCTCCCCTCGGCCTCCGCAATGAGTGCGCGAGTACTTTCACGTGGAGCTCCCAAGATTGATCCCGCTGGGAGCAATCGATCCATAATACTTCCTAACTGTGCCGGCCATTCCTGAGGAAGCACTCCCTTTATCTCCGAGCTTACCTGGTAGATGGTATGCTCTGGAGCTTGGATCTCAGTGAAATACCTAAATCGTGATACCTCTATATTAGTAGCAACACCCAAAAGATCCCGTCTCAATAGATCTACCACCGAGCAGTGCTCAGAAGTCTCTTTGTAATCATTGAGAATTACCTCAGGTGCACCAGGGGTATCACTAGTGATGGTTCCCTTCATCGGGTCGGTAGAGATGACACCTTCTCTCGTGATATGGACAAATCGCTCAGGGGAGAAACAGACAAAATGAGCTTCTGGTAAATAGATTTGGTACTTAGCACTAGTGGTGAATAAAATATCCTGTAGAGTAAGAGGCGTGGATATAGGGGTGCAAACCGTAAGACTGGCCAATACCGATTGCCCCTCTTTCATTCCTTTCTGTATTACCTCAAAGCGTCTAGCATATTGCTCAAGGCTCTCTGGACTTTTCGTGAGACTCCTACTAGCTTGTGCCATCGGTTGAGCCTCAAAGTTGGTGACTTCCCCCACTTTGAATAGCACCTCACTCTGCTGCTCGGGGTGGGTAATAATGGCCCCTTCGCTCTTCTCGTAGTCCAAGACAAATAGGTAGGGTACGCCATCTCTACCGACTCTATTCATCTCGGCAATCACTGCACTATATGGCTTTAGCATCACGATTATAAGATATAAAAGAAGGATGACTACTGCTCTCAATGAGCCCTAGTCATCCCTTTATGATTAAAACAACACCTCCTTGGTGAAAATGATTTATTATTCTGCTTTTTCTAAAATCTTCGTCTAGCACCTCACACTGTTTGCTGTAGCGTGGTACCAGAGAAGACTAGTCCTCCATCTGGCGAAGTTGCTGTACGTAGCGAGCCTTCTCCATCTTACGGCGCTTGATAGCCGATGGCTTTTGGAACTCCCGACGAGTACGAAGCTGACGCATTGTACCAGTGCGGTCAAACTTCCTTTTAAATCTCTTCAGTGCCCTCTCGATGTTCTCGCCTTGTTTTACTTCTACAATAATCATAAACTCCTGTAAATGTTGTTAGTAATTCAATAATTGTAGCACCCAACTGAGTGCGTCCGCAAATTTACAAAGAATATCCAATACGACCAAGATTTATCTCTCCTACTTTTTGGCGAAGCTAGTGTGGGGGAGATGTCCAATGACCTTATTTGCCTATGAGAGACGTGATGAGATGAAAGTATCACTGCTTCTACCTAGATTTGCCACTGTTTTACAATTAATTGATACACAGTGCTATATACTGACCAAAGTTTAGTTCGTATCTAAGCATTTGCCGAGTTCGTAGTTTAACATTTGCTGAGATACGAACTCGGTAAATGTTAAACTACGAACTCGGCGATTGCTTAGATACGGTCTCGCAAAATAATTGTATAGGGTTTTGAATATCAGTGGATTATATGGGTACTTCATTGTGTCTCTGTGTATAGTTGTTGGGGGGTTCATACGAAAGGCTATTCGAATGCTGATATTTGCAGATATCGGTAGAATTGTTTAATTTCGCAAGGAGAAATAATTCCGAATAGGTTCGCTAGGTATGAGGATATTTTTTAGAGGTTTGATTTTGCTCTTTTTGCTTTCTCTCGGCATGGTGTCGCAAGCTAGAGATAGTAAGGGGCGCTTCGTGGTAGTGATTGATGCTGGGCATGGAGGCAAGGATAGTGGAGCACTTGGGTCGAGAAGCAAGGAGAAAAATATAGTGCTGGATGTAGCACTAAAAGCTGGTCAGCGTATTAGTGCTCTTAATCCTAATATCGTAGTTTACTACACCCGTAAGGAGGATCGTTTTGTAGGCCTTCAGGATCGGGCTAACTTCGCGAATCGAAAGAAAGCCGACCTCTTCGTCTCAGTCCATGCTAATTCGCACAAAACTACCCGCCCACACGGTTCGGAGACCTATGTGCTGGGGTTGCATCGTACTCAGGACAACCTTGATGTGGCGATGAAGGAGAATTCTGTGATCCTCTATGAGAAGGATCATGGCGTCACCTATAAGGGTTTTGACCCGAATGAATCGGAGAGCTATATTATCTTTAACTTCATTCAGAATAAGCACCTTGCCTCGAGCATCGAGTTGGCTGAGCTGATTCAAGGTGGTATGGTACGGGGTGGCTTGGGTAATCGTGGCGTGAAGCAAGCCGGATTTCTGGTGCTTCGGGAAGTGGCGATGCCTAGTGTGCTGGTGGAGCTGGGCTTCATCTCCAATCCATCCAATGAGGAGTATATGCTATCAAAGGAGGGCTCACGGAAGTTGGCAGAGAGTGTTGCTCAAGCGGTAGTAGACTATGAAGTAAAGATATCGGGCAAAGCAGCTAAGGGAGGCGCAAGCAAGGTGGCAACTACTGAGAAGTCCGAGGAGGCCAAAGCCGAGCCTGAGAGTAGTTCTGTAGGACAAACTATAGATGATACAATACATTATCGTGTGCAGGTGTTGGCCGATAAGAGAAAGCTGAAGCCAAGTTACTTTGGCTCTTACAGGGATGTGGTTAAGGTGACAAAAGATGGCCAGTATTATAAGTATACCCTATACGATACCACCAGTCTTGAGGAAGCAAAAAGGTTGCAAAGAGAATTAAGAAAGCAGTACAAAGATTGCTTTATTGTAGGCTTTGATGGTAAGGGTAATAAAGTAGGTAGTTATTATTAATAGCGAAGAAAGTATGAAAAATAGACATTATTCCCCGCATAATAAGATGGCGGATTTGGTGAGTGATCACTATAGTATCCTGTTGCTTATCTATAGGTTTGATATCCCGCTTGGAGTAGGTGAGCGAACGATTAAGGAGATCTGTGATGAGTATGGTGTGGATGTGGAGACTTTCCTCTTTGTGGTGCACTTTGTGCTCTTTGGTGAAGGGGCAGGGCAGAAGGGCTTGTACAAGAAGCTCTCAATGCCTCTGATCATCCGTTTTTTGAGAAATAGCCATAGCTATTTTCTGGATTTCCGCCTTCCTGAGATACGTAGGAGTATGATGGAGGCCATAGAAAAGGCACCTGAGGATATCCGATTTGTGATCCAAAAGTACTTTGATAATTACGAAAAGGAGGTTAATCAGCATATGAAGTATGAGGATGAGGTGGTATTCCCTTATGTGGAGTCGCTACTGGAGGGGGCTAAGGACCCTGAGTATTCTATCGGTACTTTCGAGAAGCGCCACGATCAAGTGGAGCTAAAGATGCTGGAGCTGAAGAATATATTTATCAAGTACTATCCGATGGAGATGGACTTTAAGGTAAATAATGTGCTACACGAGCTCTTTACTTGTAGTGACGAGCTACACGTACACAATGATGTAGAGGATCAAATCCTTATCCCATGTGTAAGGGAGATGGAGAGTAATAGCCTAAATGGGGGGATTCAGATATGAGATATTCGGTATTGGTAGCTATGGGGGATGCTGGGAGAGCACTCTATATTGAGAGCCTACTCCAAAAGCAGACGGCATTCCATCTGGGGTTAAATGTATTGGCCGACCCCTATAAATTGCTTGAGAACTGTAGGGAGGTATTACCCGACTTACTGATCGTATCTCCTGATGTGGTTTCAGACCCTATGGTGCCTGTGTTACGGGAGGTATTGGGAAGTGAGGATCTGAGGATTGTCTCTTACTGTACTACTTTGGCGGAAGCAGAGCTCTCCAAGAACTTTGATGGTAAGATTCTCTCTACTGATGGTGAGAGTGAGGTCTCTAATAAGCTGGAGAGTGTGCTCGAGGTGGATGGTAGTACCACGGAGGAGATGGTATTGACGCCACGCGAACAAGAGGTGGTAGTGGCTGTGGTGAAGGGCCTTACGAATAAGGAGATTGCAGAGAAGTTTTTCCTCTCAACGCACACCATTATTACTCACCGACGCAATATCGCACGTAAGCTCAATATCCACAGTCCTTCGGGGCTCACTATTTATGCGATCATGAATAAGCTAGTGACTTTGGAGGATGTAAAGGACCACATATAAGTGGTTGGGAGGGCTATGGCGGGTATTTATGTTCACGTCCCTTTTTGCAAGAAGAAGTGTCTCTACTGCGACTTTTATTCTGTTGCGAATAGCAACGAAGTGAGTCGCTATCTAAAGTCGCTTAAAGTAGAAGCCCAAAAGCGAGCTTACGAATTAGAGGGGCGTAGCATTCAGACCATCTATTTTGGAGGTGGCACACCATCACTGCTCTATCATACACAGGTAGGTGAGATACTGGAGGTATTGAGGAGTGACTTTGATGTCGCTTCGGATGCTGAGGTGACCTTTGAGTGCAATCCTGGTGATGTAAGGGCAGTAGATATTGAGCATCTGCTCTCGTATGGGATCAATCGTTTTAGTATCGGGGTGCAGTCTTTCCACGATAGGTTGCTCAAGAAGCTCGGACGCCGGCATAGCCATCGGGAGATAATTGAGCTCTATAGTGGTTTGCGTAAAGCAGGAGTGCAAAATATATCGCTCGACTTGATATACAGTATTCCTACCGAAGGGGTAGAGGAGCTGAAGGAGGATTTGGAGCAGCTGGTGGCACTCTCACCGGAGCATATATCGGCCTACGACCTTATTTATGAGGAGGGAACTCCTCTCTATGATATGCGTCGTAGAGGAGAGGTGGAGGAGCTAGGAGAAGAGGTCTCTGTGAAGATGGCGCACACTGTACGAAAGGTACTGACCGAGGCGGGTTATGAGCATTATGAGGTCTCGAACTTCGCTAAGCCCTCTTTCCGCTCGCAGCACAATAGCAACTATTGGAGTGGGGTGCCCTACATTGGTTTGGGGCCTTCTGCCCATAGTTATATTGCTCCTTGGCGCTCGTGGAATCCTAGTTCGCTTTCGCTTTATGCCGATCAATTGCTAGGCGTTGCTGGGTTTTTAGTCCGTGAGATAGAGTATATTACCCCTGATATGGCGTATGAGGAGTATCTCCTTACTCGCCTCCGAACGATGGAGGGAATTTCTATCGCTGAGATGCGGAAGAAGGAGTTTGATATTCCAGAAAAGGGACTTTCGAAGTTGGTGGATGAAGGACTTCTTTGGAGTAGTGGTGATCGCTATGCACTGACTGATAGGGGATGGGACTTTGCTGATAGGGTGCTATTGGAACTGGCTATGAATGGTTAGGTGGCTGGTGTGGTATGAAGGTTAATTATTAAATCTATAAGGTATATGTTTTCACATTTGACTTTTTTGTCTCGAAAGAGAAGAAGTGTACGAGAGTATGCTGATCAACCTATTGATTCGGAGGTGCTTAAGGATATATTGGAGGCTGGGTTAAGGGCTCCGACCTCTAAAAATAGTAGAAGTACTAGATTTATTGTGGTGGAGGATAAGCAATTGCTGAAGGACTTTAGTGAGTGCAGGGAGCGTGGTAGCCAGTTTTTGGCAGGTGCACCAGTGGCTATTGTGGTTTGTAGCGATAGCAATAAGAGCAAGCGCCCTTACTCGGACTGTGCGGTGGCTGCCTCTTTTATCCAACTAGCTGTGACAGATCACGATCTTGGCTCTTGTTGGTGCCATATCGAGGATAGTCCGTCTCCTAAGGGGGCTACTGCGGAGGAGTATATCAAGTATAAGTTGGACTTGCCCGATAGCTATAAGGTGCTTTGCATCATTGGTATTGGCGAGGTGGCAAAAGCGGATATGCTGAAGCCTCGTGAGCGTGATGTGGAATGGGAGAGACTTTATATAGGTAAGTATGAAGAGCGAGAGCAGTAGCTTCGCATTGGTGGGAAGTGGCAGGGTTGCTACTCACTTGGCGGAAGCGCTGGTGAAAGGGGGAATGAAGTGCTCGGTACTTTATAGCCCTACGAAGGCACATGCTATCACTTTGGCTAAGAAGCTATGTGCTAAGGCGGTTGATTCTATGGTGCAATTGGTCGCTTCGCCGGTTGATTTTGTCCTGATGGCGGTGAAGGATGATGCGATTAGTGAGGTGGCAAGTTATTTCCCCAGTGATTATAACGGTGTGGTGCTACATACTTCGGGGGGGACAGCAATGGATGCTTTATCGCCTATACAGCATCGAGGCGTTCTCTATCCTATGCAGACTTTTTCGGAAAATAGGGCATTAGTGATTCCAGATATTCCTATTTTCCCTGAAGCTAATACCCGCGAAGCTCAAGAGGTGATTAGCAAAATCACGAAGGCTTTAGGTAGCAGGCAGGTGCATTATCTATCTAGTGCGGAGCGTGTGAAGTTGCATTTGGCTTCGGTCTTTGCTTGTAATTTTGTCAATCATCTCTATGCCCTTTCTGATGATGTCTTGCATAGCATTGGGTTGAACTTTCAGCTATTAGGACCTCTAGTTAAGGAGACCCTGGATAAAGCTTTGTCGGCTTCGCCTAAGAAGGTGCAGACTGGACCTGCTATTCGGCACGACTCTCGGACTATTGAGCGACACTTGGCACTTCTAGAGGGGAGACCACGTGAGATTTATGAGGTGCTGACTGAGTCAATTATGGACCATTGATTTACATTATATATGAGTTCTTTTCCAACAGACTTAAGCCATATCAAAGCAGTATTATTTGATGTGGATGGGGTGCTCTCAAGAGTGACCACCCATATTAATAGCGAAGGGACACCAGAGCGTACGGTAAACGTTCGGGATGGCTATGCGATACGAGAAGCTTGTAGGCAAGGGCTTGTGCTTGGAATTATCTCCGGAGGTTACTCGGAGAGTGTGCCAAAGCGTTATAGAGGGCTAGGCATTCAGCATATTTATATGGGGGCTGGGCTTAAGATGGACGCTTTCAATGACTTTTTGCAGAAGACTGGGCTTGAAGCATCGGAGTGTATGTTTTGTGGCGATGATATCCCAGATATCCCAGTGATGAAAGCGTGTGGTTTTTCTGTAGCACCTAAGGATGCTTCCCCCGATACTAAAGCGATTGCCAGCCATATTGTACCTGTCAATGGCGGTGAAGGGGTCGCACGTGCAGTGCTTGAGGAGTTGCTGAAGATGAAAGGACTGTGGCTTAATGACGAACATGCATTTGGTTGGTAAATATGATGAATAAAGCAAAAGTGGCACATCCACTAGAGGCAAGGTTGAGAGGGCTCAATATCATACTTGGCTCCCAATCTCCTCGCAGGGTAGAACTACTAAAACAGCTGGGTCTTACCTTTGAGGTGCGTCCTAGCCACGCACCAGAGGATCACATTGAAGTGCAGGATCCGCTAGAGGTGCCACAGCTCTTGGCGAGTCGCAAGGCTGAGTTTTTGCTCCCTCAGTTAAAGACTAGTGACCTACTGATTACAGCAGATACAGTGGTGGTCTTGGAGGGACAGATTCTGGAGAAGCCACACAGCCTTGACGAGGCGACCACGTATCTCAATAGATTATCGGGAAGGTGGCATCAGGTGATTACAGGTTATTGCCTTACGATGTTGGAT
>OKRX01002383.1_pt1 | contig 12651 bp, 8 predicted proteins | sample 1601241 | NCBI WGS metagenome assembly OKRX01 (sample SAMEA3541500, study PRJEB24748) | human gut metagenome | biome: human gut; feature: human-associated habitat; material: faeces | place: China | collected 2012
GGGGGGCGGCATTCCCGCAGGGGCTGCCGCCGCTGCAAACGGAGTCGGATTTCTGGCTGGTGCCGCTGCTGGCCCAGTATAACGGCTATGCCAGCGCTACATTTGAAACCGCCGCCCAGTGTGCGGCCCGCGCCGATGTGCTGGATGCCGCCCTTGCTGCCCAGCGCGGCGTTGGCCCAGTATTCCGCCTGATGGGCCGCACCGTCAAAAATGCCCTGCGCAAACGAAAGGAGAGTGCCCGGTGAAAAAACAGCGACTGTTTTATCTGGATCTCATCCGCGCTGTGGCGCTGGTGTGCATTCTGGTCATTCATTTCAATGCTGCCGTTACCGGGTATTTTACACTGCCGTCCAAACTGTTCGGCAGTGTGCTGCCCTTTAACATCTATTTGGGGGACTTTGGCTCCTCGCTGTTCTTTATGGTTTCCGGCGCGGCGCTGCAGTATACCAGCCCCGGCCAGGGAAGAGAGCCGCTCAATCTGGCGCGCTTTTACCAAAAGCGCGCCAAGGCGGTGTACCCCATGTTCTGGCTGGCGTGGTGTATCTTCTTTCCCATCCGTTTTGTCACAAAGCCGGGGTATTATGCCGCAGCCAAAACGCCCAGCCTGCTGCTGACAGTCCTGGGGCTGGATAATTTTGCCCAGGCCGCGGGCTGGGTCACGATGGATTTTGCCTGCGTGGGCGAGTGGTTCCTGGGCAGTATCCTGTTTTTGTATCTGCTGTTCCCACTGCTGCGCTGGGGGCTGCGCAAACAGCCGCTGCTGACCTGGGCCGTGGTGCTGACGGCCAGCCTGCCGGTGCATTACATGGGGTGGGATGCCCGCCTGGTAGCAATCCATATCCCGGAATTCCTGCTCGGCATGGCGTTTGTACACTGGAAGCGCCCGGCGCGCCTTGGCGTGCTGGCCGGGTGTGCGGTGCTGCTGTTTACCCCCGCTGCGGCGGATGGCAAGGTGGCCTGTGCGCTGTTCAGTGCCGCGGCGTTCATTCTGCTGGCCGCACTGGGGGGCTGCATCCACTGGGTGCCGCTGCAAAATGCGTGTGCGCTCCTCAGCAAGTATTCTTATGCGGTCTTTCTGACCCACCATGTCATCATTCTGCGCCTGGTGGATAACTTTGACCTGGCCGCCATGACCCGGCGGGATACCGCGCTCTTGTTTGGCGTTTACCTTTTGGCCGTTGCCGCGGCGTCGGCAGCGCTCTTCCGGCTGGATGCCTGGGTGCGCAGCAGTGCGGTAAAGCTGGCTGCTAAACCGGAATAACGTGCCCCATAATTTGCATTAAGATGAAAATGCCTGCTTTGCTGCGGGCATTTTTTTCTGTGGTGAATTATGATCGAAATATCGCAGCGCCGCGGACACCTGTGCGGCAGAACCGGCAGGGAAAGCCCTGCTGTTTCACCCCCGGAACAAGGAAAGAATCAAAATTATTTCGGCTATGACTGTACAAAAAAAATCCTGTACGTTATAATACTAACAAAACCATTTGATCGCAAACCTAAAACGATATACCATAACTAAAATTGGAAAGGGGCGCATTTTCCGTGGAGCAGTTTTTCGTCAGCCTTGACAAGCTTGCGCGCGAATCCCATCTGACCGTTGCCTACACCCCCAAGGATCTTGACCAGTTCAAGGTCTATACCGCCGAGGTATACCGCCCCGGCATCATGCTGGCCGGTTACTATCAGTACTTTGACCGCACCCGGATCCAGATCATCGGCCTGACTGAGCTTTCCTACCTGAATGAGCTGGACCCGGAGATCCGCCGTACCCATCTCGAAAAGCTTTTCTCTTTCCAGCCGCCGGCAGTCATCCTGACCCGCGGGTTTGAGCCGTTGCCGGAAATGATGGAGTTTGCCCAAAAGTACGGCGTGCCACTGCTGCAGTCGGCCGAAATGACCTCCCCGCTGATGAGCTCCCTGATCCAGGCGCTGAGCACCGAGCTTGCCCCCCGCATCACCCGCCACGGCGTGTTGGTGGAAGTATACGGCGAAGGCATCCTGATCCTTGGCGACAGCGGCGTTGGCAAAAGCGAGACGGCCATTGAGCTGGTCAAGCGCGGCCACCGCCTGATTGCGGACGATGCTGTGGAGCTGCGCAAGGTTTCCAGCAGCAAGATCATGGGCATGGCACCGGAGAACATCCGCCACTTTATTGAGCTGCGCGGCATCGGCATCATCAACGTGGCGCGTCTGTTTGGTATCGGCGCGGTCAAAAACAGCGTTGAGGTGGAAATGGTCATTGAGCTGGAAGCCTGGGACCGCACCAAGAATTATGACCGCACCGGCCTGGAAAGCAACACCTATGATATCCTTGGCGTTAAGGTGCCCAGTATGCTGATCCCCGTTATGCCCGGCCGTAACCTGGCCGTTATCCTGGAAACTGCAGCCATCAACAACCGCCAGAAAGAGATGGGCTATAACGCGGCGCAGGAACTGCTCAACCGCCTTGGCTTGCAGAACGATGTGAGCGGGTTCTGAGCCTGGCTGTAAATTATCATTTTATCACTAGAAACGGAAGTACCATCTGTATGCAGATCATTGCGGATCTTCACACCCATACTTTAAGCGCTACCCATGCATTTAATACCTTAGATGAAATGGCTGCCAAAGCCGCCGCCCTCGGCTATGCGGCGCTGGCCATTACCGACCACGGCCCGGCTATGCCGGATGCCCCGCACATGTGGCATTTTGCCAACCAGACGGCTTTGCCGCTGGTACTGCACGGCGTTGCGATGATGTACGGCGCGGAGGCCAATGTGATGGACACAAACGGCGGGCTGGATTTTGCCCAAAGCCGTTTGCGGGCGCTGGATTGGGTTGTGGCATCCATCCACAGCCCCTGCATCCCCGGTCTGCTGACCGAAAAAGAAGCCACCCGCCTGTGGCTGGCTGTGGCCGAAAACCCTTATGTGGATTGCATCGGCCATTCCGAGCAGCAGAATTACCGCTATGACTATGACCTTGTAACCAAAGCGTTCGCCAAAAACCATAAGGTTGTGGAGCTCAACGGCAATTCCGTCAATGTGCGGCGGGATGGTATCCCCAACATGAAGCTGCTGCTGGCCGCCTGCCTGAAAAACGGCTGCCATATTGCGCTGGATACCGACGCCCACAGCACCACCCAGCTGCAAGGCAACATGCCCCCGCTGCTGGCGATGCTGGAAGAAATGCAGTTCCCGCAGGAACTTGTGGTAAACGCCACGCGGCAGAACCTTGTAAATGAGCTAAAACTGCACGGCCGCATCTGTGCAGAATATATAGGAGGAGAAATCTTATGAAATACACCATTGGTATCGATCTTGGCGGCACTACCATGACGGCAGGCCTTGTTGACGAAGCTTACAACATTGTGGGCAAAATTACCCGCCCGACCCGCCTGCCGCGTCCGGCGCAGGACCTGGAGCGGGCACTGGCAGATTTGTGCCGTGCTGTTGCCAAAGACTGCAAGATTGATTTTGCAGATGTCAGCTATGTGGGCATCGGTACCCCGGGCAGTGTGAATTTTACCACCGGCTTTGTGGGCTATAACACCAACTTCGGCTACTATGACTGGAACCTGGGGCCTGACCTGGAAGCCCTGCTCGGCTGCAAGGTCTATGTGGAAAACGATGCCAACGCAGCAGCATTTGGCGAATACATCGCAGGCGGCGCAAAGGGCTTCAAGGATGCCGTTGTTATCACGCTGGGTACCGGCATTGGCAGCGGCATTATCCTGGGCGGCAAGATTCTGCGCGGATTCAACTTTGCTGCTGGCGAGATGGGCCATACCGTGATTGTAAAGGGTGGACGCAAGTGCAACTGCGGCCGTTACGGCTGCTGGGAACGTTATGCTTCCTCCCGCGCTCTGTCGGAGGATGCCCGCGAAGCGATGACCCGGCACCCCGAGAGCATGATGTGGAAACTGGCGGGGGATATTGACCATGTGAACGCCAAGATCCCCTTTGACGCGATGGAAGCCGGCGATGCAACCGCCAAGGCTGTTGTGGATAATTGGATCGAATATGTTGCCTGCGGCATTTCCAACGTGGTGAATACCTTTGAGCCGGAAGCCATCTGCATTGGCGGCGGTGTTTCCAATCAGGGAGAAACCCTGCTGGCACCCATCCGCAAGTATGTGGAGGAAGAAACCAAAAACATTACCACCGGCAAAATGCCCGCTATTCGTGCCTGTGTGCTGACCAACGATGCCGGCGTGATCGGCGCGGCAGCCCTGGCAAATTCTATCTGAGCCGTTTGTGAGGTTTGCTTATGAACGAGCAATTTCTTGCAGCTTTGCAGGCAGAAAACCTGCCTGTCAGCCTTGATGAATCCCTGGGGCGGCATACAACGTTCCGCATTGGCGGCAATGCAGACTTTTTTTGTGTGCCCGCCACGGTAACGCAGCTGACCCGTATTCTGGAACTGTGCCGCCAATATCAAGTCCGCACCTATCTGCTGGGCAACGGTTCCAACACGCTGTTTTCGGATGCAGGGTTCGGCGGGGCGGTTATCTGCCTGACGGGGTTAAACTCCCGCTTTTCCATGCAGGCTCAGCCGGATGGCAGCACCAAGGTGCTGGCCCCGGCTGGCATGATGCTTTCCGCTCTTTGCAACACCGCCCAGAAGGAAAGCCTGGCCGGGCTGGAATTTGCCTTCGGCATTCCCGGCACGGTGGGCGGGGCTGTGTATATGAACGCGGGCGCTTACGGCGGAGAAATAAAGGACGTGCTGACAGCCGTTACGTTCTTGGACGAAAACCTGCATCTGCAAACCCTGCCTGTGCAGGAACTGCAGCTGGGTTATCGCACCAGCATTTTTGAGCGGTGCTCCTGGTGCATCCTGGAAGCGGAATTTACCCTGCACCCCGGTGATGCACAGGAGATCCATACCGCCATGCAGGAATATATGCGCCGCCGCAAAGAAAAGCAGCCGCTGGAATACCCGTCCGCCGGCAGTACCTTCAAGCGCCCTGTGGGCCAGTTTGCCGGCAAGCTAATCGAGGACTGCGGCCTGCGTGGTTTCCGCGTGGGCGGGGCAGCCATCAGTGAAAAGCACTGCGGCTTTGTGGTCAACCTGGGTAATGCCACCTGCGCGGATGTTGTCAGCCTGACGGAGCAGGTGCGGCAGATCGTGCTGGAAAAAACCGGCTGCACCCTGGAACGCGAGATCCGCGTGGTGGAATAACCATGCCGCATCTTGATGTCTGCCAGGCAAGGAACGGTATTCCGCCCCGCTGAATGAGAGAGGAACAACAGGATGAACTTTTTGATCGTAACCGGCCTTTCCGGCGCAGGCAAGTCCATGGCGGTCAACGCGCTGGAAGATATCGGATTTTTCTGCATTGATAATATCCCGGCGGGCCTTTTGCCCCGTATCCTGGACTTTGCCCAGCAGGGCGAAAACCAGCTCAGCCGCGTTGCGGTCGTGATGGACATCCGCGGCCTGCATTCTGTTCAGGAAACCAATGAGGCACTGGAAGCGCTGGACGAAAAGAAAATGCCTTATGACATCCTGTTCCTGGATGCCAGCGATGCCGCCATCCGCCGCCGCTATAAAGAGACCCGCCGTGTGCATCCCATGACCATCAGCGAGGGAATCCCGGTCAGTGAGGCAATCACCAAAGAACGGCAGATATTGCAGCCCCTGCGGGAACGTGCAAAATATGTGATTGATACCTCTTTGCTTTCTACCGCACAAAACCGGGAACGTGTTTCCAGCCTGTTTTTGCAAAAAGGTCAGTGTGCCATGTCTATCAACGTGGTTTCCTTTGGCTTTAAATACGGTCTTCCGCAGGAAGCGGACATCGTGTTTGATGTGCGCTGCCTGCCCAACCCGTTCTATGTGCCAGAGCTGAAAGAAAAGACTGGCCTGGATCAGGAAGTGGTGGATTATGTGATGAAGTTCCCTGAATCGCAGGAGCTGCTGCGCCGGATAGAGAGCTTTCTGGAATATGCGCTGCCGCTGTATGTTAAGGAGGGCAAAAGCCAGCTGATGATCGCCATTGGCTGCACCGGCGGCAAGCACCGTTCTATCACTTTTGCCCGCAAGATCGGGGAGTACTGCACAAAGCTTGGTTACCAGCCCAGCGTGCAGCACCGCGATGCCCGCCGCACGGCCTGATACATCCCAAATCTCCCGATAAAGAGAGTGTGAACACCAAACGTGAGTTTTTCCCAAGACGTTAAAAACGAGATACTGCACCGCAAAATCGTGCGTAGCTGCTGTGTTACCGCAGCAGCTTACGCGGTTGCCTGCTTTGGCAAGTATTTTGATGACCGCGGCGTGGTTTTGCAGACCGAAAACGAGGGCATTGCCCAGCTGGCACAAAAGCTGTATGCCCGCTGCGGCATTACCGGTACCGTAATTTCCAAGGAGCGCGGCACCGGCCTGATTTATGAGTTCAGCGTAAAAGACCCCGAACAGGTACAAAAAATGCTGAACCTGTTTGGACATACTGGCCGCGAAACCACCCTGCGCATCCGGCCGGACTGCTTCAAATGCCAGAAATGCGGATCGTTTTTCATTTCCACTGCATTTTTATGCTGCGGTACGGCAACCGACCCGGAAAAGGAATATAACATTGAGTTCCTTTCGCCCCGGCACTCGCTTTCGCAGCAGCTGGAGGGCATTCTGGCCCAGTATGAGTTCAATCCCCACCGCGCCGTGCGCAAGGGGGCCAACACCGTATATGTCAAATCCAGCGACCATCTAGAAGATCTGCTGACCTTTATGGGCGCGGGCAACGCCGCCATGCGCATCATGGAACAACGCATGTATAACGATATGCGCAATAAAACCAACCGCCTTTCCAACTGCGAAACCGCCAACATGGGCAAAACCGTACAGGCAGCCGTGCAGGTGCGCCTTGCGATTGAGACGCTGGAAGAGGCCGGCGCGCTGGAAACCCTGCCCAAACCATTGCAGCAGGCAGCCCGCCTGCGGATGCAGTACCCCGAAATGCCGCTTGCCAAACTGGCGGAAAAGTTTGACCCGCCTGTCAGCAAAGCAGGGCTTTCCCACCGGTTCAAGCGGATCCAGGAAGCTGCCGCTCGCCTGAACGCCGCTGCATCAGCACAGCCGGAAGAGCAGGAAAATCTTAAAGAGCCGGAACCAGCAGGACAGGACATCGCACCATCTCCGCAATAAACCACGCAAAGCCGCTGCGTAACTGCTGCGGCTTTTCCGCATTTTACCACAGCAGCAAAGGGATACATTATGCCAGAAACCACGCCACACCAACCGCAAAGACAGTTCACCCACCTGCACCTGCATACTGAGTACAGCCTGCTGGATGGCGCCTGCCGTATTGACCGCCTGTTTGACTATATCAAACAGCTGGGCCAGACCGCCGTTGCCATTACCGACCACGGCGTTATGTACGGCTGCGTTGCCTTTTATGATGCAGCCAAAGCCGCAGGCATCAAGCCGATCATTGGCTGTGAGGTGTATGTTGCCACCCGCACCCGCTTTGATAAGGTCAACCGCATTGACGGCAACAACCACCTGATCCTGCTCTGCAAAAATGAAACCGGGTATAAAAACCTGATCAAAATGGTATCCGCCGGTTTCTTGGAGGGCTTTTATTCCAAGCCGCGCATTGACCATGACCTGCTGGAGCAGTACCACGAAGGCCTGATCTGCCTTTCCGCCTGCCTTGCCGGTGAGGTCCCTCAGGCGATTCTGGCAGGGGACTATGAGCGCGCCAAGCAGATTGCTCTTTACTATAACGATCTGTTCGGCCAGGGCAACTATTATATTGAGCTGCAGGACCACGGCCTGGAAGAAGACACTACCGTTCTGCCGCAGCTTATCCGCCTTTCGCGGGAGACAGGCATCCCCATGGTTGCCACCAACGACTCCCACTACATCACCCGCGAGGACGCCAAGATGCAGAGCATTCTGCTGTGCATCCAGACCGGCAAAACCGTCAACGATGTGGACCGCATGGAGTTTCAGACCGAGGAATTCTATGTAAAAAGCACCGATGAAATGTATGACCTGTTCTCCATGGTGCCGGAAGCCTGTGAGAACACCAACAAAATTGCAGAACAGTGCAACTTTGACTTTGTGTTTGGCGATACCAAGCTCCCGTATTTCAAAGCTCCGGACGGCATGGAAAACCAGGAATACTTTGAAAAGCTCTGTTATGAGGGCTTGGAACGCCGCTACCCCGGCAAGGTAACGGATGCCTTGCGTGAACGCCTGGAATACGAGATTGGCGTGGTTAAAAAGATGGGGTACACCAACTATTACCTCATCGTGTATGACTTTATCAATTACGCCAAAAGCCGCGATATCCCGGTCGGCCCCGGCCGCGGCTCCGGTGCGGGCAGCCTGGCGGCCTATTGTGTCGGTATTACGGACATTGACCCCATCCGCTACAGTTTGATTTTTGAACGCTTCCTGAACCCGGAACGTGTCTCTATGCCGGACTTTGACGTTGACTTTTGTTACGAGCGCCGCCAGGAAGTGATTGATTACGTCAACCGCAAGTATGGCCGTGACCATGTGGCACAGATCGTGACCTTTGGAACTATGGCCGCCCGTGCCGCCGTGCGCGATGTCGGCCGCGTGATGGGTATGCCGTACCAGGACGTGGATAAGGTGGCCAAGCTGATTCCTACTGAACTGAAAATGACGCTGAACCATGCGCTGGAGGTTTCGCCGGACCTGAAAGCAATGTATGACGCTGAACCCCAGGTGCATGAGCTGATCGATACCTCGCTGAAAGTGGAGGGCATGCCGCGTCACGCTTCCACTCATGCGGCGGGCGTTGTGATTACCCGCGAACCGGCTACCGAGTATGTGCCGCTTTCCACCAACGATGGTCTGCCGGTTACCCAGTTCAACATGGTGGAAATTGAGCGCCTTGGCCTGCTCAAGATGGACTTCCTTGGCCTGCGCACCCTGACCGTTATCCATGATACCGAAGCCGCCGTGCGCCTGCATGAACCGGATTTCCGCATTGCCAATCTGGATTATGACGATGCCGCTACTTATGCTATGCTGGAACGGGGCGAAACAGAGGGCATCTTCCAGCTTGAATCTACTGGTATGACCCAGGTGCTGGTCAGTATGCACCCCCGCAGCCTTGAAGACGTCATCGCCCTCATCTCGCTGTACCGCCCCGGCCCCATGGATTCTATCCCGACCTATCTGCGCAACCGCAGGGAGCCGGATAAAGTCACCTATAAAACACCCCAGCTGGCCCATATCCTGGATGTTACCAACGGCTGTATCGTTTATCAGGAACAGGTCATGCAGATCTGCCGCGAGCTGGCAGGCTTCAGCTTTGGCCAGGCTGATAACGTGCGCCGTGCCATGAGCAAAAAGAAGCATAAAGTCATGGAAGCCGAGCGAGAGCACTTTGTGCATGGCTGTACTGAGCCGGGCAAAGAGTGCGCCGGGTGTGTGAAGAACGGGATCCCGGAAGCCGTGGCCAATGAGATCTATGACGATATGGTCAGTTTTGCTTCTTATGCGTTCAACAAATCTCATGCGGCCTGCTATGCCTATGTGGCATTCCAGACGGCCTACCTCAAGTGCCATTATCCCAGTGAGTTCATGGCGGCTTTGCTGACCAGTGTGCTGGATAACACGGATAAGGTCATTGAATATTCCGGCGAGTGTGCCCGCCTTGGCATCAAGGTGCTGCCGCCGGATGTGAATGTTTCCAACGGCGGCTTCACGGCGGATGGAAGCGGTCAGATCCGCTTTGGCCTGAATGCGGTCAAAAATGTGGGCCGCAACCTGATCGAGAATGTGGTGAAGGGGCGGCAGAAGAAGCCTTACACCAGCCTGTACGATTTCTGCAAGCGGATGCATGGCAATGAACTGAACCGCCGGGCAGTGGAGTGCCTCATCAAGGCCGGCGCATTCGATCATCTGGGCAACAACCGCCACAGCCATGTGGAGGCCGTAGAGGGCATTCTGAAGAGCATTGAGACCGACTCTCGGCGCAATCTGGATGGACAGCTGGATCTGTTCTCGGTGATGAGCGGGGAAGCACAGAGCGGTGCTTCCGAGGATAACTATGAAATAAAGCAGCTGCCGGAATACAGCCATAAGGAACTGCTCCAGCAGGAAAAGGAAGTCAGCGGCCTGTATCTGTCCGGTCATCCGCTGGATGCTTACCGGGAACAATCGGCACGCATTGCATCCCACACCATCAAGGATCTTACAGGGGAAGATGCCCATGTGAAGGATGGAGAAAAAGTGCGCATTGTGTGCGCGGTGGTAAAAAGCCGCATGATGACCACAAAGTCCAACAGCATGATGGCTTTTACCAGCGTAGAAGATCTGACCGGCACCATGGAAGTGATCGTATTCCCAAAGGTGCTGGATGCTTTCCGGGATTCACTGCACGAAAATGCAGTCGTCGTGATCGATGGCAGACTGTCGGTACGGGAGGATGAAGCTTCCAAGCTGCTGGCAGAGAGCATCGTCCCGATCGAAAATTACGATCCGGCCCGACTGGATAACGGCAGGCCGGGCCCGATGAAAACGGCAGCAAAGAAGCTGTATATCCGTGTGCCTTCCCGCAGCAGCAGGGAATATGCAAAGGTGGTCAATCTGCTTGGCATTTTTGATGGGGACATGCCGGTGCTCCTGTATCTGACCGATACCAAGCAGTATCTGCGTGTGCCGCGCCATCTGTACGCATCCGGCCATCCGCTGCTGTTCAAAGAGCTGGAAAGGCTGGTCGGAACGGACAACATTGCAACAAAATGACATTTCCGTGCACGAATCTTAACGCAAATCCGGCGGGATGGCTGTTTCCAAAATAAGGCGTTTGTGTTATAATGATTCAAGGCAAATGAAGTGCTTTGGACAGCGTTAAAACGGAGAGCGCTGTGATACCATTGGGTAAATGAAGAAACAAATTGGAGGGAAACTCTCGTATGGAAAAGCAGATCAAAACGATTGGCGTATTGACGAGCGGTGGTGATGCTCCTGGCATGAACGCTGCCGTGCGCGCCGTAGTCCGTACCGGCCTGCATAAGGGTTACCGCATGATCGGCATTCAGCGTGGCTACAATGGCCTGCTGAACGGCGAATGCTTTGAGATGAACCTGCGCAGTGTGTCGAACATCATCTCTGCAGGCGGTACCATTCTGTATACCGCCCGCTGTCTGGAATTCAAGACCAAGGAAGGTCAGGACAAGGGTGCAGAGAAGTGCCGCGAACTGGGCATTGATGCGCTGGTGGTCATTGGCGGCGACGGTTCTTACCGCGGCGCTCGTGAGCTGGCCCACCGCGGCATTCCGATGATCGGTCTGCCCGGCACGATTGACAACGATATTTCCTGCACCGATTACACCATTGGCTACGATACCGCCATGAACACCGCGCTGGAGATGATCGACAAGCTGCGCGATACCACCCAGAGCCACGACCGCTGCAGTGTGGTCGAGGTCATGGGCCGCAACGCCGGTTATATTGCTTTGAATGTTGCAATTGCTTCCGGCGCTATGGCTGTTCTACTGCCGGAGAAGGAATTTGACATGCAGCGTGATATTCTGGATAAGATCGCTGAGACTCAGAAGACCGGCAAGCGTCACTTCATTATTATTGTTGCCGAGGGTGTCGGCCATGCACAGGAAATCGCAAACGAGATTCAGGCACGCACCGGCATCGACTCCCGCGCCACCATTCTGGGTCATGTCCAGCGCGGTGGTTCTCCCACTCTGCGTGACCGTGTGAACGCTTCTGCAATGGGCTACCATGCCGTGTGCCTGCTGGAGCAGGGTAAGTATAACCGCATCGTCGGCATGAAGGGCGAAAAGCTGGTGGATTACCCTGTGGATGAAGCTCTTGAAATGACTAAGACGCTTGACCCGGTGCTGATCGACGTGTGTAACACCATTTCTATCTGATATTTATAAAGCCAATACTATGGAGCTGTTCTCTCGAAGAATCGGGAGGACGGCTCTTTTTTGCGTTTTAACGCAAAAAATATATGAACTGACTGGAGCTTTCTGCATTTTAAAAAAGAAAAATCGTGGATGAAAAGTGCATAGCTTAAAATTGAAATTTGTGGAAGGTGGATTACGGGAAATTGTGAAGGAATACGCAGGGCGTGTTTTACTACTTTGGCAGGAAAATAACGATGATGCGTGAGGCAAAAATTGTAGCACAAAAAGCCAATTTTGTCTTGAACTTTTTGCCGTATGTGCTAGAATAAAAGAGAAAGGCATCCTTGTGTCCAACAGATATCTGGATGTGAATATTGGAAAGTAAATTCGGAGGTAATCACAATGGCTGATATGTTTGCACCGCTGGTAGCACAGCTGAAGGCAAATCCTAAGACGATCGTTTTCACCGAGGGCAATGATCCCCGCATTCTGGAGGCCGCTGCAAAGCTGCTGGCCGAGGGCGTGCTGAAGGTCGTCATGGTGGGCAACGAGGCTGAGTGCAAGGCTGCTGCTGCCGCAGGCAATTTTGATATTTCCGCTGCTGAGATCATTGACCCTGAGAACTACGCAGGTTTCGACGAGATGGTGAACACCATGGTCGAGCTGCGCAAGGGCAAGCAGACCGCTGAAGAGTGTACCGCAATGCTGAAGAAGTCCAACTACTTCGGCACCATGCTGGTCAAGATGGGCAAGGCTGACTGCCTGCTGGGCGGCGCTACCTACTCCACCGCCGACACCGTCCGTCCCGCTCTGCAGC
>OKRX01002384.1_pt1 | contig 12648 bp, 12 predicted proteins | sample 1601241 | NCBI WGS metagenome assembly OKRX01 (sample SAMEA3541500, study PRJEB24748) | human gut metagenome | biome: human gut; feature: human-associated habitat; material: faeces | place: China | collected 2012
GACGGGTTTCTATGAATTACGGAATTCCCCGCGTGCATGACGATGCACGCGGGGAGTTTTTTGTGGGGCGTAGAGTGTAATGGGGAGAATTATGTTTTGCAAGGGTTTGTTAAAGCGAAACCCTCTTCTCTTTTTCCAATCGCATGTCCTCAGGGATTCCACCATATTTCCTGATTAAGAACAACGGCCCTCTCCCATGCGTTATAATATCCCTCAGTAGAAAAAGAGGAGGGGAACCGATGAACGGTCTGCCTGAAGCGCTCGCCGCATCTTTCCATGAGGGCGTGTATAAGTGCATCCTGAGCAATCCCGTTTCCAAAACAGATGGATACCGCAAAATGGTCCTGAACCGTCTTCCCAGCGGCTTTCAGCTTGAAAAATATACGGAAAAGCAAGTCTTCCATGAAACGCTCACACAGGAGCAGGCGGCAGCCTTTCTGTGCGCAGCCCTGCAGAATTCCTTCCGTCAGTATAACGCTTGGGGCGCTTCCCGCGAATATCAGATTCGCATCAGCGCAAAGGGGAAAATTCTCTGCTCGCACAAGGCGATTTCGCAGCAGGCTCCGCAGGCGATGCAGTCACACAATCGAAAAAAACGCTATCTCCTCGCGGAAGGCGCTGTCATCGAGCCGCTTGTCGATATGGGCGTATTCACAAAAGAGGGGAAAGTTGTCCATGCGATGTATGATAAATATAAGCAGATCAATCGTTTTATCGAGCTCGTGGACGATGAGGTGGACAAGCTCCCGCGGCAGGCCCCCCTGCGTGTGATCGATTTTGGCTGCGGGAAATCCTATCTGACCTTTGTCCTGTATTATTATTTAACCGTCGTAAAAAAGCGCGAGGTGGAGATGGTGGGCCTCGATCTAAAGGCGGATGTGATCGAAAAATGCAATCAGACGGCATGCAAATATGGCTATGACGGCCTGCATTTTGAATTGGGCGATATCAACGGCTATCGTTTTGCGGGCGATGTCGATATGGTCATCACGCTCCATGCCTGCGATACAGCCACGGATTACGCCCTGTTCAATGCGGTCAGCTGGAATGCGCGCATGATTTTTTCCGTGCCCTGCTGCCAGCATGAGCTCAATGCGCAGATGAAGAGCGACCGGCTTTCCATTCTTACGCGCTATGGGATCGTGAAGGAGCGTACTGCCGCCCTGATGACGGATGCGATCCGCGGCAATCTTCTGGAATGCTGCGGCTATAAAACGCAGTTGCTGGAATTTATCGATCTTGCCCATACGCCGAAAAATATTCTGATCCGCGCTGTGAAACGCGCGCCATCGCAGAAGGCCCCGGCGGGTGTGCTCGAGGAGATGGAATCCCTCATGGAGGAATTTTCCCTGCATCCCACCCTTTACCGCTTGCTCAAAGAGGCGGGGAGGATATGATTGCAGCCAAAATGAAAAAAGCTTTTCTGCGCAGGGATTGACAGAAAAGCCTTTTTGCACTATACTGAAAATAGACGGAGGCATTACCGCATAGACGGTTCGCCCCCTAAAGTTTACAAGCTAAAAGTTGTAGCCGCAAACTGGGGAGTTGGGCGGCTACTTCTTTGTTTATGCTGATTGCTGTCAGGATGAACCCGGCAACGCCGATGATTACAAGCGAGAAAGTAAAAAGATTCTCATATGTAACATATTGCATATTCAGCATCACCCCCTTTCGAAAAGGGGGAACGGCGCATAACGCACCGCAAGAACGAACCGCCTACCGTTTGGGTAATACCTCCTGAGCTATTGTAGCATGATGGTAATTATTTGTCAAATAAACAGATATTGAGAAGAGAAGTGCCGCTTGCAATGTGCACTTTATGTGATACAGGGATTGACAGAAAAGCCCTTTTGCACTATACTAAAAATAGACGGAGGCATTACCGCATAGACGGTTCGCCCCCTGAAGTTTATCGGTTAAAGATGTAGCCGTCCACTTTTGCGGGGTGGGGCGGCTACTTCTTTTTATGCTCAGGGCCGTAAAAAACAGCCCGATCATGCTGATGATGACAAGTGAGAAGCTGAAGAGATTCTCATATGTAACAAACTGCATGCGCATCACCCCCTTTCAAGGGGGCTAGCAGCGCACAATACGCCGCCAGAGTGAACCGCCTACCGTTTGGGTAATACCTCCTGAGCTATTGTAGCATGATGGTAATTATTTGTCAAATAAACAGCTATTGAGAAGAGAAGCGCTACTTGCATGATTGCAAGCAGCGCTTTTTATATAATTATTTCAACATAACCATCGTCACGCCGTCTTCGCCCTCGCCGTAAACGCCCAGCCGGTAGCTTTTCACACTCGGGTGCGCACGCAGATGCTTCTGCACGGCGCCCCGTAGCGCACCCGTTCCCTTGCCGTGGATGATTGTGCATTCGTTGAGCCCGGCCATTATGCAGTTATCCAGGAACTGATCAAGGTCGAGCAGGGCTTCCTCTACCGTTTTCCCGCGCAGATCGCAGCTTGTTTTGACGCTCGTCTGCGCAATGCTATCCGATCGGTGGATCGTCCGGCTTTTGGGGATCGTACGTTTTTTCTCCTTCGAGCTGAGTAGGCGAAGGCTTTTGAGCTTGACGCGCGTTTTCAGCGGGCCTGCCTGCACCTCCACATTGCCGTTTTTATCCGGCAGGGAGAGGACGGTGGCCTGCTTATCCAAATCCGCGATCAGCACCGCATCGCCGATCTTCAGCGGGCGGGGAAGGATGTAATCCGCATCGTCTACCACTGGGGCAACAACTGGATTTGTCACTTCGGCCATCACGTTTGCGTGCTGTTTCATCTGTGATTTTGCGCGCCGCGCAAGATCAGCTAGGTTTTGAGAATGCTCCTTTTCCTTTTTGAGCTTTTCCAGCTCCATCAGGAAGGCCTGCGATTCCCGCCGTGCCTGCTCTACAATGCGCATCGCCTGCGCGCGCGCCTGCTCGATTTCCCTGTTGCGCAGTTGGTCAATGCTCTTGAGCTGCTCTTCCGCCCGTTGCCGGATTGCTTCCGCTTCGCTGCGCTGTGTCCGTGCCTCCTCGCGCTCCTGCTCAAGCGCCTGATGGCTGCGCTCCAGGCTTGCCACCACATCCTCAAACCGCGTGTTCTCTGCCGAGACAAGCTCCCTCGCCCGGCCTACGATAGCGCTTTCCATGCCCAGCCGCTCTGAAATCGCAAAGGCGTTCGACCGCCCGGGCACGCCGGTGAGCAGGCGGTAGGTCGGCCGCAGCGTGGCAACGTCAAATTCACAGCAGCCGTTTTCTACGCGCGGCGTTTGCAGGGCGTAAGCCTTCAATTCTGCATAATGAGTGGTGGCGGCAACCTTTGCGCCCTGTAAATGGAGCTGCTCGAGAATCGCCATGGCGAGCGCCGCGCCCTCTATCGGGTCCGTGCCCGCGCCCAGCTCGTCGATGAGCACGAGGCTGTGTCCGTCCGCCTGACGCAGGATGTCGATGATATTGGTCATGTGAGCGGAGAAGGTGGAGAGGGATTGCTCGATGCTCTGCTCATCTCCGATATCCGCGAGAACATGCGTGAAGACGGAGATGCGGCTCTGATCGGCAACCGGAATCATCAGGCCGCACATCGCCATCAGCGTGAGCAGGCCGATTGTTTTGATCGATACGGTCTTGCCGCCCGTGTTGGGGCCGGTGATGACCAGTGTGTCGAAGTCCCCGCCGAGGCGGATATCTGTGGGTACGACCTTGTCTTTTGCAATCAGAGGATGCCGCGCATGCCGCAGCTCGATAATCCCTTCGTCGTTGAGGAGCGGGGGCGCGGCCTTCATCTCGTAGGCGAGCTGCGCCTTGGCGAAAATCAGATTGAGCTCCACCGCGCATTCATAGCTTGCTTTGACCGATTCCGCAAAGGACCCCGCCTCGGTAGACAGCTCCATGAGGATCCGGTCGATCTCATCGCGCTCCTTGCTCTGGAGCACCTTGATCTCATTATTGGCCTCCACTACGCCCATCGGCTCAATGAAAACAGTTGCGCCGCTGGAGGAGGTATCGTGCACAAGGCCCGCGACCTCGCCGCGGTTTTCGTTTTTGACAGGGACGACGAAGCGTCCGTTGCGCTGGGTGACAATGGGCTCCTGTAAGAATTTCTGATAGTGCGGGGAGCGGATCATCTGATCGAGCCGGTCGCGCACACGCGAGCTGGCGGCGCGGATTTTGCGCCGGATATCCTGCAGAGTGGGGGAGGCGCTATCGGCCATTTCATCCTCAGAAAGAATCGCATTGATAATACGCTCCTCCAGAAATTTGTTCGGCATAAGCGCCTGAAAGAAATTGTCGAGGCAGGTATCCACCCCCGCGCTGCGGGATCGCCATTCCGAAAGGGAACGGATCACACGCAACACCTCGGCGATATCGAGCAGTTCGCGCATGGTCAGCATCCCCCCAGCAGCCGCGCGCTGCAAAGCGTTATTGACATTGCGCAGTCCGCCAAAGGACGGCCCGCCAAACCGGGCGAGGAGCATGTGCGCATCCTCCGTCTGTTTCAGCAGGGCGCGTGCCAGATATAGATCCGTCTGCGGCGTGAGCGCCAGCGCAAGCTCCTTTGCATCTGCACAGGTGGCGTGAGAAGCGAGCATTTCTAAGATTTTATCCAGCTCCAGGGAGCGGTAATGACGGTTTTCTGTTGTTTTCATCATAAATTCTCCTATTGATTATGTAAAGTATATATCCTTTACGAGAAGAAAGTAAGAAACGGTTATTCTGCAAAATCAGGATGTTACCTGATGATAGAAATCCAGCGTCTGAAATCCTCGCTGCGTCTGTGCGAGAAGATATCGCTCGGAGATATTTGACAGAATTCGAAGGCTGTCATCTGGAAGCGTAAAGCCAAACACCTTGTCGAAATCGGAAAACACAATGTGCCGCATGGCCGTGACAACGCCGATGGGCAGCGTGTCGTGCGGTGTTTTGGGGCGGCAGTTTTTGCAATAGAGACGGCCATGCACCGTGTCGAAATACATCGGATCGGATTCGAATGCGCCACAGGTTTCACAGGCGACCAGACTCGGCATATAACCTGCAATCGAGAGCAATCGCAGCTCAAAGATGGCCTTCAGCTGTAAAGGCGGGCGCTTGCCGGCGGCGAGGAGATGCAGCGTATTCAGAATCAGCCGCAAATACGGCGCCGCATCGTCCAGCTCCGGCGCAAGCTCCGCCATGAGCTGGGCAAAATATAGCGCAAGAGAGAGGTTTTCCATATTCCCGCGCAGGGAAAAGAAAACCTCAATCGGTTCTGCTTCATCGATTATGTAGCTGTCCCGTCCCTGAAAAATGGAGAAACGGGAATAGCTCAAAAGCTGAGTGGCGGTTAAAGCGTTGCTTTTGATCCGCCGCGCGCCGCGAGCAAAGGCATGCACGATGCCATAGTCGCGCGTGAGCAGCGTTACCCTGCGGTCCGCCTCACCGATATTCTGTTCCCGGATGACCAGGCCGTCCGTATTCAGGCGCATGGGTCGATGCCTCCTGCGTGGGCTGCGTACGATTTTCTGCCTGCATCCGGAACCGCAGGTAGTCTTCCACCCGGCCGGTTGCGGCAAATTGCGCCCACGCTTGTTGATTGTTGTCCATCAATAATCCTCTCCCTGCTCGTACAGAATCGAACGCATGTGCGTTCTTGTAAGTAGTTCGCCTCGATCAGACGGCATTACTTACTGTCTCACACAACAGGGGGAATATCAGAGGTAATTTTTGATTTCTCTATTTCTGTCAGAAAACGATAGATTCGTAAATTGCAGATGCATCCTTTGGGAGCCTCTGCACATGGAGCAGAAAGCGGGTTTCCCGCACGACGTAGACAATGTCATAATCCTAAAAGATATCCTTTGGCGCATTGGGGTTGGTACGGGAGCGGTTCATATAGACGGCACGGATGCGCTTGTCCTCCCTGGCCGTGTTCAAAATCAGGTCGGACATCTCCTGCTCAGATCGCATGACAATACTCCCATTCGCTCAAAATAGACTGGTCAGTCCAGGCCAAAGTTATGAATCAGCCCCTCGCGGTTGCGCCAGTCCTCCTTGACTTTCACCCAGCATTGCAGATTGATGCGGCAGCCGAAGAAACGCTCCATATCCTCACGGGCATAGGTGGAAACCTTCTTGAGCATCGCGCCTTTTTTGCCGATCACAATGCCTTTATGGCTTTCGCGCTCGCAGTAAATCGTTGCTTCCACATCCATCAGATCGCTGCTGTCGCGTTCGCGCATTTTTTCCACGCTGACGGCGATCCCATGTGGAATCTCCTGCTCAAGTAGGCGCAACAGCTTCTCCCGAATGATTTCTGCGGCAATAACACGCTCCGGTTGATCGGTGAGCGTGTCGTCCGGAAAGAAATGCATGGAGGGAACAGAGAGCTTTTTCAGCTCCTCAAGCAGTTCCGGAACGCCGTCTCCATTGATCGCAGAGATGGGCACGACCGCCGTAAAGTCATAGAGGGCGGAGAGCTTGAGAATGCGCTCCATCAAAAGCTCTTTGCGCGGGAGTGTATCGATCTTGTTGATGGCAAGGATCACGGGCAGATTTTCCGCCTGAAAGCGCTGGATGAGCTCTTTTTCCGCCTGCCGCAGCTCGCCTTGCGGCTCCACGACAAACAGGCAGGCGTCCACGTCGGCGATGCTGTCGCCGATCGCCTTGACCATTTTTTCGCCCAGCTTATTATGCGGGCGATGAAAGCCCGGCGTGTCGGTAAATACCAGCTGGATCTCATCTTGCGTCAGGACGCCCATGATGCGTGTGCGGGTAGTTTGCGGTTTATCGGAAACGATGGCGATCTTCTGACCGAGCATCCGGTTTAAAAGCGAAGATTTCCCAACATTCGGGCACCCCACGATGGAAATAAAAGCAGTGCGTGTTTCAGTCATTGTCAACAACCTTTTCTCCGTATGCGAAATGGAAGTGGATACAAACCGTGCGTTTCGGCGTGACGCATACGGAAAACACGCGAAATACATTGAATAAATTATAGTTAATAGGATAAAATGTAATGCTTTTTATTCAATATAGGCTTTAGCATCGGCGAACAGGGGCAACAACGGTTTTGAGGGCAATGCCGAGGACCTCTGCCGGCGTTATCCTCCTCGCCTTCCGGCAAGGAAGGCGTCGTCGTCTGCCTTGCCAAAGGCCTCGGCATTGCCCCAAAACTCCAAAGGACCGTTCCGGCGCCGCGGGGGCAGGTTTGCAAGGCCACAGGGCGAAGGCTGGCTGCCGCCAGCCGAGACCGAGAACGCGGCAAACGTGGATTTGCGGCTGCCGGGCGGCGCTGTTTCCCCTTGTTTACCGATGCTATCCTTAGTATAGCATATTTAAAGGACGAACTCCAGAAAAAATAAAAGGGCGGTCTTTGAAACCGCCTCTCAAAATACGTATGACTCATTTTGTCTCCTCCAGCCCTAGCAGCTTCAGCGGCCCCATGAATATGTAGACAACGCTGAATAGCAGGCTCGCGGCAAACAGCGCGAGGGAACCGGGATGGGACGCAAAATATTGATACAGCGCACGAAATGCAGGCGGCTGCCACAGCAGTGCAATTCCCACGGCTACAGCGCCAATGGCTGCGACCAGTACGCCGCCCGCTGCCGTATCCTTCGCCGCTTTCGCCAGCGGATGATTTTCCTTACCATGCAGGTCGACGGCTCGTTCCACCGCCGTATTGATCAGCTCCCCCATCACCACGATCGCGTTTGCAAGAAAGATGATGGCAAACTGGGTGCGTGAGAGCTGAAAGAAATCGAAGCCCAGCAGAAAGACATACATATATACCATACAGACGAAATGAATCCGCATATTGCGCTCATGGTGCAGGCAGTAGAAAATGCCGCGGATTGCATAGACGAAGCTCATGCCTAAGGCTTTCATAAAAATCCTTTCCAAGCAGCAACGCCGTGCAGCAAAGCAGGCTCTGCGCGAGCGTTTTAAAGCCAAGAGCGTCAGTGCTTTTTCGGTGCATTGTGGCCGCTGTCTTCATGTTCCCGGTCGTGTAATTATTCTCCCATATAGTAGCTACCATTGCGCTGCAGGCCGAGCTGGGTGAGAACGGTCTCCTCCTTTTCACGCATCCGCACGCTCTCGAGACCGCCTGCCTCGTGATCGTAGCCAAGCAGATGGAGCATGGAGTGCACGGTCAGAAAGCCGATTTCCCGCTGGAGCGAATGCCCGTAACGCTCCGCCTGCTCCACGGCGTGCGGCATGGAGATGACGATATCCCCAAGCATCTGCGCGCCGGTGTCCTGATTGATGTCATATACGCCGTTCTCCCCGAGCGGGAAGGAGAGAACGTCTGTGCTGCTGTCTACATTGCGGTATTGCTTATTCAATTTGTGGATTTCGTCGTCGTCAACGAATTTGACGCTGATCTCTGCCGGGCCCTTGAATTCTTCAAGGATCAGCACTGCTGTGCAGCAGCGGCGCACCAGCATGCGTACCCCTGTGGGAATTTTCACTTCTTTCTGCGCATTGGAAATAATCACTTTTACTTTATTTTCGGTCATTTCTGCGTTTGCCCTCCTCATGTCTTTCGTATGCTTTGATGATATCCTGCACCAGCCTGTGGCGCACGACGTCTTTTTCTGTAAAGGTGACGGCAGCAATGTCGTCAATGCCCTTGAGAATCCGCATGACCTCGACCAGGCCGGAGCGCTTCCCATCGGGCAGGTCCACCTGCGTGATGTCACCGGTGACAACAATCTTGGAATTGAAGCCCAGGCGCGTTAAAAACATCTTCATCTGCTCGCTGGTGGTATTCTGTGCTTCATCCAGAATGATGAAGCTGTCGTCGAGCGTGCGACCGCGCATATAGGCGAGCGGTGCAACTTCGATATTCCCGCGCTCCTGATATTTTTGAAAATTTTCCGCGCCGAGCATGTCGAACAGGGCATCATACAGCGGGCGCAGATAAGGGTCGACCTTATGCTGCAGATCGCCGGGCAGGAAGCCCAGCTTTTCTCCCGCCTCCACGGCTGGACGGGTGAGAATGATGCGGTTGACCTCTTTGGCGCGGAATGCGGTGACGGCCATGGCGACAGCCAGATAGGTCTTACCCGTACCGGCCGGGCCGACGCCCAATACGATCGTATTCTTCTGGATCGCCTCGATATACCGCTTCTGCCCAAGGGTTTTCGGCTTTACGGGCTTGCCGCGCGAGGTGATGCAGATGCAGTCCGCCGTGAGGGCGTGGATTTTATCCTCGCTGCCCTCCGCCACAAGAGAGAGGACATAGCGCACGTTTTGCTCGCTGAGCGCCTCGCCGCGATTGATGAGCGTCAGAAGCCCGCCGATGGCGCGCACGGCCTTGGAGACGTTTTCCGCCTCGCCCGTAACCTTGAGGTCGGAGCCTCGGCTGATGACGCTGACGCCGTATTCCTGCTCGATCAGCCTGATGTTTTCATCAAAGCTGCCAAACAAACTAACCGCCTGCTCAAGCCGATCGACGCTGATGGTTTGTTCAAACATGAAAGTCAATCACCTGCTTTATGAATATCCCGAGAGGTCGAAAAAATCCCTCTGTGAATATTTTGTTACATTATAACATATTTTTTGGCAAAAGTCATCTATTATGAATAAAAAACGGTACAAAGTATCTGAATTTTCACGCTTCATTCTTGTGCACCTATCCAAGTCGGGCAGCTGAGAAAAGTATTGTATTAGTGGTTTATTATTTGGTAAATTTCAGGTATAATATGCAGGGGAATCCTGTATCCCACAAGAATATGCGGCTGACAGCCGGGGATGGATGGACAAAATGTTTGTAGATATCGCAAAGATCAAAATTGAGGCGGGCAGCGGGGGCAACGGCGCTGTTTCGTTCCGCCGTGAAAAATATGTCGCGGCCGGAGGCCCAGATGGGGGAGACGGCGGTAAGGGCGGGGACATTATCTTTCAGGTGGATGATAACCTTGTCACCCTGTCTGACTTCCGCTATAAAAGAAAATACAAAGCGCCCAATGGGCAGGATGGCGGTCCGCGCCGCCGCAACGGCCGGAAGGGGGAGGATCTTGTCATTCGCGTTCCCCGTGGGACGGTGCTGCGCGAGGCAGAGACCGGCAAGGTAATGGCGGATTTATCATCCGATGATCCCTTCGTTGCAGCGAAAGGTGGACGCGGCGGATGGGGGAATCCGCATTTTGCCACCGCCACGCGGCAGGCGCCGCGCTTTGCAAAAAACGGTACGCCCGGCGAGGAGTGGGAGCTGACAATGGAGCTCAAGCTCCTCGCGGACGTAGGGCTGATCGGCTTCCCGAATGTGGGAAAATCGACGCTCGTATCAGTCGTTAGCGAGGCAAAGCCCGTCATCGCGGACTACCATTTCACCACGCTCACGCCGGTGCTGGGGGTGGTGCGCATGGGCGAAGGCCAGTCCTTTGTGATGGCGGATATTCCGGGCCTCATCGAGGGTGCGAGCGAGGGTGTCGGCCTGGGCCATGAATTCCTGCGGCATATCGAGCGCTGCAGGCTGCTGGTGCATATCGTAGACGTTTCCGGCAGCGAAGGGCGCGATCCCATTGCGGATTTTGAGCAGATCAATCAGGAACTGGTTGCCTTTAACCCGGAGCTTGCCACCCGCCCGCAGATCGTGGCGGGCAACAAATGCGATCTGGCAGAGGATGAGCAGCTTGCCCGCTTCGAGGTATATATCCGGGAAAAGGGATATGACTATTTTAAGATGTCCGCTGCGATTTCCTATGGAACAAAGCAGCTCATCGACGCTATCGCCGCGCGCCTTCATACGCTCCCCCCCATCAGGCAGTATGAGCGCGAGGAGATTCCGCTGGAAGCGTTGGCAAAGAAGAAAAACAATGGATTCACCATTACGGAGCACGATGGCATTTATTTTGTAGATGCGCCCTGGCTGACGCCGATTCTCAACCAGATCAATCCGGAGGATTATGAATCCCTGCAATATTTTGAGCGGGTGCTGCGTTCGAGCGGGATCATTGATGGACTGGTCGAGCGCGGTATCCATGAAGGCGACACGGTGAATATTTACGATATCGAGTTTGATTACGTGCCGTAGGGCACGGCGAAGGGGTTGTTTTTTTGGATACCTTTTTATATGGCGGCTGTGACCCGCAGCAGCTGAGCCCGTTGACGCTTGCGTTTCTGGGTGACGCGGTCTATGAGCTTTTTGTCCGGGAAAGCCTGGTCCGGGCGGCGAACCGGCCCGCCAACGCGCTGCACGGCCTCGCGGTGCGGCAGGTCAAGGCCTCCGCGCAGGCGCGTGCCATTACAAAATTGATGCCGCTGCTGGATGCAGAGGAACTTGCCGTATATAAGCGGGGGCGCAATGCCCATCCTGGCCATATCCCCAAAAATGCATCCCACAGCGATTATCATGCAGCCACGGGCTTTGAAGCACTGATGGGCTATCTCTATCTGCAGGGGCGGATACAGCGCCTGCAGGAGCTGTTCACCCATCTGCAGACGGAGGACATAGCGAACGATCCATCCAAAACGGCTGCTACCTTCTGAATCAAAAAGGGAAAACGGAGGAGATCGCAAAATGGAAGACAAAAGCGGAAAACAACCTAGCACGAATGGTGACGCAGACAAAAAGAAAATGGAACCGCGGGAATTCGGCAGATTGCGCAAACGCGGCAGCGCGGTGCGGGAGGGTGTGATCGACGTACTGATGTGGATCGTCGGTTGCCTGCTCTATGCGGCTGCCATGAATGTGTTCAACGTCCCGAACCAGATTGCACCCGGCGGGGTCAGCGGTATCGCGATGCTTTTGAACCATCTGTTTCATACACCCATCGGTGTGATGGTATTGGCCATCAATGTCCCGATTTTCCTGATCGCTTGGAAATTCCTCGGCTGGCGCTTCCTGCTCAACTCCATGATTGCGACGGTCCTGCTCTCCGTCTCGATCGATGTGACCGCCCCCTTTCTGCCGGCATATCAGGGGGACCGCCTGCTAGCTGCCCTGTTCGGAGGCGTGTTGTCCGGCGCGGGAATGGCGCTCATCTTCATCCGGGGGGCGACGACGGGCGGCGTTGATATCATCAGCCGCCTGCTGCGCCGGAAGTGGCCGCATCTCCCCATGGGACGGTTGATCATGTTCTGCGACCTGGTGGTGGTCGCGGCGGCATGGATAGTGTACGGCAATATGGAGAGTGCGCTGTATGCGATGATCGTCATCTTCGTCAGTGGTCAGGTGATCGACTATATGATGTATGGTACCGGCAACGGCAAGATGCTCTTCGTCGTTACCACGCACGCGAAGGAAATCGCAGACGCGGTCACTAAGGAGATGCACCGGGGCGTGAGCATCCTACCTGTGCGCGGGGGTTACACGGGCGAGGATAAGAATATGCTCATCTGCGCAGTGCGCAGCAGCGAAGTTGCCCGCCTGAGCAGGATTATCCGCCGGATCGACCAGAACCCCTTCATCGTGGTGGCGGAGGCTGGCGAAATCCTCGGCGAGGGCTTTAAGACCGGCGAGGAGCAGATATAAAATAGAAAATGGATACTTAGGGCGCTCGGTACTATACCGGGCGCCTCAACTTGTCAAAAAGGGATATCGTTTCGTAAAATACACAAAGAACTATTTCGTAAAATTTCTGTGTTACGCTTGCCTTTTTAATTGCCTTGACAACGGAAGAAGAAATTGAAATGCGCTCAGGCCGCGCGGGCCCTTCCTTTTCCGTTCGGCCGGAAAAGG
>OKRX01002390.1_pt1 | contig 12621 bp, 9 predicted proteins | sample 1601241 | NCBI WGS metagenome assembly OKRX01 (sample SAMEA3541500, study PRJEB24748) | human gut metagenome | biome: human gut; feature: human-associated habitat; material: faeces | place: China | collected 2012
CTATTGTGGACTTAAAGCCTAGCTATCAATTTGGCTTTATTGATGATGTGGAGACTGGTGAGCGATACTTCTATAATAGAGGCGATATTGTGGATAGTGAGCTCCTTAACATGGCTGGAGAAGGGATTAAAGTGGTGTATTTTAGAGGTACTAACCACAAAGGACCAGCTGCCAAAAGCATCCATAGACCAAATACCATTGGAGCCTTGATGGCCATAGCCATGGACTTAGTCCATGAGGATGACTTTATCAGAGCCAAAATGGTGCTTCAAAACATTCTTCATGCTTATCCCGATAATCGCTCGGCCAGTCTATTACTTGAGGAGTTGATAGCACAGGTGGATAATGGGGCTGTAGGTGGCTCAGGCCAGGATAATAGCCTTTACAATCAAGCTAGAAGAGCACTTGAAGTGAAGGACTATAATTCAGCACTAAAACTTTATCAAGAGTGCATTGATAAGGGGGTGCGTAAGGTCAATAGCATAAAGGAACTTGCACAAGTCTATATTTCTCTTCATTCTCAGGAAAAGGATGAAGTACAGAAAGAGCAATACAGAAAGAAGGGACTTGAGTTTATTGAATCTTATAGGAGTGAATTGCCAGATAAGCCTAGTACCAACTTTAGCTTGGAGAATATCTACTTTGCCCTTGGAGATTACCAAAAACATATCGAGGTGGTCGAGGATATAATAGCTGAAAGTGGCAAGAATGGAGACTTGGCGCAGTATGTCTTTTATCTCAATAAGGCAGCACAAAGCTATCTAAGGCAGAATGAACTGGATAAAGCACTGGATGCTGCTAATCAAGGCCTTGAGGTGGAGGCTGATAATGTACACTTGTGCAAAACGAAATTGGCTATTGAGGCGGCATTAGCAGGTAAAGACCCACTAGAAGAAGCAACGGAAAGTAATAAGAAAGGTAGTAGCTTCTTTGGCCTCTTTAGCTGACGTCTGCGGGTATGAAAAATCCATATAAGTTGCTAGTGTGGATAGGAGTAGCCCTTTTATTCCTAACGATTGTGGGTGCCTTCTATCGTTTTACAAAGCAACCAGCTTTCAATGTCTCTGGCGATAGAAGTGTACGTATATATGTCTATCCTGGTGCCTCTTGGAGTGATGTGCTAGATTCGATTGCTAGGACTACGGATGCTCCTCTTTTGTGTGATTTGAGGCTTCACCTTAAGTTTCGTACCAATAGTTCTCCTAGTGTAGGAAGCTATACTATTGAGCCAAAGATGACTGTGCAAGCGCTCTATAACCGCTTAGTTTATGGTATGCAGACTCCTATTTCGCTCTACTTTACTTCGTATAGATTGCCTAGTCAGCTATATAGGAGGTTAGGTAGTCAGCTGATGATTGATAGTGTGGAGGTGGCAAAAGCGATGAATGATTCACTTTTACTCCATAGCTTAAATGTACCTGATACCACATTGGTTTATTATGTGCTTCCCAATACTTATGAGGTATACTGGGATATTACTCCTAATGATTTGATTCAGAAGCTGGCGGGTGAGAGTCGGAAGTTTTGGGATGCTCATCGTAAAGCACAAGCGGACTCTTTGGGGCTTTCGCCGTATGAGGTGATAACTCTTGCTTCGATTGTGCAAGAGGAGAGTGCAAAAGTAGATGAGTACCCAATGATTGCAAGGCTATACCTCAATCGATTAAAGATTGGAATGCCATTGCAAGCGGATCCTACCATAAAGTTTGCTTTGAAGGATTTCGGTTTGCGTCGTATTAGACATAATCACTTGAAGGTGGATAGCCCATACAATACCTATACTAATAAGGGCTTGCCTAAAGGTCCGATTCGGATTCCTACGATGGAAGCTATTGATGGGGTATTGAATGCATCGGATCATAGTTATTTGTATATGTGTGCGAAGGAGGATTTTAGTGGCTACCACAATTTTGCTTCTACTTATAGTGAGCATCAAAAGAATGCAGGGAAGTATGTAGCGGCTTTGAATGATAGAGGAATTAATTGAGTTGATATGCAGATTAAAGAATTACTAGGATATTTAGAGGAGAGGGTACCACTGGCACAGCAGGAGGATTACGATAATAGCGGTGTGCAATGTGGAGATATCACTCAGAAGCTACGGTCTGTTTTGGTGGCTATAGATACGACGGAAGCGGTTGTGGATGAGGCTATAGAGAAGGGGTGTAACTTGATCGTGACTCATCATCCAGCTCTATTTCGAGGTGTCAAGAGTATTACGCCAGATTATTATATTAACCGTGCACTGATTAAGGCGATTAAGCATGATATCGTGATTTATGCCTCACATACGGCACTTGATAATGACGATGAAGGAGTTAATATATTTTGGGCGCAAAAGATGAAGCTACAGAATATTAAGATCTTAGCTCCTATTGATGGTAACCCTAAGGTGGGGGCTGGAGTCATTGGGGATTTGATGCGACCAATTTCGATAACTGAATTGATAGAGCAGATGAAAGCGTTTCAGCCAATCGTGCAGGTGGCTCTCAGCAAGCCGGTTACAGAAATGGTGAGGAGAGTAGCTTACTGCGGAGGCTCTGGCAACTTTTTGATGAAAAGAGCAACACAAGAGGGCGCCGATATTTTTATTACAGGTGAGGCAAAGTATAACGACTATTATGATGCTGAGGGGGTGATAACTCTGATGACTATAGGTCACTATGAATCTGAATTATTGACTAAAGAGTTGCTAAAAGAGATTATGTCTGAAAAAAAAGGTAACTTTGCAATCTATAGTGCAGAATCGTGTGCCAATCCCGTGCATTACATCTCATAATAAACGTGGTAAAAGCTATGGCTAAGAAAAAAGAAGAAAGTCCAAAGGAAATATCGGTAGAGGAGCGCCTTAAAGCTCTATATCAATTGCAAATCGTCTCCTCGGAGATTGATCGCATTCGGACAATGCGAGGTGAGCTCCCTATGGAAGTTGAGGAGCTTGCGGACGATTTGGAAGGTAAGCAAAAGAGGAAGGAACGCTATGATGATCAAATTGATCAGAATAAGCATAACATCGATAAGGCTAAGGAGAGTATCCGGACTGCCGAAGGAATGGTCGAGAAGTACAAGCAGCATCTGAATGAAGTACGTAACGATAAGGAGTACGATGCCATATCAAAGGAGCTTGAAAATCTTGAATTGGATATTCTGAAGTGTGAGAAAGCTATACGTGAGTATCAAGAGGATAACCAGTATATCAAGGAGGATATCGCAACTTTAGTAACTGAAATAAGCGAGGTAGAGGAGATCTATAAGTCAAAGAAAAAAGAGCTGGATGCGATTATCTCTGATACCAAGGTGGAAGAGGAGAAGCTTAGAATTAAAGCCAAGTCTTTGGAGGAGTTGATAGACCCACAACTGCTTGCTGCATTCAAGCGTACAAGAAAGTCGACACACAATGGTGTGGCTGTTGCATCTATTCAGCGTGATGCCTGCTCTGGTTGCTTTAATCTTATCCCACCACAGCGTGAGATAGATGTTCGCTCGCACAAAAAGATTATTGTATGTGAGTACTGTGGTCGTGTTTTGATCGATGAGGAGTTGGCTACTGAGGTTGCTGATAACTTTAAGTAATGTAGTTCCTGCTAGTACTTACTGTAAGTTTTACATCAATTGAAATAAAAAGGACCTCGCTATAGAGCGAGGTCCTTTTGTTTATATAGCTATGTGCATCATTCCTGCACGAAGCTAGACCAAGGTGTGATACTAATTTTATCCTCTTCGATAGTGCAGAATGAATGTATGTATGCACTCGCAAGTCGAGCATTAGTAATTAGTGGGATGTTGTGGTCTATAGCAGCGCGTCTTAGCTTGTAGCCATTTGTAAGCTCTCCAGGGGTGAGGTTTTTGTTGATGTTAATCACCAGATCCACTTCACCCATGTGTAGTAGCTCTAGAGCTTGGGGGGTACCCTCATCACTTGGCCAATGGCACAAGGTACTTTCTACACCATTTTCGGATAAAAACCTATGGGTGCCTTCCGTAGCATATATTGTGTAGCCCTTATCCTTAAGAAGTTTTGCTGAGTCTAGTAGCATTACTTTTTGCTTCACACCACCAGTACTCATTAATATGCCCTTCTTAGGTATTCTATGACCTACTGAGAGCATTGCTTGTAAGATCGCTTCGTCGGAAGAGCGTGCTATACATCCTACTTCTCCTGTAGAGGTCATATCTACCCCAAGTACAGGGTCGGCCTTTTGCAACCTTGTAAAGGAGAACTGTGATGCTTTGATGCCAACGTGGTCTAAGTCAAAAGCATTCTTAAGAGGTGCTTCGTAAGGTGAGCCGATCATGATCTTGGTTGCTAACTCTATCATATTGTAGTTGGAGACTTTGCTCACAAATGGGAAGCTTCGAGATGCTCTTAGATTACACTCTATGACTTTGATATCATTGTCCTTTGCGAGGAATTGGATATTAAATGGACCAGATATATGCAACTCTTGAGCAATCATCCGTACAATTCTCTTGATGCGTCGGATGGTTTCAATATATAGCTTTTGTGCTGGGAATTGAATCGTAGCATCACCTGAGTGTACTCCTGCAAATTCAATGTGTTCGCTGATAGCATAGGCAATAAGTTTGCCTTTATCAGCCACGGCATCTAGCTCAATTTCCTTGGCATTTTCTATAAAGCTAGAGATAACTACAGGGTGCTTCTGAGATACATTCGCGGCCAGCTTTAGGAAGCGCTCAAGTTCTTCGTCATTGGAGCATACATTCATTGCCGCGCCACTTAAGACATAAGATGGTCGGACAAGGACTGGATAACCCACCTCTTTTACAAAGGCCTCTACATCTTCTAGTGTGGTGAGCTCCTTCCATGCTGGTTGATCAATGCCTAGCCGATCAAGCATTGCTGAGAACTTATGACGATCTTCAGCGTTGTCAATATATTTAGCTTGAGTGCCGAGTATGGGTGAATGGATAGCATCTAGCTTCATAGCCAAATTGTTAGGAATCTGGCCACCTGTAGACAAGATGGTACCTCGTGGATGCTCTAAGTCTAAGATGTCTTGCACTCTTTCGAATGTAAGCTCGTCAAAGTATAGACGATCGGATAGATCGTAGTCTGTGCTGACTGTCTCTGGATTATAATTAATCATTATTGAGTGCAGGCCTTCTCTCCTTATAGTATTTAGAGCAGAGACACCGCACCAGTCAAATTCGACTGAGCTACCAATACGATAAGCACCGGAGCCAAGTACAACAACGCTATTTTCTCCATTCTCAAAGGTGACATCGTGCTGAGTGCCATCATAGGTCATGTAGAGGTAGTTGGTTTGGGCAGGATACTCACCAGCAAGCGTATCAATCTGTCTTACGACGGGTATGATATTAAACTTTTTACGGTATTCTCTTACGGCAGCTTGCTTTACCTCAATATCATCAATGTCAACGCCAAATAGGGCTCTTGCAATCTGGAAGTCAGAGAAACCTTGCACTTTAGCTTTTCTTAGTAGGCTAGGGGATAACTCTGCAATTCCTGATAATGACTCAAGTTGCTCTGCAGTATCCATTATTTTTCGAAGCTTGTAGAGGAAGAATAGGTCAATCTTGGTTAGATCATGGATCTCCTCAACTGAGTACCCTAGCCTAAAGGCCTTGCTAATTACAAATATACGCCTATCGGTAGGTTGGCTAAGTGCCTTAGGAATGTCTGGGATAACCAACTCTTTATTCTCTACAAAGCCGTGCATGCCTTGTCCGATCATACGAAGACCCTTTTGGATCACCTCTTCAATGGTGCGACCAATGCTCATGATCTCACCCACGGACTTCATGCTACTACCGATTTCACGAGATACACCATGGAATTTACTCAAATCCCACCTTGGCATCTTGCAGACTACATAGTCTAAAGCAGGCTCGAAGAAGGCAGAGGTGGTAGTGGTAACTGCATTTTTAAGCTGGAAGAGGCCGTAGCCAAGTCCTAACTTTGCAGCGACAAATGCTAGGGGATATCCTGTAGCTTTTGAGGCGAGTGCTGAGGAACGGCTAAGTCTAGCATTAACCTCAATAACTCTATAATCTTCGCTATCAGGATCAAGCGCATACTGCACATTGCACTCTCCTACGATTCCGATATGGCGTACAATCTGAATGGCAATGCTTCTTAGTTTCTGATGCTCGGAATTGGTGAGTGTCTGAGAAGGAGCTAAGACTATACTTTCTCCGGTATGGATGCCAAGTGGGTCAAAGTTCTCCATATTGCAGACGGTGATACAATTATCGTATCGATCCCTTACTACCTCGTATTCAATCTCTTTCCATCCTCGTAGGCTCTTCTCCACAAGCACTTGAGGGGAGAATGAGAAGGCTTTTTCGCATAGCGCATTTAGCTCCTCTTCATTGTCGCAAAAACCACTGCCAAGTCCACCTAGTGCATACGCAGCACGAATAATAACGGGGTATCCCACATGTTGAGCAGCCTTTCTAGCGGCCTCAATGTTTTCTACTGCTTCACTTTGGATTGTTTTAACCTTGATCTGGTCTAGTTTCTTTACAAAGAGTTCACGATCCTCGGTATCCATAATAGCTTGCACGGGTGTGCCTACAACTTGGATATTGTATTTCTCTAAAACTCCATTATTATATAGAGCCACGCCACAATTGAGTGCCGTTTGTCCGCCAAATGCCAATAGTATACCATCTGGGCGCTCTTTTTCAATCACCTTTTCGAGAAAGTAGGGAGTAACTGGAAGAAAATATACGGTATCAGCCACGCCCTTTGAGGTTTGTACGGTGGCGATGTTGGGATTCACCAGCACGGTATGTATGCCTTCTTCCCTCAAGGCCTTAAGAGCTTGCGAACCAGAGTAATCAAATTCTCCTGCTTCGCCGATCTTAAGAGCACCAGAACCAAGAACGAGTATCTTAGAGTACTTTTTTATAGGTTTTACCTCCTCCGAAACAGGGGTAACTAGCTTTCCCTCATTGATTAAGTCGGCAAACTGATCAAAGATGAAGGCCGTGTCCTTAGGACCACCATTGGCTTCAGGATGGAATTGTGTGGAAAAGTATTTCCCCGATTCATGAATAAGCCCTTCGTTAGAGCCATCATTGAGGTTTTTAAAGTAAGTGTGCCAACCTTCGGGCAATGAGCTATCATCTACGGCAAATCCGTGGTTCTGACTTGTTACAAAACACTTATTTGTCCCACACAGTTGTACGGGCTGATTAACAGATCGATGTCCGAATGGCATTTTCACCACCTTTGCACCAATTGCTTGAGCTATGATCTGATTGCCCATGCAGATACCAGCTATTGGCTTTTTCCCTTCTACAAGTAATTGACGAACCCTTTCTACTAGTATGGTGCAGTGTAAAGGATTACCTGGCCCATTACTAATGAATAGCCCATCGTATTGTAGCTGAGTAAAGTCATAGTCCCAAGGGACAAGTGTAACATTTAGTCCCCGTTTAATTAGGTGGCGAATGATGTTTTCTTTCACACCACAATCGACCAGTACAACCCTTTTGGGTCCAAAGCTTGAGAATTCCTTTATCTTCTTTGTGGATACCTGATCTACTAAGTTGAGGTCATCGGTACTGACAAAGTCAGTATTATCGCTTTTTGCTTCATCAAGTAGCACTTTGCCTAATAGCGGGCCACTATTGCGCAGTTTGATTGTTAGCTCTCTTGTGTCAATGCCTGTAAGTCCAACCACTCCATGACGAGCTAAGGCACTTGACAAACTTTCGGTTGCATTCCAGTGACTATACTCATCTGTATAATCATGCATAATCAGAGCTGCCGGATGGATTTTATCGCTTTCAAGAAACTTAGTAAGCCCTGTCTCTGGGTCTTTTTCCTCAGAAGGAAATCCGTAATTGCCTATTACGGGATAAGTGATAACCAAGATTTGCCCTGTATATGATGGGTCAGTAAGGCTCTCAGTATAACCAGTCATCGCTGTGCTGAAAACCACTTCACCACTGGCTTGGACTTCAGCTCCTATAACTTTCCCTTCATACTTGCTACCATCGCTTAGTAGGAGTATTCCTTTTCGTTCCATAGTCTTTTTATTGTTTCCTGAAATCTTCTTCGTAAAATGCTTTGTAGGCCATGTTGGTTAGCTTTACGCCACCAGGGGTAGGGTAGTCACCGCTGAAGTACCAATCTCCTGTGTGGTTAGGGATTTCTTTTTGCAGACCTTCGAGAGACTGAAACACTAGTTCCACTTCGGCACTTATGTCGGAAGGTCGAAGGCGCTCAACTATTTTTTTATTGATTTCTTCGACCGTAAATGGTGCATATATATCTTTCACAAAGTTTCGCTCCTCAATTAGTGGAGAGTGGATGCTCTCTATAATGGCACGGTAGGTATCGTGGATAATATATGCCATTCCTCTCTCCAGAAGCAAGTCAATTGCAGCTAGGAAAGCCACAAACTCTCGCATCCTACTCATATCAATGCCATAATGATCTGGATATCGGATCTGAGGTGCAGAGGATACTACCACTATCTTTTTGGGATGCAGACGATCCAGAATTCGGATAATACTCTCTTTAAGTGTAGTGCCTCTAACCACACTATCATCAATCACCACTAAGTTGTCTACTCCCTTTTCTACGGTTCCGTAAGTAATATCATAAACGTGTTGTGCCAAATCTGTACGGCTAGCCCCTTCAGAGATAAAAGTTCGGAGTTTAATATCCTTGATAACGACCTTCTCCGATCTGACTCGTTTATCGAGTAGGGCGTATATTTCATCTTTAGACATTTGAGGGTTGTCCAATATCTTCTCAGCTTTCCAATGATTGAAATGTCGCTCCATGCCCTCAATCATACCAAAGTAACAGGTCTCGGCTGTATTGGGTATAAATGAAAAGACTGAGTGATCTATATCATTGTCTATAGCTTTAAGCACGTCTGGGATTAGCTGCTCTCCTAGCTTCTTCCGCTCCTTGTAGATATCTCTATCAGAACCTCTAGAGAAGTATATCCTCTCAAAAGAGCAAGCTTTATTCTCGTTTGGGGAAAGGATGTTGGATACCTTGATCTGAGAGCCAGTTTTATTGATGGTCAAGGCATTGCCCCTCTCCAGCTCATGAACCGAATCAGCAGATACATTCAAAACAGTCTGTATCACTGCTCTCTCTGAGGCACATACCACAATTTCATCGTCAAAGTAGTAGAAGGCAGGGCGAATACCCCAAGGGTCGCGGAGCATAAACATCTCTCCACTACCTGTAAGACCACACATCGTATAGCCTCCATCCCAAAGGGGTGCGCACTCCTTCAGCGGTATGGTGGTGTCAATTCTAGATTCTATATCATGGGTGATATCCATCCCCGTTAGCCCCTTTGCCTTACTCTCTCTAAACTTATGCTCTACTTCCCTATCAAGACGGTGTCCAAGTTGCTCAAGGAGAATGTGAGTATCTGAATTGCTTCTTGGGTGCTGACCTACTGATGCAATAGAGTCAAAGATCCTGTCGACACTAGTTAGAGTGAAATTGCCACATAGCGACAAACTCTTTGCTCTCCAATTACTTCTTCTCAGCATTGGATGGACATATTGTAATTCCTGCTTACCTTGGGTAGCATACCTCAGATGACCCATATAGCATTCAGCAGCATAGGGGATATGAGCTTGTGCGAAGTTAGGATCTACCTGCTTCTCTTTGCTAAATGATTGGATTTGTCGCTCTACAGATGCAAAGATCTCAGTAATTGCAGTATTTCCCAAAGCCCTATCTCGGTACATATACTCCTCACCAGTTGGCGCAGTAAGCTTAACACAGGCGATGCCAGCTCCATCTTGCCCCCTGTTGTGTTGCTTCTCCATTAGAAGGTACATCTTGTTGAGACCATACCTCCAAGTGCCATATTTTTCTTGATAGTATGTCAATGGTTTGCGAAGCCGTACCATTGCTATACCGCATTCATGCTTAAGTTCCTCCATTAGTGCCTTGCCTTATTTATAATTCTGAAAGAAGCCAGTCTCTTACATATTAGATACTGACTTCTTAAAGATTAATTATTCTCCACTTCAGATGTGTTTGTCTCCTCTTTAGGAACAAAAACCTCCATTCCAGACTTTCTGAGAAGGTTGTACCACTTTACTAGCTTCTTTATATCACTATCATGAACCTTCTCTTTGTCATAAATCGGAAGCACCTCCTGCATAAAACTGTGCAAACTAGTAGAATTGCTCAAGACCTCCGATTCATTCTTAATGCATTCAGGATGCTTGCTTTTAATCTCCTCAAACACCTCACCAAGAGGCTTCTCTCCCTCTTCTGTGTAAATCGAAATATCGGCGAGTGACACGATGTTGTCTCTAGCGAATAGAGGCATCTTCCTGCCACTTTCAAGGTCTTCGGCTGTAAAAGGCATGCGCGTGCGATTAATTAGCTTGTACAACCCTGGTTTTCCAGATATGGAAATGATGTCTGTTAGCTTCATTGTTTATCTTGTATTACTTTATCTAATTGATTGTAAATTATTTCCAACTCTCGTATAATAGAGGACTTGCCACTGTTATTGATGTGCAAATCTGCTTCATTTTTTTGTCTCTCTGATTCTATCTTCTGAAGGGCTTCTAGTAGCTCAAATCCATCTTCACTTCGGTCGGTATCCCTTCTTAAAACTCTTCTCTTACGTATGGGAGTTTCTGCCTCTACTGCAAGAGTGATGTCGCATAACCTATTCATATCAGAGGTAAATAGTATAGCGCTCTCCAAGGCTATCCATTGACCTGAATATCGGGACTTCCACAGTTCAAATTGCTCCCTTACAGCATTATGTATTATCTTTTCGAGTTTCTTCTTAGTCTTATTATCGGCCAAAAGTGCACTTATCTTATCCTTCGCTAGTTTGCCACTTTCCTCAATCGGATCCACTCCAAAGCTATTGATTATATTCTCCCTTACAGAGGGTATAAAGTAGCATTGCTTAGCTACGTTATCGCAATCAAATAGAGGCAAGCCGTAGAGCACGTTAAGAGTTTGTAGTACAATACTCTTCCCGGCACCTACTTGTCCTGCTATTCCAATTACTTTAGGCATCACTCTTTTTCAATTATAAACTCCACTGCATCAGGCTCTAATTGAATCATATGAAGTTCATCAGGCGCATTCTGAAACTTTATCTTCAGCTTATTTGATCCTTCTGTTATTTCATTTACATCTACATATGGGTGAATCTGTGCTGCAATATCCGATGGGCTGACATTATCTAAGGCCAAGTAGGATATCTTGATACTCGATGGGAATAGTCGGATACTGTAGCCCTCTTCAAGATTGCGAACCATAATGTTATTGGTGACAAAAGAATTGTATTTGAGCGGTGCTACCTCCGTAGTGACAGTGACAGAGTCTGGAGACAACCTGATCCCATTAGGAGCTATTAATGCTACGCGATAACTACTTACCCTTTCATTATTAATCATTAAGGGAGTTCGTTCTGTACTAATCAATCCTTGGTGGGTCATTAATGAGTCTATTAATGTCTTCCGCCCAAAGGCCGTAACCTCATCTGGAGTGAGAGTTAAGGAAACCAAAACCCTATTACCCTGCTCTCCAAGATCCACTTGCCCTCCGAAAAAGACACCGATTCTTTTCTCTACGAGTGGTGAGTAAGAAAAGGATACATAGTCTGGAAAGAGCGCTATACGTGACTCATTGGAGCTACCAAATTGTTCGTTAAAGACCTCATTGGTATTTTTAATTTGCCTTATTAATTCTTCCCTACTAAAGGTTAGGTATCCTCCTTCTGGTAAGATTTGGAGGGTATCAACAGCCAATTTTAGGGTGGGCTTAGCGGAGATCCATTGCCTAAATGTATACCTTAGCAGATCATTGCCACTGGCTGTGATAGAGATGACTATCTCCTTAGGGATCCCTTTCGTGTCAACTAACGCATAGCGCTGAGGTATTGTGGGGGGCTCGACAGCCATCGTAACCCTCTTGGTATAGGTGTCGTTTAGCGCTTGAAACAACCAAAGTATGAATGAAAGCAAGAAGCAGAAAAGCAAAATAACCCATCTCCTACCCTTTGAGAAGTAGGAGACAGGTTTTAGTGACTTGATACTATTCCAAAGCCCCATTCTTGATCGGAGTCGCTAAAGAGCCCATTGAGGCTCAGGGTAATTACTTCTTGCTGATGTTATTTTCAGGTAAGGCAAATACTTGATTGATATCAACTTTCATCTTTACACCTTCCCAAACCTCAATAATCACCTGCCCATTTTCAGAGTTGATTTCCTTAATGGTGCCATAAATGCCTCCAGAAGTCATAATCTTATCACCAGGCTTCATCGCTTTACGAGCTGCCTCCAACTTCTTCTGTTGCTTGCTTTGAGGGCGTATAATCAAAAAGTAGAAGATGGCAATCATCAGCACGATCATAATGATGGTGCTGACGCCGCTACCCATTGCACCGCCAGGTGCTTGTAATAATGTCATTAGTTTCATATGTTCTTTGGTTTATAGTTAAGTATCCACTTGCCGTCTATAACCTCGAATAATGGCCAGTAGCATGTTTCAACACCTAACTTGCACATTTCCATAATGTTTTCTGTTGGGTATCTCCAACCTCTTGGACAAGGAGCCATTATGTTAAGGTATGCAGCGCCTTTTGTATAAATAGCCTTTTCAGCCTTAGCATG
>OKRX01002393.1_pt1 | contig 12616 bp, 9 predicted proteins | sample 1601241 | NCBI WGS metagenome assembly OKRX01 (sample SAMEA3541500, study PRJEB24748) | human gut metagenome | biome: human gut; feature: human-associated habitat; material: faeces | place: China | collected 2012
TGTATTGATGGTGGTAACTGTTATACAGAATCCCTATGTCTGTTTAATACAGGCGTAAATACATCAAAACTTTATCGAATGGAATTGTTTGTTAACAAATTTTCCAAAAACTGCAAGAAGATGTCTGGAGATGAGCTTCACACCCTTCTTGATCAGATTCATGAAATCCATGGATTTTATTCCCCACCATTTCTTGGATTAGCTGCGGCAGTTGCATGTTGCGCATTTACCTTTTTGCTTGGTGGTGGTCCGATTGAGATGTTTTGTGCATTCTTAGGTGCTGGTGCCGGAAATTTTCTACGAGCAAAAATGAATCAACATCATTTAACTTTATTCCTATGCACTGCGGCAAGCGTTGCTTTGGCATGTGTTGTATACACAATTTCATTCATGGCATTAAAATCTGGATTTGATGTTTCGATACACCATCAAGCTGGATATATCTGTTCCATGCTTTTTATTATTCCAGGATTCCCATTTATCACAAGTGGCATTGACCTTGCGAAACTAGATATGCGATCTGGAATGGAACGTTTAACTTATGCGATCATCATTATCGCTGTAGCAACTTTAACTGCCTGGATGCTTGCTTTGGTACTTCATTTGAAACCAATGGATTTCCTTCCACTTGGTCTTAATAAATTTCAGTATCTGATTTTCCGTTTGATCGCAAGCTTTTTTGGAGTGTTAGGATTCTCTGTGATGTTTAACAGTCCGTTACGACTTGCCGCTACCGCAGGTTTGATCGGAGCGATTGCCAATACTACTCGTCTGGAACTTGTGGATCTTGCTTCTTTTCCACCAGCTGCAGCTGCATTCCTTGGTGCTTTGCTTGCCGGACTTCTGGCATCTATGATCAAGACTTCGATTGGTTATCCTCGAATCTCTCTGACGGTTCCTTCAATTGTTATTATGGTCCCTGGATTATATTTGTATCGGGCAATTTACAATATTGGTATTACCTCGATCAATACTGGCGCTTATTGGTTTACAGAAGCTTTTCTTATTATTATGGCGTTGCCTCTTGGATTGATCTTTGCAAGGATTATTACAGATAAGACATTTCGTCAGTGTTCTTAGAAATGAATATAGAGTCAGGCTTAAAAAGTCTGGCTCTTATTTTTATGTCTCTACATAGAACAAACACAAAAACTTTACCCCTGGTTTTATCATGGTCCTGCATACTTTCCTTCCTATAAATCAAAAAAATCCCTCTTTGCAATTTCTCACAAAGAGGGATTTGATTTATTAGATTAAGATCATCTAAACAATAGGTAATGCCTATTTATCAGACATTTCTTTTAATCTGTTGTATTTAGCTTCTGCGTTTGCTTTAGCTTCTGCAAACAGTGCTTTAGCTCTTTCAGGATTCTGACGAGATAATGCATTGTAACGAACTTCTCCCATGATGAAGTCTTCGTATTCTGTTGTAGGAGCTTTAGAATCTAAGTGGAATGGATTCTTTCCTTCAGCAGCTAATGTTGGGTTGAATCTGAACAGATTCCAGTATCCAGAAGTAACAGCTTTCTTTTCTTCTGTCTGAGCAATCTTCATTCCACCCTTGATACCGTGGTTGATACATGGAGCGTATCCAATAACTAATGATGGTCCTGGATAAGCTTCAGCTTCTGCGATTGCTTTAACTGTCTGGTTGTAATCAGCACCCATAGCGATCTGTGCTACATATACATATCCGTAGCTCATTGCGATTGCTGCAAGGTCTTTCTTCTTAGTTCCTTTACCAGCTGCCTGGAACTGAGCGATTGCACCTAAGTTAGTAGATTTAGATGCCTGTCCACCTGTGTTAGAGTAAACTTCTGTATCGAATACGAATACGTTTACGTCTTCTCCAGATGCTAATACATGGTCAACACCACCGAATCCGATGTCGTATGCCCATCCGTCACCACCGAAGATCCACTGAGATTTCTTAGATAAGAATTCTTTCTTAGCAAGGATTTCTTTGGCAGCGTCACATCCACAAGCTTCTAATGCTGCTACTAATTTATCTGTAGCTGCTCCGTTCTTGCTTCCGTCTGTATATGTATCTAAGTATTCAGCTGCTGCTGCTTTAACATCTGCGTTATCTGTAGATTCAGCTAATGCAACAACTTTTTCTTTTGTCTGTTCTCTTAATGTGTTCTGTCCTGTGAACATACCTAAACCAAACTCTGCGTTATCTTCGAACAGTGAGTTAGCCCAAGCTGGTCCCTGTCCTTTAGCGTTTGTTGTGTATGGTGTAGCAGGTGCAGATCCACCCCAGATAGAAGAACATCCTGTTGCGTTTGCGATGTACATTCTTTCACCGAATAACTGAGTGATCAGTTTAGCATAAGGTGTTTCACCACAACCAGCACATGCTCCTGAGAACTCAAGCATTGGCTGTCTGAACTGACTTCCTTTAACGGAATCAGCTTTGAATTTAGCAAGTACTTCTTCTTTAGCTGGTAATTTCTGACCATAGTCATAAACTTCCTGCTGATCTCTCTGAGAATCTAATCCCTGCATTGTAAGAGCTTTTTCACCCTTCTTACCTGGGCAGATGTTTACACAAGATCCGCATCCTAAACAGTCAAGAACTGTAACTGTCATAGCGAATTTGTATCCTGGCATTCCAGTCATATCAGCTGTCTTAGTAGCTGCTGGAGCTGCTTTAGCTTCTTCTTCTGTCATAGCTACTGGACGGATTGTTGCATGAGGACATACATAAGCACAGAAGTTACACTGGATACAGTTATCTGGATTCCAAGAAGGAACGTCTACTGCTACTCCACGTTTTTCATATGCAGATGCACCTAAAGGCATATGTCCATCTACGTAAGGTACTAAATCGCTAACTTTAAGAGCGTTACCTTCCTGTCCGTTAACGTAGTTCTGTACGTTGTTGATGTAATCAACAAGAGGTTTGTTATCTCCCTTAGCTTCAATGAATAAGCTTTCTGTTTCAGCGTCAGCCCATTCAGCTGGAACTGGTACTTCAACGATAGCTTTTGCACCAGCATCGATAGCATCGTGGTTCATCTTAACGATAGCTTCACCCTTCTTGCTGTAAGAAGCTGTTGCAGCGTCTTTCATATATTTGATAGCATCTTCTTCAGGGATGATTCCTGATAATTTGAAGAATGCAGACTGTAATACAGTATTGATACGTCCACCAAGTCCGATTTCTTTACCGATCTTGATACCATCAATGATATAGAACTTAATGTTGTGTTTAGCTAAGTAAGCTTTTACCTGTCCTGGAAGATGTTCTCCAACTTCTTCTGGAGTCCAGCTGCAGTTTAACAGGAATGTTCCACCGTCTTTTAAGTCCTGAACCATGTTATATTTTGTTAAATATGGTGCACAATGGCAAGCAACAAAGTCAGCTTTGTTGATCAGGTATGTTGATTTGATTGGGTCATCTCCGAAACGTAAGTGGGACATTGTAACACCACCGGATTTCTTAGAATCATAATCAAAGTATGCCTGAGCATATTTGTCTGTATGGTCACCAATGATCTTGATAGAGTTCTTGTTAGCACCAACAGTACCGTCGGCTCCAAGTCCCCAGAATTTACAAGCTACGATGCTGTCTGGAGCTGTAACTGGAGTTTCTCCTCTTTCAAGAGATAAGTTTGTAACATCATCCACGATAGATAATGTGAATTCGTTTTTATCAACGTTTTCGAATGTAGCGATGATATCAGCTGGTGTAGTATCTTTAGAACCTAATCCATAACGTCCACCATTGATTGTGCAGCTTTCGAATTTTGTTCCTCTTAATGCGTTAACAACATCAAGGTATAATGGTTCTCTTGCTCCAGGCTCTTTAGATCTGTCTAATACGTTGATAACTTTTGCTGTATCAGGGATTGCTTCAACTAATTTTTCAGCAACGAATGGTCTGTAAAGACGAACTTTAACAACACCGACTTTTTTACCCTGTTTCATTAAGTAATCGATTGTTTCGTCGATTGTTTCACAAACAGATCCCATAGCGATGATAACGCTTTCAGCGTCTTCAGCACCATAGTAGTTGAATAATTTATAATCTGTTCCGATCTTAGCGTTAACCTGATTCATGTAATCTTCAACGATTGCAGGGAAAGCATTATATGTTGAGTTAGCTGCTTCTCTTGCCTGGAAGAAGATGTCTGGGTTCTGAGCTGATCCACGAAGAACTGGATGTTCTGGGTTTAAGCACTCAGCTCTGAATTTGTCGATTGCATCATAATCAACCATATCTGCAAGATCATCATAATCCCACATTTCGATCTTCTGAATTTCATGAGATGTTCTAAATCCATCGAAGAAATGTAATACAGGAACACGTCCTTTAATTGTTGCTAAATGAGCTACTGCTCCTAAGTCCATAACTTCCTGAACACTAGAGCTGCAAAGCATTGCGAAACCTGTCTGACGACATGCATAAACGTCAGAGTGGTCACCAAAGATGTTCAGTGCGTGAGATGCAAGTGCACGAGCAGATACATCAAATACGCAAGGCATCTGTTCACCAGCGATCTTATACATGTTAGGGATCATTAATAACAGACCCTGAGATGCTGTATAAGTAGTTGTTAATGCACCAGCTGCTAAAGAACCATGTACAGTTCCTGCTGCTCCTCCTTCAGACTGCATTTCAACTAATTTTACAGGATGTCCGAAAATATTTTTCTTTCCCTGTGTTGCCCACTGGTCAGTTGACTCTGCCATTGGTGAGGATGGTGTAATAGGATAAATTGCTGCAGCTTCTGTAAAAGCATATGATACGTGTGCAGCGGCTGTGTTACCATCCATGGTTTTCATTTTTCTTGCCATGTTCTCTTCCTCCTAAAAAATCTCGTGTGAATATATTCACACATTGTTAATCTCTACGTCCACCTAGCATATGGGCGTAGAAAATATCACTACAACTTTCACAAGTTGCTTAAAACATAAACAAAGCTGTATACATATAACTTTTGTATACAGCTTTATTCTACATTATTTGCACAAGTTTTTAAAGAGATTTTTATGTATTTTTAGGTATTTTTTTTTGTACGTCACAAAAATAACAATGTTTTTAAATCCTTAGTAAAATACTCAAGATTTTGAATTTGTTGTATTTGTGCTATTTGTACTATTTTTATCTTTTGTACTTGTGCTTTTCGCATTCTTATGTTCATCGAATGTTTTTGTGAAAATATGAGTTCCCTTTTTGCTTCCGTCAGTTCTATAATATAGATAATCATGTTTCTTCGGATGCATCGCAGCCTTGATCGCCGTGTCTGACGGATTACAGATTGGGCCTGCTGGCAACCCTTTCATAACGTAAGTATTATACACCGTTTTCACTTTCAGATCTTTATAATAAACTTTCTTCGCATTATATAATCCATTTGTTGTGGTATACAAAACGGTCGGATCGATCTGAAGTCTCATTTTCGCTGCAAGGCGATTCTCAATGACTCCTGCGATCATCGGACGTTCTGACATATTGCTTGCTTCACGTTCGATCATTGATGCGATCGTCATGATCTCTGCCATAGAATACTTTCCTTTATAAGACTTCGCAAGTGCTGAATATTTCTTATCGAAATTATCAAGCATCTTCTGGATCAGATCTTCTGGTTTGGAACTTTTGTAAATCTTATAAGTATCCGGATACAGATAACCTTCTAATTTGTACTTTGTTCCCTTCTTTGGGTCAATGTCTTTAATAAAATCGTTTTTATACTGATTTGTATTCTTCGCAGCCTTTATAAATTCATCTGCTTTAAAGACTCCCTGTTTCTCTAGTCGTTTTGCTATCATATCAATGGAATATCCTTCCGGGATCATGACTGTGACGACTCTTCTTGCCTCTGCAAGTTTTCTGGCCTCTTCTGCTTTCTGCTGCCTGTAAGCCATATATTTTCTTCCAGCAAATATACCTCCTGCCACAATGACCACTAGTAAAATAATGACCCCAATGACAAACGGAACTCTGGAACGATTTCTTCTTCCACGTCTGCGCCCCCTTCTGCGCCTTCCGGAATTATGATCAAAATCTAAATATAAATCCATAATTTCCTCCCAAATGTAAATCTTATGTATTTTGTATGTTATTATACTCGTATTTTGCAGAAAAAAAAGGTTTTTTATTAAATTTTGTTCATAATCTTAACTTTTTTGTAACTTTTGTGATGATTTTGCATTTCATTGCACTAAAATATCTTCAATCTCTCACCTCGTCTATCTGTACTTTTCTTATGTTATCCATTATAATCAAACCATAGTCAGATATGATCTGATCTAAGTATTAAATAATATAGAAAGGAATTTTGTATTATGGCAAATCCAATTGTAACGATCACTATGGAAAATGGTGATGTAATGAAAGCAGAATTATATCCGGACGTTGCTCCGATCACTGTTGAAAATTTCGTAAATCTTGTAAAAGATGGTTTCTATGATGGTTTAACTTTCCATCGTGTCATCAACGGATTTATGATCCAGGGTGGATGCCCATTAGGAACAGGTACAGGTGGTCCTGGACATACTATTAAAGGAGAATTCAGCCAGAATGGTGTGATCAATAATTTAAAACACACACCAGGTGTCCTTTCCATGGCACGTTCCATGATGCCTGATTCTGCCGGATCACAGTTCTTTATCATGCACAAAGCTGCTCCACATTTAGATGGACAGTACGCAGCATTCGGTAAGATCATCGAAGGAATGGATGTTGTAAATAAGATCGCTGAAGTTGCAACAGATTATTCCGATAAACCATTAGAACCACAAGTTATGAAGACTGTAACTGTGGAAGAATAGTCAACTATATCCTTACAGCACAGAGCCGGACCATCAATCTTCATTTGTATCCGGCTCTTAATTTTTATAAATATTTAGATGGGGAATGATAATATGAGTGAAAATAACAAACTAATCTTTCTGGATGTTGATGCGACTTTGTACAGCAAAGAACAGCGTCTGGTTCCAGAATCTGCAATCACAGCAATCCATGCTGCACAAAAAAATGGTCATAAAGTACTGATCAACACTGGACGACCTCTTGTTTATTTTGAAAAAGAGATTCTCGATATTGGCTGCGACGGTTATCTTTGTTCTAACGGAGTTCACATCCTTCTCGATGGTGAAACGATCTATCACAAGATAATCCCTGATACAGTGGTTGAACAGATTAAACAGATTTGTGAAGAAAACAATATCTACGGAACATTTGAAGGGGAAAAATGTTCTTATTTCCGTGATCATAATGTTGACTTTCATCCACATTATGGATTTATGATCACTGCTTTTGAACTTGCCCCTTATATGGCACATGAATTTACATGGGATCATGTTGAAGATTCTGACAAAGCCATTGTATTTACAGGACCTGGAAGTAACGCTTCTGGTTTTGTAGCTGCTCTTGACAGCATTTCTGATACAATGGATTATATTCGAATTGACGATACCCAGTATGAGATCCTATTAAAAGATCATGATAAGGGAACTGGTCTTAAATATGTAGCTGATCATCTCGATATCTCTACAGATGACTGCTATGCATTTGGAGACAGTAATAACGATATCTCTATGTTCAAAGCCGCTGGTCATAGCATTGCTATGGGAAATGCCTGTGATGAATTAAAAGAGATTGCGGAATATGTTACGGATTCTGTAAATGATGACGGGCTTTATAATGCATTTGAACATTATCATTTGATTTAATTGGTTAAATTGTATATCTCCCTCTCAAATTTATATCTTTTATCTTTTTGTATACATTGATATATTGCATAATAAATGCATCAATTACTGGATAATCTGACTTTATCTGAGAGGGGGATTTTTTATGATCGCAAGTTTTTCTTACTATATGTTGAATATATTCGTCCCTCCATCCGCCGCAAGTAAATACAGCATGCTGCTGATCTATCCGTTTACTGCGTTTAGTTTTTTCTTTTTTCTTGGTGGTACAAAATCTTTCAAGTTTATTTTATTCTGTCTATTGCTTTCTAAGGCTAAGGTGTTTACAATACTCATAAAGGGCTCCTTTGTTTGGGATTGTTAAGACTTTGAACACCTTAATTTTACCACAAATGGATGCTCTTTTTTCATTCACTTGATAGGTGAAAAGCAATATTCAGCTAAAATACAGTAACTATGGGGCTGTCAGCCACTTTCACGGCTGTGCCGTGAATAATATAGGATAAAGAAGGGATTCAGGACAATGTGTATTTGAGATCAGAATCCCTTTTTGTTACGATTTGCAGTATAAAATTATAAGAGTATTAAAATGCATCATGTATTAAGAAATACACCGCAGAATAAGCCGAAAGATCCAGCACAGCTTTCCCATCCGTAACCTTCACTTTCTTCTTCGTATACTTCTTACCTCCCCCAAATGCTACATCATCACTTGCAAGGATTACCTCCAGTTCTTTTGCATCCTTTATTGGAAGCTCATATCCTTTCTGATCCTCATCCGAGAAATTAAAGACAGCAACGATACGATCTTTTCCATCTGTTCTTTCGAACGCATAGATACAGCGCTCTTCCTGATGGCAGTCCAACCACTGGAATCCTGCATTCTCATAATCTTTGGCAGAAAGAGCCGGAGTTGTCATATACAGATGATTCAGTTTCTGCATGAAGTGATGGAATGCATCGTGAATTGGATACTTCAGGATATCCCAGTCCTGTTCACGTTTTTCATCCCATTCACGGAGCTGTCCGATTTCATTCCCCATGAAGTTTAATTTCTTTCCAGGATGTGCATACATGTACATATAGAAGGCACGTGCCTGTGGGAATTTCTCTTCGTATTCTCCATGCATTTTCTGGGCGATGGTTGCCTTTCCATGAACCACCTCGTCATGTGAAAGCGGAAGAAGGAAAACATCGTTATAATAGTACATCATGGAGAACGTAAGCTTGTGATAATCGCGGCTTCTGTATTCCGGTGCGGTGCGGAAGTAGTCAAGTGTATCGTTCATCCAGCCCATATCCCATTTGTAATCGAATCCAAGTCCGCCCTGATCAGCAGGTTTTGTTACGCCTTCGAAAGAAGTAGAATCCTCGGCAGAGAGCATAACTGTCGGGTGCAGTGTTTTTAATCCGCGGTTCATTTCACGAATAAAGTCTACTGCATTATTGTTGACACCTCTTGCCGGTTCACCCTGCCAGTAAATGATACGGCTGATTGCATCCATACGGATTCCGTCCACATGATATACGCTTAACCAGTAGTTCGCAGCAGACTGCAGGAAGCTTCGGACCTCGCCTCTGGAGTGCATGAAGTTGCAGCTTCCCCATTCGCTGACACCGACATCCTGGTGTGGATATTCATAGAGTGCAGTTCCGTCATAGTCGGACAGTGCATAGTGATCAACAGCAAAATGTACCGGTACAAAATCCATGATGACACCGATGTCATTCTTATGGCAGGCATCGATGAATTTCATCAGTTCTTCAGCAGTTCCGTAGCGGGCGGTCGGACTGAAGAATCCAGTGTTCTGATATCCCCAGGATTCATCACATGGATGTTCGCTGAGCGGCATAATCTCAATATAATTGTAATCATTTTCTTTCAGATAAGGAATCAGGATATCGATCATTTCCACATAAGTATACCAGTCGTCTGCTTTTTCAGAAGGCTTTTTAAATGATCCGAAATGCAGTTCATAGATGTTCAGCGGCTTGTCCTTGCATACCGAACGCTTCTGCATCCATTTGCTGTCTTTGAATTTATAGTGGGACAGATCGCGGATGATGGAAGCAAAGGCCGGGCGTAGTTCCATGCCGAAGCCGTAAGGATCGCAGTGCTCTATGCAGTTTCCGTCCTGTCTGTAGATGCGGTACTTGTACATCATGCCCGGCTTTGCACCTTTGGCATAGCATTCCCAAAAATTGCCGTCATAAGTTTTGTTCAGTTCCCATTCCTGCCAGTCGTTAAATTCCCCAATGACTGTAATGCGTGATGCGGCAGGTGCAAAGGTACGGAATGTGGTTCCGTCTTTGTCCGGGTGTGCGCCGAGAAATTCATAAGCGTCGAATATTTTTCCTGTGTAAAATCCGTAAAAATCCATATTAACCTCCGTGAAAATGCAACGTAAAAGATCAACTGTCGAAAAGATAATGGACAGTAGTTGCTTTTTTGATTTATAATTATATTATAAGAAAAATGCGAGGAGGTATCCACCAACAAAACCGACGAAAGGATGGATAACCGACGAATATGAGAAAGTGTTGGGAAATGGGAGGTAAGATGGATCTTAGAATTGAGAAAACAGAGCGGGGAATCAAGAACGCATTTATCGAACTGCGTTCCAGGAAACCTTTGGAAAAGATAACAGTAAAAGAACTATGTGAAAGCGCAAGAATCAATAAGTCTACCTTTTATGCGCATTATAAAGATATCTACGATTTGTCAGATGCGATGGAAGAAGAAGTAGTACAGTCGATTGCGAACAGTATCCAGCATCCGGAATATCTGCTGGAGCATCCGGCAGAGTTTGCACGGGAACTTCTGATGGCTTATGTATCGCAGAATTCCCTGACGGCGATTTTATTTTCCGGCAGTCAGGCGAATCATTTTGCGGATAGTATCGAGCGGAACATCAAGCAGATGATCTTTGAAAAATACCCGGAATTGAAAGAAGATACAGCAATGAATGTGATGCTCAGCTATTGTATCCAGGGAAGCTACCACGCTTACCAGAAGAATCGGAGCGGAGATATCATGACGGTGATCGATGTGATCGCAGGGATGACGGGAGCAATTCGATCGATGTATGAAGAACGATTGGGGGAAAGCAGATCATGAATCTGGAACAGCCGTGTATCCGTATTTCGGTGCGGAATCTGGTGGAATTTATATTAAGACATGGAGATATTGACAACCGGACCGGAGGGGCAGATAAGGATGCCATGCAGCAGGGCAGCCGCATACACCGGAAAATCCAGAGACAGCAGGGGGCAGAGTACCGTGCAGAAGTTCCGTTAAGATATCAGATCCCGTGTGATGGATTTATCCTGAGTGTAGAAGGAAGAGCGGACGGAATCATAGAACTTCCGAAGCGTGTGGTGGTCGACGAGATCAAAGGTGTATTTAAAGATCTGAAACGTCTGGAAGAGCCACAGCTTTTGCATCTGGCACAGGCAAAATGCTATGCATATATTTATGCAGAACAAAAAAATCTGGAAGAGATCGGAGTGCAGATGACGTATTGTAATCTGGATACCGAAGAGATCCGCAGATTCCGCGAGACATATACCCGGGCAGAACTTAAGAAATGGTTCGAAAAGCTGGTATCTGAATATGAAAAATGGGCAAGATACCAGATGACATGGAGAGCAAAGAGAAATGCTTCCATTAAAACCGTAGAATTCCCATTCGAATACAGAGATGGACAGAAGAAACTGGTTGAGTCTGTATATCGGACCATTTTAAGAAAAAAGAAATTATTCATCCAGGCACCTACCGGAGTCGGCAAGACGATGGCGGCCGTATTTCCGGCGGTGAAAGCTGTCGGGGAAGAACTGGGAGAAAAGATTTTTTATCTGACGGCCAGGACGATTACCAGAACGGTGGCATGGCAGGCATTCGACTCCCTGAAAGCCCAGGATCTGCGCATGAAAGTGATCGTGCTCACCGCCAAGGAGAAGATCTGCTTCTGCGAGGAGACAAACTGCAATCCGGATGAGTGCCCTTACGCCAAGGGGCATTTTGACAGGGTAAATGACGCAGTGTATGAACTGCTGGCCTCCACCGATGAGATGAGCCGGGAGGCACTGGAAGAACAGGCGAGAAAATGGAACGTGTGCCCGTTCGAGATGGGGCTGGACGTGTCGCTGTGGGTGGATGCGGTTATCTGCGACTATAATTATGTTTTTGATCCCAATGCGCATTTGAAGCGGTTCTTCGGCGAGGGAAATAAAGGCGAGTATCTGTTTCTGATCGACGAGGCGCATAATCTGGTGGAACGGGGACGGGAGATGTACAGCGCCAGCATCTATAAAGAGGATTTTCTTAAGATCAAGCGTCTGGTAAAAACTGAAGACAGTCGGCTGGCCAGCCGGCTGGATGAGTGCAACAAGCAGCTTCTGGCGCTGAAGCGGGAGTGCGAGGATTACCAGATACTGGACAGCGTAGCCCATATCTACCTGAAACTGCTTGCGTTGATGACGGAGATGGAGCGTTACCTCGAAGAGTGCCGCAACGAGGAGATCCGCAAAGAAGTGCTGGAACTCTATTTTGCGGTGCGCATGTTCGTGAGCATTCATGAGGGACTGGATGAGAATTATCTGATCTATTCGGAACTGGAGGAAGAGGGGAGGTTCAAACTGCGTCTGTTCTGCGTGAATCCGGCCAACTGTCTCGCCCAGTTCCTGGATAAGGGAAACAGCACCATATTCTTCTCCGCAACGCTGCTCCCTATCCACTATTATAAGAAACTTTTGAGTAATTCAAAGGAAGATTACGCCATCTATGCAGAGTCTCCATTTGACGCAAGAAAGCGCCTTCTGCTGATCGGCACGGATGTCAGTACCAAGTATACAAGCCGTGGAGAGGCAATGTACCGGCGGTATGCCAAATATCTGATTCAGGTGGCAAGGAGCAGGAAAGGAAACTATATTGCCTTTTTTCCTTCCTACTATT
>OKRX01002395.1_pt1 | contig 12607 bp, 6 predicted proteins | sample 1601241 | NCBI WGS metagenome assembly OKRX01 (sample SAMEA3541500, study PRJEB24748) | human gut metagenome | biome: human gut; feature: human-associated habitat; material: faeces | place: China | collected 2012
TCGGCTCCGGCACAGCAGTCGGCTCTGCCGGCTTTGCGGTCGGAGTTGCGGTCGGAGTTGCAGTCGGAGTTGCGGTCGGAGTTGCAGTCGGAGTTGCAGTCGGAGTTGCAGTCAGTGCTTCAAACACAGCGCTAACGGTAACATCAGCAGCAGGCATCTTGAAGGTAGCCTTGCCATCGGTCAGGGTCAGCTTTTCGGTCTTGGTATCTTCGCCGCTCTTATAGCTGTAGGTCAGGCTGTCAGCCTTGAGCTGGTAGTTATCAGCTGCCTTAACGGTAACGGTAACTTCGGCGCCTTCAACAGCTGCGGTTGCGCTCACCTTGGTTTCGCCGTTCTTGTTCGCAGTGTCTGCCACAGTAACCTTGTATTCCTTAACAAACTCTGCGCTGACGTTGACAGGGTACGCAGGCATTGCAAAGGTGTAAACATTGGCGTCTTTTTCGTCAACGGTTGCCTTTACGGTCTGTTCGTTGTTGTCAGCGTCTTTGTAGGTAACCTTCACGCTGCCAGCCTTCAGGGCATAGCCGGTCGCGGGCTTAGCAGTCAGGGTTACGGTTTCTTTCTCAGCTGCTTCTTTAGCGGAAGCAGTGATCTCGCCATTGGTCAGGGCAGCAACATTAACCGCATAGGTCTTGGCGTTTTTGGTAACGCTGATGTCCACATCGCCGTTCGGCATGGTGAAGGTGTAAACCGTCTTAGCCTTTTCGGTGGTAGCCTGGGCTGCGGCTTCGTCCTGCGCTGCTTCCTGAACTTCAGTCAGGGCAACATCGGTATCGCCGTTCTTTGCGGTAACGGTAACGATATCGGTGCCTTCCTTTTCTACGGTCAGGGTAACGGTATCGTCCTTGATGTAGGTGTTGCTGGTGGTGCCCAGGGTCAGGGTAACGCCATCAACTTTATTCAGGGTAACGGTGTGGGGGGTGCTTTCGGTTGCGGTATGGCAATCAGAGCACAGGTACACATTGTTGCCAACGGACTTGGTTTCCAGCTCGTCCAGAGCCCAGGTATGGCCCTTGGGCAGTGCGTTGTCATCGTACTTCTTTTCACCCTTGGTCAGGCCGTACTTGTTGGTGCGGGCCTGGGTGTAAGCGGGGGTATCGCACCATGCTTCAACGGAAACATCGGTGGTTGCGCCGCTCTTCAGGTCGCTGACCATGTCGGACATCGGCATGGTTTCAACCAGGTTAGCGCACCACATGAACTCTTCGTTCTTGTTCTTCTCGTCAGAGCTGCCCATGTTCTGGTTGTAACTCGGGTTGTAGTTCCAGGACTCGGTCTTGTAGCTCTTACGGTTTGCATAAGAAGTGCCGGCGGCATCGGTCTTGACTTCTGCCTTGCCGTCCACCAGTTCCTTATAGGTGTTGGACAGGTTGGTGCCGACAGAAACGACCAGCTGATCCTTGGTGGTGTTGATGCCGGTGATCACAGTCTGGCCCTGCTGGGTGGTGGTAGCAAAGCTGTAGCTGTCACGCAGGGTCAGGCCCGCCAGAGGATGGTTCTTGAAGGTGCCCAGATACTTCACACTGCTGGTATCCTGGGCGCTATCCATGATAACCATGCTCATGCCGGGAAAGTGGGTATCGGGAACCATGTTGCCGTCCTTATCCTTGGTCAGCTTAATGCCGCCATAGACGGTGTTGTATTCCTTCACTTCTTCCACTGCGCCGGTGGTCGGGTCCATACGGTAGATGGCGTTGTTGACGTTGAAGTACAGCTTGCCATCATACAGTGCGGTAGAGTGTACCAGTGCGGGGTAGATCCGCTTTGCAGCAGCGTCTGCCAGGCACTCGGTGTTCAGGTTGTTTTCAACCTTGGTATGCTTATCTGTTGCACTGGTATCGATCTTATAGATGGTGCCAGCTTCGGCCAGAACCTCGGCATTGCTGTCGTCATCATTGAAGTTGCTGCTGGTTTTCTTCAGATCGTTGTAGTACATCAGGATGATATCAAACGGGTCATCCGTCTTGGTAAAGCTGCTCATGCTGAAGCCGCCGGAGCTGCTGGAATCCTCTTTGCGGATATAGTAGTTCGCATTACGCGGACGTGCTTCCAGAGTATCGGGGCCCTGGTTCTGCATCTTCTTCATGAACTGCTGCATCTGGGAGTTGTTACCAGAGCTGCCGGAACCAGAGTTGCCGTTGTTGCCGTTCTCGGACTGCTGGCGGCGCATGTTGTTGTACAGGTTCTGGTTGGTCGTGGTATCAACGTAATAGAAGTAATTATTGTCGAAGTAGATGGGGCTGCAGATAGAGGTGAACCAGGTATCCTCGTAGCAGGTATCGGTGTAACGGGTCTCGTTCTTGTTCTCCGTCTTGGTGTAAGAGTAATGCGGCTTGCCGTTGTTCAACACAACATTGCCGGCATCATCCTTATCGGGTTCCTTGTTTTTGGTGTAGGTGTAGCCATCGTACAGCGAGTCAATGTAATCATAGTACTTGCTGTAACGGCCTTCCAGACCGGAGGGAGAAACCAGGAAGTTGACATGGCGCATGTCGCCTGCGTTCTCAACGCGGGTCTGGGCCATGCACTCGGTGTTCACATCGTCATAGCAGACGTCAACATAGTACCAGTTCTTGTTGGGGTCGCCGGTGGTCATCGTAGCAGAGTTGCTGTCGCCCTGCAGCTTGTTGACCTTGACTGCGTTGAAGTAGTGGACGTTGTTGAACATGCCGCCGCCGAACGCATTACCGGCAATACTGGTATCAGAAGTATCGCAGTAATACAGGATCTGGGCAAAGTCAACAACAGCGTTATCGCCTACTTCATCGGGGGTCTTCCAGCTGCCGTCATCATTCTTATAGATGCTCTTGTTGTCAGGCAAATTCTGGACCATGTAGTTAAATGCAGATGCATAGCCCAGGCAGATGCAGCCATACTCAACGCCCTTAGCGCCGATCTCGCCGCCCAGCAGGGCGCCGAAAGCAGTCGTCTGGATGGGGTCGTTGTTGCCGCCGCCGGTGATATCGCCCATGGAGCCCATATCGAATTCTGCAACCTGGGAGATCCAGTCGTGCAGGATCAGCAGCTTGGTGACATAGTCAGCGTCACCCAGCTTGGCAACCTGTGCCAAGCCTGCATCACGGATGGCTTTCAGAGCTTCGCCATAGTTCATGACGTAAGACATGAACGCCTGCGGCAGCATGTTCAGCATGAATGCCATGGTGGTCGGCGGGACATCATCGTTCGGATCAATGCTGCACAATATCTTGATTGCGCCCATGGTGCCGGTGATGCTGCCATCCTCGCCCTGCTTCTGAACGCCCTTGGAGGTCCAGAACGGGGCAACCACGCCGAAGTACTCTGCTTCGTCCTGGTTGAACTGCGACAGCTGGAAGTAGTAGTAGTTCATCTGCGCAGTGGAGACATCGTAAGTATTGGTGACCTGGTTGCCCTGGTCGTCCACATACACGGCAGTCTTCTGGCTGTCGTACAGCAGCAGGCTGTTCTTGCCCTTGTTGTCGCCGCTCTGATAGGTGAAGTTCACCTTGCTTGCGTCAACCGGGTTGTTCTGCATATCGTACCAGTTGCCGTCCTTCATTGCGGACACCAGGGTAACGCCGGTGCCGCCGGAGGTGGTATCCAGGGTCGGGGTGCCGCCCACGTTGATGTAGACGGAATTGTCATTCTGGTCTACCACAACGCTGACCGGCATGGTCATTGCCGGCTGGGTTTTGATTTCTTCGCCGCAGACAGCGCACTTGAAGGTGACGCTGGTGCATTCCCAGTCAATGGTAACGGGAGCGCCGGCAGAAATTTTGCCGGTTTCGCTGTCATAGAACAGCTGGGCGTTGCTGTAGTCATCGGCCAGCTTGCCCTCGACCTTCTTCATTTCCCAGTTGAAGGTAGCAACAAAGTTGCCATCTGCATCCTTGGGCACGGCATGGCTCTTGCAGGGCAGGGCGGCAATGTCGTCGGTGCGGGTGGTGGGTTCCTTGTATTCCTTCTTAACCGGGCTCTTGTCAGCGGGCACGCTGGCAGAGTAAACGGTCTTGCCGGCAACGCCGGGCTTTGCCTCGGTGGTATCCTTGGTTACGGTGCCTTCTACCTTCTGGTAGGCATCGTCCTTTTCACAGGTATACACAGCGGTGTAAGCCCAGCCGTCATCGGTCTTGGTCCAGTAACCATCGGGGGTTTCCTTCCAGGTATGGGTGTGGCCATCCTCCGGGTTGGTGTCATTCCAGTACCATTTCGGCTCGCCATAGGTATGGCCGTCCGCAGCGGCGCTGGCGGCAAAGGTATCGGAGTTTTCAGCAACGTAAGCCTGTGCGTAGCTGTCAGCCTGCTGCGCAATCACTTCATCATCGCTGTTGGTCATGGACTCCATCGCAGAGGTCATGCCGGAGCTGCCGGTAAAGGTAACGGCGGTCACAACGCCTGCGGCGTTCGTCTCATAGCCCAGGTCGGTAACGGCGCTGGACAGATGATACGTTTTGATGGTGGCAGCCATCACCGATGCCATCTCGTCCTTGTTCAGGCCATAGGCTTCGGTGTTGATCTTGCCGGCTGCGGCGTTGGCGTACATGGCATCGGCCAGTGCATTTTCCAACGCTGCAAGGCTCATGCCCGCCTTGCTCTGTGCAGTCGCTTCCAGCTTGGCATCGTCCTGCTCCAGTTCATGCACTTCGCCCTGGGCAGCCAGCGTTTGGGCTGTCTGCTTGATCAGGTCTGCGGTTGAACTTGGGCAGGGACTGCACAGCGCTGGCCGCGCTTGCTGCGCTAGCTGCAACAGACTGCGCTACCGAAGAATCAATCTTGGTAGTTTCGGCTGCTGCGGGAAGCGCCACGCTTTGGGCAACCATGGCTGCTGCCAGCACGGATGCACCAAAACGCTGAAGGTTTTTCTTCATAGTTTTATCCTCCCTTAAGTGTTACTACTTTCCCCTTTTGTGTGAAAAGTGGTACGGCAGATGTGCGGCACTTTGCAGGTGTTGATTGCAAAACGCCTGGTTGTGCTCCCCTCGGTCTGGCGATCCCTTGCCGGGCTGCGGCCTGCTTTTGGGGCTTTTGGCCCCGGCACAGCGGCTGACAAAACGTTGTACCGGCTGCATGCCTTGGTCCCGCAAATGATAACCTTTCCGACACATCTAGGTATATACATTATATCACAGTTGCCAGAATTTGCATAGTTCATTAGAGCGGTTTCTATCTAAATTTTTGTCCTTGAATCAACTGAAACCTGTTTTTCGCACATTATTTGCGCTGCGGTGCGGTGACCCTTTGGCGGTATTTATTAACATTTTTGAATGGTTTATTCCTGATTTTATCAAATGATTAAACATTTACCCTGATAATGTTCTTTGCAATCTCTTAATACAATCATCCGGTATTGTGATCGCGCATTTTTTGCCATTTCGGTTTGGCTTGTTGTTGAGAGATTTGGCAGAGATTGGAGGAAACTTGAAGGGAAAATTGGAGGTTGAGAATTGCCCATTATAAATTGTACTGTAGAGAGCGTTCCTGACCGTTCCGAAAACTTAGGGATAGATCAGCCCTTGCCCCTTAACCGCGACCTGAAATACACCTTCCCAAGGTAGGGCGGTGTGAGTGCCCCCTCCTGCTCCACTTTTTCAAAGTGCCGAATGGTGTCCTCTCCCCTATCTACAATTTCTGATGTTTTCATGATGCCTTCCTTGGTCTTCCACACCCGGCCTTTGCCCCCTCCCCGCCCCATAAGTCGTACACAACAAAAAGGCCCCTGCCTTAACAGCAGGAGCCTTGAAAGCTATATCACAAGCCGAAAATTACTTCTCGATCTTGGAAACAACGCCGGAACCAACAGTGTGGCCGCCTTCGCGGATAGCGAAACGCATGCCTTCTTCCATGGCAACCGGGGTGATCAGCTCAACGTGCATATCAACGTTGTCGCCGGGCATGCACATCTCAGTGCCTTCGGGCAGGGTGATGATGCCGGTAACGTCGGTGGTACGGAAGTAGAACTGAGGACGATAGTTGTTGAAGAACGGGGTATGACGGCCGCCTTCTTCCTTCTTCAGGACGTAAACATGGCCATCGAAAGTGGTGTGGGGATGAACAGAGCCGGGAACAGCCAGAACCTGGCCACGCTCGATCTGGTCACGGTCAATACCACGCAGCAAAGCGCCGATGTTGTCGCCAGCCTGAGCGAACTCGAGGCTCTTGCGGAACATTTCCAGACCAGTGATGGTGGTGGTCAGCTTTTCTTCCTTCAGACCAACGATTTCCATCTGATCGCCGACATGAGCAGTACCACGCTCAACACGACCGGTAGCAACGGTGCCACGGCCGGAGATGGTCATAACGTCCTCAACGGGCATCAGGAACGGCTTATCAGCAGCACGGTCCGGAGTCGGGATGTAGTTGTCAACAGCGTCCATCAGCTCCCAAATGCACTTGTATTCCGGAGCATCGGGATCCTTGGAAGTGCTCTCCAGAGCCTTCAGAGCGGAGCCACGGATGATCGGGGTGTTGTCGCCGTCGAAATCCTGGCTGTCCAGCAGTTCGCGAACTTCCATTTCGACCAGGTCGAGCAGCTCTTCGTCGTCAACCATATCGCACTTGTTCAGGAACACAACGATCTTGGGCACGCCAACCTGACGAGCCAGCAGGATGTGCTCACGGGTCTGCGGCATCGGGCCATCGGTTGCAGCAACAACCAGGATAGCGCCGTCCATCTGAGCAGCACCGGTGATCATGTTCTTGATGTAGTCAGCATGGCCCGGGCAGTCAACGTGGGCATAGTGACGCTTCGCGGTGTGGTACTCAACGTGAGCGGTGTTGATCGTGATACCACGAGCCTTCTCTTCAGGAGCCTTATCGATGCTGGAGTAATCCATGAAATCGGCATCGCCCTTCAGAGCCAGAACCTTGGTGATAGCGGCAGTCAGAGTGGTCTTGCCGTGGTCAACGTGACCGATGGTACCGATGTTGACATGCTCCAAAGAGCGGTCAAATTTTTCCTTTTCAGCCATTGGAAGTATCCTCCTTTAATTCAAACAGATAAAATAGCCTGTTGTAAGGCTATCATACTAGATTTTTCAAGAAAAATCAAGTATTTTGCGCGAATTTGTGCAGAATCAGCCCTTATTGCGCTCGGTCATGATCTTATCTGCAACACTCTTGGGAACCTGCTGGTAATCAGCCGGCTCCATGGAGTACTGGCCACGGCCCTGGGTCTTGGAACGCAGGTCAGTAGCGTAACCGAACATCTCGGACAGAGGAACCATAGCGGTGACACGGGCAGTGCCATCGGTGGATTCCTGGTTCTGGATCGCGCCGCGGCGGCTGTTCAAGTCGCCAATGACGTTGCCCATATACTCGTCAGGAACAACAACGTCAACCTTCATGATGGGCTCCATAATGACGGGATCAGCCTTCTTCATAGCATCCTTGAATGCCATGGAGCCGGCGATGGAGAACGCCATTTCAGAGGAGTCAACTTCATGATAGGAGCCGTCCCACAGAGTGACCTTGACATCCACGACGGGATAGCCAGCCAGAATGCCGGACTTCATCGCGCCCTGGATACCGTTGTCAACAGCGGGGATGTATTCCTTCGGGATAGCGCCGCCAACAATACCGTTGACGAACTCATAACCCTTACCCGGGTTGGGCTCAATCTTGATCTTAACGTGACCATACTGGCCCTTACCACCGGACTGACGTGCGTACTTGGTTTCCTGGTTAGCATCCTTGCGGATGGTTTCACGGTAGGCAACCTGAGGTGCGCCAACGTTAGCTTCGACCTTAAACTCGCGGAGCAGACGGTCCACGATGATTTCCAGGTGGAGCTCGCCCATGCCGGCGATGATGGTCTGACCGGTTTCTTCATCGGTCCAGGTACGGAAAGTCGGGTCCTCTTCAGCCAGCTTAGACAGGGCAATACCCATCTTCTCGCTGCCAGCCTTGGTCTTGGGCTCGATGGCAACGCGGATAACCGGCTCGGGGAAGTTCATGGACTCGAGGATGATGGGATGCTTCTCATCGCACAGGGTATCACCAGTGGTGGTGTTCTTCAGACCAACAGCAGCGGCGATATCGCCAGCGTAGCAGATGTCGATATCCTTACGGTTGTTTGCATGCATCTGCAGGATACGGCCGATACGCTCGTCCTGATCCTTAACAGAGTTGTAAACAGTGGTGCCAGCCTCAACGGTACCAGAGTACACGCGGAAGAAGCACAGCTTACCGACATACGGGTCAGTCATAATCTTGAATGCCAGTGCAGAGAACGGCTGATCATCGGAAGAAGTGCGATCTTCTTCCTCGCCAGTCTCCGGGTTGGTGCCCTTGATGGCCGCAACGTCGGTCGGAGCGGGCATATAATCAACGATTGCATCCAACAGTTTCTGAACGCCACGGTTCTTGTAAGAAGAGCCGCAGACAACAGGAACGATCTCGTTGGAAATAGTAGCCTTACGCAGAGCAGCCTTGATTTCTCCCTTGGTCAGCTCTTCGCCTTCCAGGTACTTCATCATCAGCTCTTCGTCGGTCTCAGCAACAGCTTCGATCAGCTTGTCATGATATTCCTGAGCCTGTTCTTTCAGGTCTTCAGGAATTTCCTCAACGCGCACATCATTGCCCATATCATCATAGTAGATATCAGCTTTCATGTCGATCAGATCGATGATGCCGCGGAAAGTGTCTTCCTGGCCGACAGGCAGCTGGATAGGCACACCGTTGGCATGCAGACGATCATGCATCATCTGTACGCAGCGGAAGAAGTCAGCACCCATGGTATCCATCTTGTTGACGTAAACCATGCGGGGAACCTTGTACTCGTCAGCCTGGCGCCAAACGGTTTCAGACTGAGGCTCAACGCCACCCTTTGCGGCCAGAACGGTAACAGAACCGTCCAGAACACGCAGAGAACGCTGAACTTCAACAGTAAAGTCAACGTGGCCCGGGGTGTCGATGATGTTGATACGATGACGGTTCTTTTTGAACAGAGCCGGATCGTGCTGGGTCTCGGTGTGGCTCCAGTAGCAGGTGGTTGCAGCGGAAGTGATGGTAATACCACGTTCCTGTTCCTGCTCCATCCAGTCCATCGTAGCAGCGCCGTCATGAACTTCGCCGATCTTATGGTTAATACCGGTGTAGTACAGAATGCGCTCGGTGGTGGTGGTCTTGCCTGCGTCGATGTGGGCCATGATACCGATATTTCGGGTCATTTGCAGGGATACGTCTCTCGGCGTTGCCATGGCTTAAACCTCCTCAGTAAGCAGATCAATAACGGTAATGCGCGAAAGCCTTGTTGGCTTCTGCCATCTTGTGGGTATCTTCGCGCTTCTTGACGGCGCCGCCAACGTTGTTGGTAGCGTCGATGATCTCGGCGGCCAGGCGAGCGGACATGGTCTTTTCACCACGGCTGCGGCTGTACAGAGTCAGCCAGCGCAGGCCGAGGGTCTCGCGACGGGCGGGGCTGACCTCCAGGGGAACCTGGTAGGTGGAGCCGCCGACACGGCGGGCCTTAACTTCGAGGCTGGGCATGATGTTTTCCATGGCCTTCTCGAACATTTCGAGAGGATCGTTGCCGGTCTTCTCTTTGACAGTCTCAAAAGCTTCGTAAACGATCTTCTGAGCGACGCCCTTCTTGCCATCCAGCATGATGCTGTTGACCAGACGGGTGACGAGCTTGGAATTGTAAATAGGATCAGCCAGAACTTCGCGCTTAGCGATTTTACCTCTTCTGGGCATCTTTCTTCCCTCCTTCACATTAATGATATCATCGGTACTCGAAAGTTAAAGAAAACTCCCGTTATGCCACAAAAGGGTCAGCTGACCATTTTATGGCGAAAAGATGTTTCCTTACTTCTTGGCACCGGCCTTGGGACGCTTTGCGCCGTATTTGCTGCGAGCCTGGTTACGGTTTGCAACACCCTGAGTATCCAGAGTACCACGGATGATGTGGTAACGGACACCGGGCAGGTCCTTAACACGACCGCCACGGATCAGGACAACGCTGTGCTCCTGCAGGTTATGGCCGATACCAGGAATGTAGGAGGTGACCTCGATACCATTCGTCAGGCGGACACGGGCAACTTTACGCAGAGCAGAGTTGGGCTTTTTGGGGGTCATGGTACGAACAGCGGTGCAAACACCACGCTTCTGGGGGCTGTTCATGGTGGTGTACTGCTTCTTCTGGGAGTTGTAGCTCTTCTGAAGGGCAGGAGCAGTGCTCTTGGTTACCAGGACCTCACGGCCTTTGCGTACGAGCTGGTTAAAAGTAGGCATTTCTTTTCTCCTTTCTTGATTATTCCGCGCAGTTTTTGCGGGGGTTGTGCTTCCATTTTGGCCGCACTTAACCCCTTAACTCACGCATTTATTATAATAGCGGATAAACCACGCTCTGTCAAGAGTATTCACAAAAAATATTTCAAATAATCGTGCAAGATGCTGATTTTCTGCACTGTGGGTTCTAATTTTGCACTTAAGGTGTATCTGAAAACAAAGAGAACGACGGATATTTCGCAAACGCAAGCAGAATTTAAGGCAAAGAGCCATAGGAATCCTTTGCGGATTCCAAGGCTTTTTAACGTAAAATCCGGCTGTGTTTGCAGAAACAGACTAAATTTTCGAATTTTTCAGATACACCCCAGGACTTTCCCCTGCTTATTTTGCAGCTTCCAGCTGTGCCACGCAGGCTTCGGCTTCGTCCAGAATGCGGCCGAACTTATCCAGGGCAGCATCCACCGGGGCGGGGGTGGTCAGGTCCACACCGGCATGGCGCAGCTCATCCAGCGGGTAAGCGCTGCCGCCCATGTGCAGGAACTCCAGGTACTTCTTAACAGCCGGTTCGCCGTTCTTCAGGATGCCCTCGGACAATGCCACGGCAGTGGAATAGCCGGTTGCATACTTATAAACATAGAACGGGCGGTAGAAGTGCGGGATGCGTGCCCACTCGTACTGTACTTCGTCATCCACAACCAGCTCCGGTCCAAAGTAGTCCACAATGAGCTTCTTGTACAGATTGTTCAGGGCGGCGGGATTCAGGGCTTCGCCGCGCTCGGCCATGGCGTGGGCATCGCGCTCAAACTCGGCAAACATCGTCTGGCGGTAGACGGTTCCCTTGAAATTTTCGAGGTACTGATTCAGCAGGGCCAGGCGGGTTGCGGGATCCTGGTTCTTTTCTGCCAGCAGGTGCTCAATGAGCAGGTTCTCGTTGACGGTGGAAGCGACCTCTGCGACAAACAGGGTATAGTCGGCATACTGGGCAGGCTGGGTATGGCGGCTGAACCAGCTGTGCATGCTGTGGCCCATCTCATGCGCAATGGTGGAAACGCTGTCCAGCGTACCGGTAAAGTTGCACATGATATAGGGGTTGGAATCATAGCTGCCGCCGGAGTAAGCGCCGCCGCTCTTGCCCTTGTTGGGGAACACATCGATCCAGCGCTCGGCAAAGCCCTTGCGAACGATGGTGCCGTACTCTTCGCCCAGCGGTGCAACGGCATCCAGAACCATCTGCTTGGCCTGGTCATAGGTGTAATGAGCGCTGACGCCCTTGGTCAGCAGGGCGTACACATCATAGTAGTGCAGCTCGTCCACACCCAGGATGCGCTTGCGCAGAGCAACGTAGCGGTACATATCCGGCAGGTGCTTGCGCACAGTAGCCACCAGGTTATCATAGACCTGGCCGGGCACGTTCTCCCCTGCCATGGACATGGCGCGGGAAGATTCATAATGACGGACGGAGGCTTCGGCGGCAGCGGTCTTGACAGCGCCGGAGTAAGAGGCAGCCAGCGTGTTGATGTGCTGGCGGAAGCTCTTGTAGTAGCTTTCAAAGGCATTCTTGCGCAACACGCGGTCATTGGAGGTTTGCAGCAGGATGTAGTTGGAAGCGGTCAGCTCCACATCGTTGCCCTCGCCATCCTTGACGGAATCGAACACCATGTCGGCGTCTGCCAGGTTATCGGCAACATTTTTCGGGGTGCCGAATGCCTCACCGAAAGCAGCCAGCAGCTTTTCTTCCGGGGCGGTCAGGGTGTGAGGCTTTGCACGCAGCAGGTCTTCCAGAGCAAAACGATAGGGAGCAACCTGCTCGTCAGCCATGATGGCATCCAGGGTTTCCTGCGGCAGTGCCAGGATTTCCGGCTGAGCATAGGCGATGGTACCGACAGCCTTTACATATTTGGCAGTAGCGCGGGCATCCATGCTCTGGGCGTCATCAGCACGGGTATCCTCGCTCAGACGCAGGCTGGTGTAGACAGCCAGGTTTTCCAGTTCACGGAACACGCCGATTTCTGCATCATAAAATTCACGAATGCTGGCAGCGTTGTTCAGCTTGCCCTCCCAGGCAGCCAAAGCTTCAATTTTGGGGTCAATGGCGGCAAAAGCCTTTTCCCATTCCGCATCGCTGGCGTACATTTTGGTCAGGTCCCACTGGTACTGCGGGTCCATCTCTTTGCGTTCTTTCAATGCTTCCGACATGGCGGATTCTCCTTTTCTATATGGTGTCTTTCTGAGCCAGTCAGGGAAGCGTTCTCCCCTGCCCTCCATGCAGGCACCATTCATCCTGCACAGACAAACCCAGTATAAAAGTATTATACACCAAATGTTAGAAAAAACAAATCCGTTTTTATTTAAGGCAATACCGCATAATTCTAAGTGCCGATACGGCGAGCGAGGTGCCGCA
>OKRX01002401.1_pt1 | contig 12576 bp, 4 predicted proteins | sample 1601241 | NCBI WGS metagenome assembly OKRX01 (sample SAMEA3541500, study PRJEB24748) | human gut metagenome | biome: human gut; feature: human-associated habitat; material: faeces | place: China | collected 2012
CTGAGGGGTGGTTCCCCGCCACAAACCTGACGCCCATGGGGTGGTTCCCCACGCAGGGCCTAAAAATTAACCGAACAACGGCCATGTACACCCAAAAAATTTATTCCCCAATAACCCACCATAGGGGGAGGGCCAAACCCGGCCCTCCCCCTGTGTATGATGGATTATCCCTCTATACCCTATTGGTGAATTGTAAAATTGTTTTGCCTTGCGGCGGGCGCATCAGGCGCGGTTCTTCTTTTTCAGGCTCAGCAGCACGCCAACACCGGCCACAACCAGCAGCACGCCAATGCCGCTGAACAGCAGGGTGCCGAAACCACCGGTGGTGGGCAGGTCGAAGCCCTTGCGGTTAATGATATTTGCGGTAATCGAACCACTGGTCAACTCTGTTGCATTAGTAGTACCTTTCTCGAAAGCATTCTGACGATTGTAATCAACATCATGCTTTACAAGCGCACCTTCGACATACTCCTTGCGTTCATCCCAAGTCTCACTATACACAAAGTTCAGGTCAACTTTCACAGGCTCTTTCAGCAAGTTATATCCTTCAGCGGTCTTAGTCTCAACCAGATAATAGGTTCCCTTTTCAAGGCCACTCGCAGAAACTTTGCCGTATCCATCAGTTGTTAAATGTTTGACCAGCTTATAATATTTTTCTGCATTTTCACCGGTCATGCCAATCGTGCTGCCCAGCACTGTACCTTCGGTCTTTTCAGCAACTTCTTCGTACAAGTCGAATTCAACGCCAGACAAGGGAGTGTTCTTATCGGCAGCCGTCTTTACAATGTTAACTGCAAACGTATAAACAATGGCATCATCATGGATTTTATCAGTCGAGTCGCCAGCAGGTTGACCATCAGAACCAATTCTGTTGGTGTACTCAAGTTCTACAGTATTGGGGTTGCCATCAATCGTGGTCACTGCATCTTTATCCAGGGTTGCTTTATATCTAATGGTGATAGTCTTGCCTGCATCACCTGCCAAATCCTCGCGCGGATTGTTAAATGTAAGCACAAAGCCCTTTTGGGTGTTATCGCGAACTACAGCATATTTGCTGTTATCAATTTCCGTACCATTATAGTGGTATACATGAATCTTATCAGCATCAATGTTATCCGTCTGATGCATCGGGGTATCTGTTACCTTGAACGTGCCAAGCTTTGTAATATTTGCAGGAACCGTTACAGTTACCTTGTAAGGAATCGTTGCACCTGCTTTATAATCAGTTGCTTCTACCCAATCATTAGGATCCTCTTTATCGCCGCCGCGCTTTAATACTTCCTTATCGAGATCCGGCTTGTAGTTGTAAATGGTCAAAGTGCCGTTTTTATTATCATAGTCTGGATCGTTTTTGTAATCGTCCGGAATAACGACCTGGCCTTTATCATCAATATTAAAATAGTAATACTTGCTCTCGTCTACAATATAATTCTTGTTATCATTGGCCGTTTCAACAAAACGATAGGAGCCCGTATTCAAACCGGTAACTTTAATCTGACCAGCAACTGCCGTAACTTCTTCGGCAGCAGTACCAGTTACCAAATCAGTCTTTTCTTTCACCCATACTGCCGGATTTTGGGAATCGTCCAACCGTTCCAAATCAAAGGTTACATTGTTGAGTGCTTCTTTTTCAGTAGCATCTTTATCCCCAACAACGCCCTTTTTATCAATAATTACTTCGCCTCTGGAGGTGCTGTTTTTCGGATAAACAACAACGTCATAGAGCCATTCTTTCAGCTGATTTTCATCCCCATTATTCGTTTTTACGCGGGTCATAGGAATGGAAATCAGGAACGGCGTTACCGCCTTAACAACAGCCTGCGGCTGAGTTGTTTCAACAACCAAATACAAGCCCAAATCCAAGTTTGTAAACTGAGCACTGCCATCATTTTTTGTAAAAGTTTCTTTTCCAATCTGAGCAATCTTAGTGCTCTCCGTCAAATCTTTGGCCTCATAGCTTTTAACCTTGCCAGTCTCATCTTTCTCAAAGAAATCATCAATTACCGGCATTTTATAATCGTCAGAGGTCTGTTCCTTTCCGTTATAATAGGTTTCCAACCAAGTTGCATTTTTCACCTCATAAATCGTGAAACCTGCGCCGGGAAGCGGACTGTTGTTCTTCGGTGTCTCCTGTTTTTCACCTGTAGGAGTAGCCGTTTCCCCATCTTCTGCGTGAAGATATTTGTAAATGGTAATAGAGCCTTTTTTCTTGGTATCAATTACGCTCGTGGTCTTTTGGGGGGTATTCACCTTTGAGGTATCCACATTTGTGGTATCCTCCGCTGCCATTGCTGGCATGGCGCACAGGCTGAGGGCCAGGGCGGCGCTCAACAGGCCTGTGAGAAAACGTTTTGCTTTTTTCATTTCAGTACCTCTTCTCTTAAAAAAAGTCATCATCGGATGGGCGGCAAAGCCGCCCGGCTTAGGGGTTCTGCATCAGCACGGCGTGCAGTGCGGGGCGCTGCAGCGGGGAAACGCTGCCGCGCCGCCCGCACTGTGCCGTAAAGAAAAAAGGAAGGGAAAACCGGGCCGCTTGCCCACTTGGCTTAAGGTGCATCTGAAAACAAAGGAAATAACGGATATTTCGCAGCCACAAGCAGGATGTAAGGCAAAGAGCCACCGGAATCCTTTCCGGATCCCAAGGCTTTTTTAAGCCTTAGCGCAAAATCCGGCTGCGCTTATAGAAACAGGCGATATTTTCAGCTTTTCAGTTATACCCCGGCTTATGGCTGCGCCCTGCCGTAAAACGGGCGCGCACTGGCGGGCAGGCCCTGTACCCTGGGGGTCGCTGGGTTTCCGGGGGATGGTTAATGTCGCCGGCCCCCTTTCCTGTTGTAGCGGAATGTGAATATCAACAGCCCTGCCACCGCCAGCGGCATGCCGATCAGCAGCCACAGGCTTGGCGCGTCTGCACCCGTGTGGGGCAGCTCAGGCGTTTTACGGTTCAGAACGGTAAGGGTAACTGTGTAGCCGCTGGCTGCATCGCCCGTTGCGTTTTTGGCGGTGCCATCGTCTATCTTGTACTTGCCGTCTTGGGTAAATTCGATATCAATCGACTTGGACAACAGGTTGTACCCCGGGTGTGCCTTGGTTTCTGTCAGCCGGTATCTGCCGGGTTCCAGATTTTTGAACGGGTTATTTGTAATCTCGCCGTCCGTTCCGGTTATACCGGTCAAATAATTTTTGTTGTTGCTACTGAATTTGTAGCCAGTATCAACCGTATACTGCGTTTTTCCTTCGGTTGTTTTTTCGGCTCTCAGCTTTTCCAGCTTGAACTCAACATCTTTCAAGAATACTTCTTTGTTATTTTCGCCTTTTTCCGCGTCCTTCTTGATGATATTCAGTCCAAACTTCGGGTTCTGCAGCTTGTTGGTCAGCTCAATCTTGCCGCTGCCGCCGGTGATGGTTCCATCGGGGGTTACTGTGGCTGTATTGCCTGTTGAGCTGCCCGCGTTGTTCGTTTCGCTTTTTGGTGTTGCTTTAGCCTTTACAACATACGTATTGCCGTTAATCGTAATGGTTCCGTCTTCCGCTGCCTGTTTAAATTTGCCATTCTCTACCGTACCTTCCACAATGCGGTAAATATAGTTATTATCCGCGCTGCCGTTAATTGGGTACTGATCCAGGTTGTTAAAGATACACTTCCAGCCGTAATCATCGCGGTTAATGGTAACATAGTCTGGGCTGTCTGCGGTCGGGTAGTTTACCGGTTCCCAGTCTGTATAGCCTGTGCCGTTTTTCAGGCGGCGCTGGAGCTGGATGTAGATTGTATCCGGCGGTTTCTTTGTACTAAGATCCGTACCATCTGCATCTTCCCAGAGCTTGTTGAACTCAATGTTGATCAGTTTGCGCTTGGTGTTGGTAAAGATTGCGGTAACTTCCAGATCGTTCGGATTGTTGCTCTCCACAATCTCGCCTTCCACCATGGTCTTGCCGATCACATGGGCGTATTGACCATCCGGAACGGTTACGCTTTGCAGTGTGGAACCATCACTGGTTTCGACTTCCTCGATGGTATAGCGGGTGCCAACGGGGATGCCGGTGATGGTTCCGGTGTTGCCCTGGCTCATATCAATCGTAACGGGTTTTTCGATGGGCTTTTTTTCCAGACCAGCACCGCCAACATCACTAAAGGTAACTTTGAAGGTGTAGATGCCTTTAATGTTCTCATCCTCACCATCTGCGGCCTTCTTTTGGATTTTCAGCCCGCCGGTTTTGACGGTGTTGACGTATTCTACCTTTAGCTTTGTCAGCGTGGAGTTATTTTCGTCCGGGTCCTTATAGGAGCGGAAGACGATGGTGTTTTTGTCAGGCTTCTCGCTCTCCGCCGTGTAGCCATCATTCTTTACACTCTCGTCATAAACTTCCGTTCGGCCATCATCGGGGCCGCTTCCCTCCCGCCCGTCTAACGAAGGTATTGAATCAGGAAGACTTACGCTCTTACCTCCTTCCATCGAAGTAACCTTCTGCCCGTTCTCGTACACGGTCCATTTGGTGTCGTACAGGTTTTGGTTCAATTCCTCTTTGAGCGAAATGTAGCTGCCGCGGCGGAACTGGTCGCTGAAGGTAACGGTTTCTCCAGCTTCCAGAACAAAGCGTCCGTCACCGTCCACCAACTGGGTGTCTGTGTCCATGGTGGAGGTGTACTGTGCGTATTTGGCGTTTTCCAAATTACCGCTTTTGGCGGAGCCGTAATCCGGGATTTTCTCCTGATCGGTTGTAAAGCCGGTCATCGTACTTGGCACCGCTTTGGGAATGAAAGTAAAGTTCCTGAAATAGATGTTGCGGCTATAGTTATCGCCCACGCGGATGGTTTGGACGTTGTCGTTAAAACCGCTCTGCTCTTTCATCTTGTGCAGGTCCAGCTTTACGGTGACCCATTTGTCTGTCTTCACTTCGACCGTGCCATACGTTGCGCCGTTAATGCCTGTTGTGCCAAGGCTGCCTTTTTGGACGCCTTTATTATCCAGCAGTTCCAGATACAGGTTGTTGAGGGAAAGTCCACCTCCACCACCATCCTTTGAATCAACGTAAACCTGGAACGTAAGGAAGCGCATGTCTTTGATATTGATGGGTTCTTTCAGCGTCAGGATGCCACGACGTTTCTCACGCGCTGCACTTTGCGTATCCGTATAGCGTGCGTACCAGTGAAGGACCTGTTCGGTATTTTGCCCGGTATCTTGCCCGGGATCTTGCCCGGAATCCGGCTTGGGATCTGGCCAGGGGTTTTTAACCAACTCGAAAATGTAGTCATCTTTCTTTCCTGGGGTTGCGGGTTCAATCATGTTACCAGTCGCAGTCAAATTCACCACTTCGGTATCGCTTGGATCCGGTTCAGCGGCATCTGTTTTTCCATAATGGGTTGCCTGGTTCTGGATGGTGAAGTTGAAGATTTTCTGCTTTTCAAAGCATTCTTTGAATTTCTGATCAGTAACGTTGGTCAGATCGACCTTTTTTTGAACCTGCAGCTCGTTATTATCCGGGAAGTTGAACGCCACCGCCATGTTGGACTCCCACATACCGCGTTCCATATAGTACATGGTAAGGGTGTGCTTTTGGCCTTTGGCGAGGTCATTAAGAGTAGTGCCTTGCGCGTAGAAATAAATGTCCTCGTTATTATATTTCACGTGCTTGACAGATTTTTTATCTTGATCCTCTTTTGACGTTCCGCCTTTTTTGACCTTACTGACATAGGCTGTTACACTATTATTCTCTTCATTTGCCTCGCCAAATTCCAGCAGGCCGGAAACCTCACCATGGGCGCCGCCAACGTCAAGCGCCAGCTGGCCATCAATGAATACCCAAACGTCATCGTCACCGGAGAAGAAGAACTTGATGTTGGTGGAAATGGTGTTCCCCTTGTCATCCTTTTTTTTGGTTTCCACCATACCGTTATCCGTCAGGGTGAAATCCATCTGCAGCTTGGTGCCAAAGCCGTAATTGTAGGTAGAAGCCCAGCCCGCAGTTGCGGTTTCGTTGAACGGGAAGTAGCCATAGGAACTTACATCCTCGCCATTTTTCTTTATCGTTTTTGAGGCGGAGTCAGAATCAAGATTGCGTGACTGTTCTCGGTTCTGTGTGCTTGATTTCAGGAAATATTGCTCCGTGGTGGAATCCTGTTTCAGGTACAGGGTCGTATCTTGGCTGTCAAAGTACCAGTAATCAACGCCCTTATCCTCATCAAAAATCTGTCTCTTGGTAAAGGGGAACGCAACGTTGTCGTACACATCGCCAAGCTTTGCATTTTTGGTGTTCGTGCCGCTCAAAAACGCTTTATTGAAGTGCGGTTCTGCTACTTTTGTATTATCTTTTGTATCTTTCAGCAGCGGTTCACCTGTTGCATCGCCAGTGGAGGTTTCGGATTTAACCAAGCCCTGATAGGCATAGTCATAATGTTCGCCATCGTTATTTCCATTTTCATTGATTGTGGAGTTATTGATTGCCATGAAGCGATTTTCATTTTTGAAGACGCTATTAAGCCCCCAAAGATTCAATGCAGCACTAATCCCATCAAACCTAATTCCCCAGTCTGAATAAGAAGGTTGGAAATGGCCGGTATAAATCGGAAATTGCGCTTTGCAGCTTTCGTAATAATCGCTCAGCGCTCTGTCAAACTGACGGAACGTAACCCAGCTTCTTTGTTTTGCAAATCCGTTTCCTTTTCCCGGCGCATAATATGCTCTACTATATCTATCTCTGTTATTTCCATTCAGCTCATAGTCTGTATAATAGTCATACAGCGTACTGGTAACATACTTTGTGTTTGGATCTTCTGTGAATGGTTCTTTGCTAATATCTACAACATCATCCGTCAGTTTCTTGCCTTCTTTGGCATTACGCAGGCTACCTTTTTCAGCCCAGTAGCCGCCACGGTTGCCACCGTTATAAATTACATCATCGCTGGCATCCGCAAAGAAACACGGTTCGGAAAGGTCGGCTGGGATGTCCATCATGGTCGTACCATCACCGTTATCGGCTGCATTTTCGTTCTCAACTGCCCAAGAAGCAAAACGGATTTTTGTATAACCATCCGGCACTTCGCAATACCAGATGTTGGTGTTCTCTAGTCGATTCATCTCCTTTTTTGTTATAGGATCCTTACCATTGCCCGTCAGATAGCACCAAAGCTTACCGTCGTTCGTCGGCATGCCACATCCAATCGCGCCTTTATGTGTTTCACTTTTTTCATTCTCATAAGAAAGCCAGGAGAAAGTTGCATCGAAGTAAATAACTTGCTTGCCTTGCGGGGTTCCCCAGGTGGATTGGTTATTTACATTATAAGTAAAGCAATATTTTTTGCTTGCGTTATAAAGGAATGTATTTTCGTCTGTTCCCTGTTCGTAGAAGTTATAGCTCTCACTTAACGGTTTGCTACCATTTTCGGCAAAGAATTGAACAAAAGAGCAGGCACTTGTAGGAATTCCAAAACCCTGCTTTTTGTCTTTGGCAACATCACCGATCTTTACCGTTTCAGTTTCCGTTGTTTTTCCGGAAGAATCTTGTTCCGTAAATACTGCGGTTACATTTGCCAGGCCAGAATCACTCAGGTTTTCAAAGACCATCTTCTGGCTACCAAAAGCGGTGTGGCCAGCAGGGTTAGGTAATGCTGATGCATTTGCCCAGTCGGCATCATTCCAAGCTACATCACCATTTTCGCTGTTTGCATCGCCATCATAATATTTGTCATTAAATACGTCAACTGTTACAAAATGATTTGCCGTATTGTTCTTTTCAGGTGGAGCTGTTACTCTTACTTTATGGCTTTTATCTAAAGTAAACTGCATCCAGACATATCCGCCCCAGGGGCATATCGCGTTGTCGCCATTTGTCAAAATAATTTTATAAATGCGTTGGCCTTTGGAAGTAATTTTTTCGGGAACAAGGGACATTGGCTGTTCGCCAATCTCTCCGTCTTTTTCCTGGACGCCATTTCCGCGCTTTGCATTAAAGGTAATTTTAGAATCTCTTGTTACTTCCCAACTGCTCGGGACTGCAAAGTAAACGGTAAACTGATTAGATTGTGTGCTAACCCCCAGCGCCCTATCCATATCTTCCGCTTCCTCGGCGTCCATCTGCGGCTGTTCGGTCGGTTCCGGGGTGGCGGTGGGGGTCACGGTCGGCACAGGGGTGGCCGTTGCGGTGGCTGCCGGTTCCGGGGTCGGGGTAGGTTCTGCCGTGGGCTCCGGCGTTTCGGTCGGGGCGGTCTGCTCCGGCCCGGCGCTTTGTTCCGGTTCCGGGGTGGCGGCATCCGGCACCGGGGTGGCGGCGTTCTGCTCCGGCAGAGCGGTATCCTCCCCGGAGGCCGTTCCCGGCCCATCCTCCAGCAGCTCTACTTCGTCAGGTGCGTCGGGCAGAGGATCCACCTTGGCGTATACAGGCAGGGCCATTGCCATAACCAGGCAAGCGGTGACAAGCAGCGCTGTCAGCCGGCGCGCCCAACCTGTTGTGTTGTTTCCTGTTCTATTCAATCTGCTCACCCGCCTTTCGCGCTGGCTTGATGGAAGCACATTGTTCCACAGGGGATCCCTGTGGAACAGTAAAGGAAGCCAGCTTCTTTTACTTGCGCAACCGTTGCCATGTTGTTTTCAAAAAAAAACCGCATCGAGTTTTCTCATTGCGCATTTACTTTTTATTGTTAAAATATAGCACCTTTACACCAGAAAGGCAATACAATCCACGCAAATTCCTGTTTTTCAGCATTTTTACTGATTGCGCTTTCCTCCGATTATACAATATGTTCAAAGCCTTTGTATAATTTATTTCTAATTTTCTTTTTGGCCGCGGTCATTTTATATACTTTGACCGCGCGTTTTATGATCCTCTGCGCACGCAGAGCGCAACTTTGCAGCAAAATTCGCCTTTTTTGTTGCGTTTCCCTGTTTTTGCGCAATTATTTGTTTCGCATGCGCCTGTTTGCGGCGGGGTCTGGCGGCTGGGTGGGCGCCTTGTGGGAGGGATGGCAGGTTTGCGGCGCACGGTTCCCGTTTTTTTGCGGCGCGATGGGTACACCGCGCCCCTGCAAACGGTTTGCGGTGTTTGCGGCGGCGGGTGTGTGTTTGGTGGATTGCATGCCCGCCAACGGGACGCCGTTCTCCCTTTACAACGGGGTGCGGGTTTGCTACACATATGCCATTCGCTTTTTTGTCCCCCCTGCCCCGCCCCTGATTCCCGGTTCCCCCTTGCCGATTTCTATTTGCGCCAGCTCCTGAAGTGCATCTGAAAGCAACGAAAACAGCGGATCTTTCGCAAGCACAAAATCCGGCTGCGTTTGCTGAGGCAACACCGCACAATTCCCGCCTTGCGGCTTAAGCACCGCTCCGGCAGCTGCGGCACTTAGAATTATGCGGTATTGCCCTGAAACAGACGAGCTTTTTGACGTTTCAGATAGCTCCCAGCTCCCAGCTTTCAATCTATCCTGTGTAAACTGCAACCCCTCACGCGCCATTCTGTGCGGCACTTACCTTATAATAAGGGGGTGCTGCCCTGTGTAAATTTGCAACTGATCTATTTGAAGCAGCTGTGAGCTGTTGCAATTTTGCACAGGGTATTGCCCGCATTCTGTGCCGAACATTCCCGAAACGTGTTGGAAAAACGCACAGGATTGCCTTGTTTCTCTATGCCGCTTACCGTTGGAAAAACGCACAGGTTACCCCCGGAACAGTTGCATTTTACACAGGGTATTCCCGCTCCCCTGCCCCGCCGTGACCCGCGTACCTGTTGGAAAACCACACAGGATAGGCCCGTTCCCCGTGTTGCAATTTACACAGGTTTGGCTGTTTTTGGCTTATTTGCAACTTTACGCAGGTTGCTTTCCGCACAGGAAAATGGTGGTGGAATGCACAGGCTGCAGTTGGTTGAACACACAGGTTTGCGTTGTTAAATTACACAGGCTCTACCTATTACTAATATAGAACTAAACATCTAAGCCATAATAACAACCAGAGGTAAGCCGGGAGATGGGGGAGAACGGGAAAAAATTGGTGTTGCCATTCCATCAGGTTACAGAACCCTGAAACAGCAGGACAGAAAAGCACAAGAAAACCCTGTGTAACGTGCACCCGGGCCGCAGCCCCCACAGGATATATGGCAAACTACAACGCGGGTGTTGCATTTTGCACAGGGTAATGGCGGTGAAACCCTGTGTAAATTTGCAATTCTTGCGCTGAACAACAGGATGTGCTATAATGTTTAACATGATGTGCGTGACCACCCGGGATACAGCAACCGATATAGGAGGCCCCTGCTTATGGCGGCAAGTAAACAGAAAAAAGATGATCCGTTTGTCGTTACGTTTGAAGAACGCGGGGACCAGACCATCGTTCGCAAATCCAATGACCTTGTACAGATGACGCGCAACAACCTGACGCTGAGCCAGCAGCGCCTGATGCTGCATATTTTTTCGATGATTAAGCCGGAGGATACGGACCTGCCCTCTTATGAGCTGAGCATTTATGATTTTATCAAGATGACCGGCATGGACCCGCACAGCGGGGCGCTGTACAAGCAGGTGCGCAAAAATATTGAGGAGCTGGCCAACGCGCCCATCCAGTGGATCAAGAATAACGGAACTTCCACGGTGGAAACATTCCGCTGGATTGATAAAGTGCGCATTGATGAGGGCCGCGCGCGCATGACCATCACGCTGGACCCGGTGCTGAAACCGCACCTGGTGCAGCTGAAAACCCTGTATACCACCATGGATGTGACCTACACCATGCTGATGCGGTCCACCTATTCCATCCGCATTTACGAGCTGTGCAAGAGCTACCAGAGCCTGTACCTGAAAAAGAAAGCGGCCGGGGAACCGCTGGTATGGAACCTGAGCATGCTGTATGAACAGCTTTCGTATACGGCCAACCGATGGTCGGATTTCCGCCGCCTGGCACTGGAAAAGGCAAAGGCGGAAATTAACGAAAAGACGGATATTATTTTTAATTACGATGTGTACGAAAAAAAGGGGCAGAAGGTTCTTTCGCTGGTGGTAACGATTGACCCGGTGGATGATGCCGCCGCACAGGCCAACCTGGACAGCATCAACAGCACAGTGCGCAAAAAGAGCAAAAAGAAGGGCCGCCCCACCGTGGCGATTGAGGATTCGCTGCTGGATGACCCCAGCGTGATCACCTTTGATTATGTTTCGGCACCGGAAACAACGATCCCCTATTCCTTTGGACGCCACCGCACCGAGCTGCGGGAGGAAATTGTTGTGAAAGCGCGCATGGATCAGCTGCGCGCGGAGATTACGCCCGAAGAGCTGCACGCGGTGGAAGTGATCATTGATGTGTTGGCAGATGCCTGCTGCACCATCCAGGCAGGCGATGGCGAGCAGGACGGCGGCAACAAAACGGTGTTTGGAAAGATGAATGCCATCATCCTGGATTGCGGCGGGCTGACCAGTTGGCTGGCCGGTGTGGCACCCCGCTATGCACAGGAGATCATTCCCCGGTCGCAGACGATGCGCAGCCCGGCGCGGTACCTGAACAAGGTGCTGCGCGAGGATATGGATAACTATCGCATTTATATTTTCCGCAAGGCAAAGCCGGCAGCAGAACCCAAAGAGGAGCTGTTGGAAGCGGAGTACCATGTGATGGACGAGCCGGTGCAGCAAACGATGCCGGATCCTGAGCCGCCCAAGGTAGAGCTGATTCCCGAAACGATTGTAAAACGGCAGGATATGCGAAAAGAGTTTGCAAAGTTTGTAGATGATGGATACCTGGAAAAGACGTTGACGAGCGGCCAGCGTGGCGCTTACCACGAAATTTACCGCCACCTGGCAGCGCGGTGCGTGCCATCGCCTTCCAGCCTGCGCAATGGGCTGAAAGACGAAATACGGCTGCATTACCTGGCCTGCATGAATGAAGTGATTGAAAAGTATGGCAGCCTGACCCCATTGATGGAAGCTATGGCGCATGAACTGGACTTTGATGTGTTCTGGGCAAAGGCCGCCAAGGACCCCAACGTGAATAACCCGATGGGGCTGTTCTACCACATTATTGAAGAACGCGCGCTGAACCCGATCGGCACCATAATGAACGACCAGGCACAACGGCAGAGGGTTGCCGCCAAGGAAAAAGGTGAAAAAGATAAGTGGCACAACGAAAGCTGGATGGATGCTTTTGAGGAAGATATCCCGGATGACAGCGAAGAGTAATTGAGATGAAGCGGAGCGGAACATCCGGGAGCGCTGTTATAATAAGGTAAGCAGCGGCTGGCAGATTGCTGGCCGCTGCTTTTTGGTTGGGTGTAGCTGAGAAATGGAAATATCCGGCGTTTTTTGATTTCAGATGGACCTTGGGATAATAGGTGAGAATGAAGGCAGGTGAGCGGGAATGCCTGGATGAAGTGAAGAAGGATGGAAAGAAAAAGCAGCAGAGAAAATGCGTGAACAGCAACGAAGAGATGCCTGCATAATATTCGTCAAAATATCCGTTGACACACGCGAAGCATATGATATAATAGAAACTATAACAGCAACGAAGAGATGCCGCACGGCATGGGGTGCAAGTTTTTACAACCAGCAGTTAGGGCAACACCGCACAATTCCCGCCTTGCGGCTTAAGCACCGCTCCGGCAGCT
>OKRX01002404.1_pt1 | contig 12569 bp, 10 predicted proteins | sample 1601241 | NCBI WGS metagenome assembly OKRX01 (sample SAMEA3541500, study PRJEB24748) | human gut metagenome | biome: human gut; feature: human-associated habitat; material: faeces | place: China | collected 2012
GGTCTTTAATCAAATCTTCAGGGCCCACTCCCAAAACTGCAATAGCAATAGATGGATCGACAAAGTATCGAGTATCAGATGTACGAATAGTAGTTTTAGACCTCAAGTTGGGGTTCCAAGCAACCACATCTTCTATCACAAAGATTTGCTTCAACGCTAGGAGATAGGAGGAGATGGTTTCTTCTGTCATTGCTCCCAAGTTATTCGTCACCAAATCTTGGTAGATAGTAGAGATTGGGGCTTGAGTGCCTTGATGCCTGGCATACGAACGAAGTAATCGCCTAGCAAAATCAGCATTACGACTGACCCCATCTACCCTTGAGATATCTCTATTGACTACTGCATCAACATAGTTATTAATTTGAAGCAGGGCAGCCTGGTCAGATAAAATTAAAGACCCTGGCCAGCCTCCCCTACAAAGCAAAAAAGCCAATTGCTCCAATGAATAGTCTTTGGCTACTGCCGCTTTAGTACACTTTCCATGAAACAGCCCTTCAAGGCTAACAGCCCCAGTCGACTCTTCAGACTCCCATAGACTCATTGGTCGCATGGTCAACCAAGCAAATCTCCCTGTACCCGAATGGGTTATTTCAGACGTATTTGGTGGAACAGCAGATCCAGTAAAAATCAATTGCCCAGGCAATCCTCTTTGGCTCACTTCGAATCGAGCAGCATCCCACAATTTAGGCGCCAACTGCCACTCATCAATCAACTTTGGAGTATCACCCTGGAACAACATCAGTGGCTCCGACTCTGAAAGCATGATATTGGTCTCCCTAGTTCTAGGGTCATCCATATAAAGGACGCTCTTAGCTTGTCGCTTAGCCGTGGTGGTCTTTCCACACCACTTTGGACCCTGTATAAGTACAACTCCTGCTGCTTCTAGTTGATTGCTTAAAAGTTTATCTGCTATCCTATTTCTATACATACAAATCACAAGTAAAACCCAATTAAATCATCATTGCAAATATACACAGATATTCATTGATATCCAAATAGTTACAAAATCCATTCCGGCAAATGACAGGTTTTCATTCCGGCAAATGACAGGTTTTCATTCCGGCAAATGGCAGGTTTTCATTCCGGAAAATGGCAGAAATCAGATGCACCTATAGACGACTTGATACGCGTGAGTACTGTGGTAGCCCTTTCCGTTAGGGTCACCTGCTCCATTCGCCGACATTCCACCTCCTCCGCCTCTATTCCTTGAGACTCCTTCATGGCGACGATTGGATATGGCCGAAATTAGCGCCTATCGAGTTCGCAACCAAAGCATCGGCGAGTTTGTAACCACGCAATCATGGAGTTTCAAACTCAGTCATCATGGAGTTTCGAACTCAGTGATCGCTCAGTTACAAACTCAATCTAGGACCTCATAACCCAATGATTTATAGCCGATTGAAAACCGCCTTCGCACTGAGACCTAAATCTCTAAGAGCTCATTTCCATTAACCAACATTTTGTCTATTACCTTCAGAAAAAAATGGGCATACAACCTCCTTTGAAACTCTATCTCGCTGGCGAAGTTTTGGCTCTATATGGTAAGGCCCACTCTTTTTTGGTACCTTTGTAGGAAAGGATAATGGACTGATATGAAATAATATAAAAAACAAGATATGATCAACACGCCCACTGAAGTGCTAAAGACTACAGTACAGATGGCACTCAAGAAGTATCAGGGCTCACAGGTAAAACTGGCAGTGCTGGGACTCCTAGGTGGTGCCTTCATCGCTATGGGTGGCCTGCTCTCATTTTATATAGCTTTTGGTTCGCCCACGCTGACCGAAGGGGCACCAGGTTTTCTTCGGCTGATGCAGGGCATCCCTTTTCCTCTTGGACTGATACTCATTGTACTGGTAGGTGGAGAGCTGGTAACTGGCAATACGGCGATACTCTTTACTGGCGCTCGCAAAGGGCTTATTCCGTGGCGGTACCTTGGTGCCAACTGGCTGATGACTTGGCTGACCAACTTTGCTGGGGCTGTGCTATTTTGCTACTTTCTCGTCCACTTAACCGGTTTGCTTCAGGTAGAGCCCTGGCATAGCAGTATCATTAATGTAGCCGTTAGCAAAGTGTCTCTACCGTGGCACGTGGTATTTCTGAAAGGGGTTGCTGCCAATTGGCTGGTCTGCTTGGCCATTTGGCTAGGACTTAGCTCAAATGAGATGATTGGCCGAATGATAGGTCTTTGGCTTCCAGTGATGACCTTCGTAACCCTCAGTTTTGAGCATAGTGTTGCCAATATGTTTTATCTTCCTATGGGCATGATGTCGGGGGCTGATGTGTCTATTTGGGAGATGCTCTGGAGGAATATCATCCCAGCCACTCTCGGCAATATCGTAGGAGGTGCCATCTTGGTAGGGATGATTTATAGCTACGCATTTAAGACAAAGGAATAGAGTATGAAGAGAGGAATTACTGGGCTGGTACTAGCCCTCTGTAGCACAATGCTACTACACGCCCAGAGTATCACGCTCGAGGAGTGCATCGCATCGGCTAGTGAGCACCACCCTACTACCGAACAGAAGCAGCTTCAAGGAAAGCTCGGGGAGCAACTCAAAAGGGCACTTTGGGTCGCCTACATTCCTCAGCTTTCGCTAGATGCCTCGGCCAATTATCTGAGCGATGTGGTGGAGCTGGATATCAAGATGCCGGAGGTGATGGGTATCAAAGTGCCCCCTCCAGACCTACCTAAGCTACCAAACTTTCAGTACAATGCCTATCTGCAGGTGACGCAATTGATTTGGGATGGTGGCAGAGTAAAAGCTGGCACGGAGGCGATAAAGTCGGAGACGGCGGTCCAAGAAGCAGAGTGTGAGATAGCTGCTCGAAAGGTACGGGACGCTGTAGTGGAGCTCTACTTTGCCCTGCTTTTGGTAGATAAACAGATGGAGCTACAGCAGGTGGTGCTCGAGGAATTGGCTCGGCAGAATAGTAAGGTGGCTTCGCTACTGTCTACCGGTATGGCGAGTGAAAATGATCTAGACCTAGTCGCCGTGGAGCAGATCAAGGCAGAGCAGACTCATGAGCAGCTTCGAGAAAGTAGGAAGGCACTACTAGATGCACTCTCCATATATACCGGGCTGGAGCTATCGGAAGGGACTGTGGCACAATTGCCCACTCTCCCCTCACTTACTTCTGAAATGGGATCTCGAGTAGCTCCCAATAGGGCAGAGCATCTACTACTGGATAGTAAGCTGAAGAGTTCATCGGCCGATTGGAAGGCCTACCTAGCAAAAGGGATGCCCACTTTGGCTCTTTTTGCTAGAGGTGGATATGGTCGTCCAGGACTGAATATGATGAATCCCGACCCCGCTTTCTACTACATTGCAGGAGCAAAACTAAGCTGGAACTTTGGGAAACTCTACGACCTTTCGACACAGAAAAAGAAACTACACCAAACTCAGCAATTAATAGAGCTCCAGCGTCAATCTCTCGAGATGGAGCTCCAAAGGGAACTGAGTGAGGCTCGTAGTGAAGTGAAGCAGTACGAAGCAAGGGTCACGAGCGGGAGGGCTCTTGTGGAGAGGCTGGAGCGAGTGATGGCACGAGCCCAAAAGGGCGAGGAGGAGGGCACAATGGCTACCTCGGAGTATCTGGAGCAAAGGAGCAAACTGGATGCGGCTAAAAGGATGCTAGAGGTGGATCAATTACAGCTATTAAGGGCTAAGTATCGCGTACAAAATAGATTAGGACTATGATAAAAGTAAATTATTGGAGGCTGGGAGTAGCAGTGGCAACCATAGCCTTTTCCCTTTCAGCTTGCCACAATAAACAGAGTGAGGTGATCGGCTCAGGGAGCTTTGAAGCGACGGAGGTACTGGTCTCTAGTGAGGTGAATGGTAGGGTATTGGAGTGGAATATCGAGGAGGGAAACACTATCCATCAAGGGGACCAAGTGGGGCTAGTAGATACTACGCAACTCTTTCTACAGCGTGAAGCACTTCTACGTTCAGGCAAAGGGGTAAGGGCTAATCAACCTAATATCTCAACGCAAACAAGAGCTTTGGAGGTGCAATTGTCCGAACTTCAATCTAATCGTGACCGCACCGCACGACTACTAAAAGCTGGAGTGGCGACACAAAAACAGCTGGATGACCTAAATAGTGCGATCGTAGCCCTTGAGAGTCAGATCTCTGCAGCTAGAAGCACGCTTTCAAATCAAAGCAGTCAGATTACAGCACAAAGCTCGGCCATAGATATACAGGTGGCTCAGGTGGATGACTTGATTGAGCGCTCGAAAATTACGGCTCCGATCAGTGGCACTATACTTGCCAATTACATCCATCAGGGGGAGTTGGCAGGTTCTGGGCGCCCGCTATTTAGAGTGGGCAATCTGGAGACTCTATTCCTTAGGGCCTATGTACAGAATGACCAGCTTGCCACGCTTCAGCTCGGCGATGAAGTGAAGGTGCAGGTAGATGGTGGCAATGGCGAAAAGCGTAGCTACTCTGGGACGATCTCTTGGATCGCTAGTCAGTCGGAATTTACCCCCAAAACGGTACAAACGGATGATGAGCGCTCTAACCTCGTTTATGCTATTAAGGTGCGTGTGCCTAATACTGATGGGGCACTAAGGATAGGGATGTACGGAGAGGTACTGCGAAAGTGAGATGAATAGTATTAAGAGAGCAGATGAACCGGCCATCACGGCAGAGGGCTTACGGCTTACATTTTCCTCTCCTACAGGGGGAAAGGTGGGGGTTGGCACCGCTTCAGAGGGTCTTACGTTTGGAGTCCAGCGTGGAGAGATCTTTGGGGTGATAGGCCCTGATGGTGCTGGGAAAACCACACTTTTCCGACTGCTTTGCTCTCTGATGCTACCAGAGAGTGGCACTGCTCGTGTGGTGGGATATGACGTGGTGAAGGATTACAAGGCACTTAGGCAAGTAGTGGGCTATATGCCGGGTACCTTTTCGCTCTATCCCGACCTATCGGTGGAGGAGAACCTCAATTTCTTTGCTACTATCTTCAATACAACTATCGCCGAGAAGTACGATCAGATAAAGGATATCTACAGTCAGATAGAACCTTTTAAGCATCGTAAGGCGAAGTCGCTTTCGGGTGGGATGAAACAGAAGTTGGCACTCTCTTCAGCCCTCATACACAGCCCCGAGATACTCTTTTTGGACGAGCCAACCACTGGAATTGACCCGATTAGTAGAGTTGATCTTTGGAATATGCTCCATAAACTATCAAAGCAAGGGGTAACAATCGTGGTCTCAACCCCATACATGGATGAGGCAAGGCAGTGTGATCGCTTGGCCTTTATGCAAGAGGGGAATTTTCTCACAATCGATAGTCCTCAGCGACTTACCGAGCAATACCCCTACCCTATCTTTGAGGTGAAAGGGGACAACAGATTGGAGCTACTCTCAAGGCTCAATAGCTTCCCAAGGGCAATCAATAGCTTTGCCTTTGGGGACGTCTTTCATATCACTACGGAGGCTGGCGTAGAGGCGAGCGATATTGCCCAGCATATTGGCATCGGGGAGGTTCACTCCATTACTGCGGGATTGGAGGATGCCTTTTTACTACTTTCTAAAACGAAACAAGGAAGTTTATGAGAGTCGGCAATCAAAATGAAGTAGTAATTGAGGTCAAGGAGCTTACCAAGGCATTTGGAAGTTTCTTGGCGGTCAATCATATCTCCTTTGAGGTAAGGAGAGGAGAGATCTTTGGCTTCCTTGGCGCTAATGGAGCTGGCAAGACCACAGCGATGAAGATTCTGTGTGGTCTGAGCAAACCTACCAGTGGAGAGGGACAAGTGGCGGGGTGTGATATCTTGCATGAAAACGAAAAGATCAAAGAGCATATCGGGTATATGAGCCAGAAGTTTGCCCTTTATGAAGACCTTACAGTTGAGGAGAATATCCGACTTTTTGCTGGTATCTATCGCATTCCTAATTCTGAGATCAAGCAAAAAACGAGTGAGCTACTGAAACGTCTTGACTTTTTGGAATACCAGAAGACGATGGTGAAGAAGTTGCCACTCGGATGGAAGCAGAAGCTAGCCTTTTCGATTGCTATCTTTCACCAACCTCAGATCGTATTCCTTGATGAGCCGACCGGAGGAGTAGACCCCATCACTAGGCGACAATTTTGGGAGCTGATCTATGAAGCTGCATACGGGCAAGGGATTACGGTCTTCGTCACCACGCACTATATGGATGAAGCAGAGTACTGCGATAGGGTCTCTATTATGGTGGATGGCGAGATTAAGGCAATGGGAACTCCGGCTGAACTTAAGGCAAAAACTGGGGCACGTAATATGGATGAGGTATTCAAACGATTGGCGAGAGAAGGGAGGCGAGTAGAATGAAAGGCTTACTACGTTTCAAGCAATTTCGTGCCTTTGTCTCTAAGGAGTTTATCCATATCTTTAGAGACCCTTACACGCTACTGATACTACTACTGATGCCAGTGGTGGAACTGCTACTCTTTGGCTTTGCACTCAATATGGAGGTGACTAATATCCGCACCGCATTAGTAACATTGGAGCCGGATAGATATACGCAACAGCTGGAGTCGAAACTCCGAAGCCACCCTGACTTCATCCTCTATGAAGGGCATCTATCAGTAGCAGAAGCGGAGGAGCTACTTCAAAAGGATAAGTTGGATCTCTTCATCGTGATGCCTACTGCCTTTGAAACAAGCGTCTACCGAAGACAGCCAACACAGGTGCAGATGGTAGTGGATGCCTCAGACCCCAATGCGGGAGAGATGCGAGTAGGCTATGCTTCAGCTCTGCTACAGAGTGTAGTGAGGGAGGATATAGGCGACGGAGGTCAACTACCTTTTTCGATAGAAGTGAATAGCCGAATGCTCTACAATCCGATGATGAAGTCGAGCTACAACTTTGTACCAGGGATTATGGGATTGGTCTTGATTGTACTCTGCACCATTATGACAAGCGTAAGTATCGCCCGTGAGAAAGAGCGAGGAAGCATGGAGCTATTATTGGTCTCTCCAGTAGACGCCACTACGATGGTCCTAGCTAAAGCAGTACCCTATTTTGTAGTGTCGCTCATCAACATTGCCTCGATCCTGTTACTCTCCTACTTTGTGCTTGGAGTGCCTATACGTGGCTCTTTGCTGCTGATTATTTTGATTACGATGCTTTATGTATTAGTTGCTCTGGCTATAGGATTGGCAATCTCTAGCCTTGTCAGTCAACAGAGGGATGCCGTAATCGTCTCAGGATTTGGAATGATGATGCCCACTATCCTACTGACAGGTATGCTCTTTCCACTAGCCAATATACCAGTGGCACTCCGATGGATATCCTATATTGTGCCAGCCACTTACTACATCGGAGCCACACGAAAAGTGATGATACAAGGGCTTACCTTTATGGGCGTTTGGCAAGAAGTCCTTGCCCTCAGCCTCTTTGCGGTGCTGATGCTGATCATTGCAATTGTAAGTATTCGCCCAAGACTTAAATAGGAAGATGGTACTAGGTTATTTACTCGAAAAGGAGTTTAAGCAACTCTCCAGAAACCCAGTCATTGTAGGGGTACTGATATTCTACACCATTATGGTGCTCTTCTTCTTTCCTTGGCCAGTAACTCAGGAGCTAAAGTCTCTGAAGATCTCCATCGTAAATAGCGATACAGGGGGTTATGCCCAAAGACTAATCGGGAAATTAGAGGCAACGCCAAGCATCAAAGTGCAAAGCATTTATCCCGACTATTCTTCAGCTGCGAATGATATTGAACGGGAAAAAGCCAAGGCTGTGGTGGTCTTTTCCAAGGACTTTAGCGAAAAACTACTGCTTCAAGAAAAGCCTTCAATACAGTTGCTCATCAATGCTGTAGATGGTACGCAAGCTGGACTAACACAGAGCTACTTACAACAACTAGTGCAGCACTACTCCGAGCAATTGCGGGTAGAGGAGCTTGGGCTTTCGCAAGAAGAGATCGAACCAATAGCCGTACTCCCGACCTATCGGTACAATAGTACGCTCAATTACAAGTACTTTATGCTACCCGCCTTGCTAGTCATCATGCTCACTATGTACTCTAGCATATTCCCAGCGATGAGTATTGTACAAGAGAAGGAGCAGGGGACACTTCAGCAGCTCAACGTAACACCTATCCGACGCTCCATCCTAATCCTCTCCAAGATTATACCCTTCTGGTTATTGGCCATCATCTCTGTGCTCATCAGCATTCCTATCATCTATTGGGTCTACGGATTGGCATTTCAAGGAAGCATATTGCTCTACCTCTTCTGCGTATTGATTTTTGCCATTGCCCTATCATTTATGGGAGTGATTCTCTCCAACTTTTCAGAAACTTTGCAGCAAGCTATGTTTCTCACACTCTTCTTTATCCTCATATTCTTCCTGATGAGTGGACTATTCTCCCCCGTTGATGCCATGCCGGTTTGGGCGAAAGTGATCGCCTACGCCAATCCTCTTACTTACTTCAATCGCCTCACCCGAATGGTCTACCTACGCGGCTCAGGATTTATCGAGATAGCTCCCGACCTATTAGTGCTACTAGTATTCTTAGTATTATTTGGAGTTATCGCAGTAATGACGCACAAAAAACGCACCGACTGACAATTAGGCCGATTGGCAAGGTTATTGCTTGTAATAGGATAGTAACATAAATTATATATGCAGATATGAAGAAAGATAAGGATATAGAGAGAGAGGAGCAGATAGAGAGCTCTGAAGAGACCGAAAACCCTCAAGAGCCACAGGCTACAGAGGAGAATGAAAATGAAGTGGAGGCTCTAAAGAGCGAGATAGAGACGCTCAAAGACGACTATCTACGGCTTCGTGCAGAGTACGAGAACTACCGCAAGCGTACACTAAAGGAGAAGAGTGACCTCATCAAATATGGTGGTGAGAAGATTGTCGGTGGCTTCCTCGACATTATGGACGATATAGAGCTAGCTATCAAAAATATGAAGCAGGCGGAGTCTGTAGAAGGCTTGGTCGAAGGGGTAGAGATTATACAGAATAAGTTCGTCTCTGCCCTAAAGGCACAAGGGGTCAATGCTATGGATGTGATTGGCAAGGACTTTGATGCAGACCAGCATGAAGCAGTAGCGATGGTACCTACCGAAGAGGCGGATAAGAAGGGGAAAGTAATTGATTGTGTACAGACTGGCTACACACTCAATGACAAGGTAATTCGTCACCCTAAAGTAGTGGTAGGCAATTAATAGCAGAGGAGCAAGACAATAATGGCAGAAAAAAGAGATTACTACGAGGTCCTAGGTGTAAGCAAAGGAGCCTCGGATGATGAGATAAAAAAGGCATACCGCAAGACTGCTCTGAAGTATCACCCCGACCGTAACCCTGGTGATAAAGAGGCCGAAGAGAAGTTTAAGGAGGCGGCCGAGGCCTATGACATCCTCAGCAACCCCGATAAGCGAGCTCGCTACGATCAGTATGGACATGCTGGCGTAGATGGAAACGCTGGATTTGGAGGCGGTGGAGGTATGTCTATGGAGGATATCTTCAGCCAATTCGGTGACCTCTTCGGAGGCATGGGAGGCTTCAGTAGCTTTGGAGGCTTCAGCGGATTTGGAGGCGGTGGAGGTAGCGCTGTCAATTATGGCAGTGACCTACGTGTGCGTATCCACGTGACGCTTCAGGAGGTACTCAATGGTACCACCAAGAAGATCAAAGTAAAGAAAAACGTAGCTTGTAGCCATTGCCACGGCTCAGGCGCACAGGCTGGTAGTGGCAAGGAGACTTGCCCTACCTGTCACGGTACGGGGCGAGTTATTCGCACGCAAGATAGTATATTCGGACGGATGCAAACCCAGTCTACTTGTACCACCTGCAATGGTACGGGACAAGTAATCAAAAATAAGTGTACTTACTGCTCTGGCACGGGGATAGAGCAAGGCGAGGAGTTGATTGAGATCAATGTGCCTGCTGGTGTCGCCTCGGGTATGCAGATGACCCTTCGTGGCAAAGGCAATGCAGGGCCTAATGGAGGTCCTAGTGGAGACCTACTAGTGCAGTTTGAGGAGATTAGCGACGCCGAGTTTATCCGCAATGGCAATGATGTAGTTTACAACCTACTCATTCCTGTTACCACCGCTCTACTTGGCGATAAAGTTGTCGTACCTACACTTGATGGCAAGGTAAAGGTAACCATTGAACCTGGCACTCAGTCGGGCAAGATACTCCGGCTTAGGAATAAGGGACTACCTAGTGTAAGAGGTGCAGGTAAGGGCGACCAATTGATCGTGGTACATATCCACATTCCCGACAAGCTAGATAGCAACGATAAGAAATTGGTTGAACAATTGAAACAAAGCAAACACTTCGAGCCTTCCGAGGCCGACAGGCGTAAGCTGATAGAGCAGCAACGAGCTAGATACGAAATGTAATGCAAATGGGGGTACCTCAACTGAGGTACCCCATTTCTTTTTATCCAAGGAGCAAGGAGAGAGACTTAGAAGAAAGCCTTCTTCATCTCATCTACCAATGATAGCTGCTCCCAAGTGAAGAGCTCCACCTCCTTATCCGCAGCTTGTCCGTATGGGTCATCGAAGTGCTTCACCACACTGCGTGGGGTACGACCCATGTGACCATAAGCCGAGGTCTCCCTATAGATAGGGTGCTTCAGCTTTAGCGACTCCACAATGCTATAAGGGCGAAGGTCATAAATCTCGAGTAGCTTCCGTGCGATCTCCGAGTCAGTATACCCCACATTGCTACGCCCATAAGTATCCACAAATAGGCTCACTGGCTCCGCAATACCAATCGCATAAGCCACCTGTATCTTCACCTCATCAGCAACTCCAGCAGCTACAAGGTTCTTAGCGAGGAAACGTGCCGCATAGGCTGCCGATCTATCCACCTTAGAGCTATCCTTTCCACTAAAGGCTCCACCACCGTGCGACGACTTTCCGCCATAGGTATCCACAATGATCTTACGACCCGTTAACCCTGTATCACCAGCAGGGCCACCGATCACAAACTTGCCGGTTGGATTGACGTGCAGAATCACCTTATTATCAAAGAGCTTCTGCACCTCAGGCGAATACTTCTCCACCACACGAGGGAGCAAAATAGAGTGGATATCGCGCTTGATCTGCTCCTGCATAATCCTATCCGCCTCCTCTTGCGAAAGCCCAGCATGAGGCTTCACAAAGTCATCGTGCTGCGTACTCACCACAATCGTATGCACACGCTCAGGGGTGCGGTCAAGGTTGTACTCAAGCGTCACCTGGCTCTTAGCATCGGGGCGGAGGTAAGGCATCAAGTCCGGCTCCTCCTTACGGATACGGGAGAGCTCCTGAAGGATCGTATGAGATAGCTCAATAGGGAGAGGCATATAATTGTCACTCTCCTTCGTGGCATACCCAAACATCATTCCCTGGTCACCTGCGCCCTGCTCAGCTTGTTCCCGACGCACCACCCCACGGTGGATATCAGGGCTCTGCTCTTTAATCGCCGTGAGGATACCACACGAATTGCCATCGAATAGATACTCCGCCTTATTATAACCAATATCATTGATCACCCCTCTCACTACCGAAGGGATATCTACATAAGCTTGTGATGAAAACTCACCCGAAATCATCACCTGCCCAGTAGTCACGAGGGTCTCACACGCCACCTTGCTCTCCTCATCAAAAGCGAGAAACTGGTCAAGGATCGCATCCGAAATCTGGTCGGCTACTTTGTCAGGATGCCCCTCACTTACCGACTCTGAAGTAAATAAATAACTCATAATCAAACCATCTGTCTTATATAAGGCCTAATAGACGAGGCAAGAGCTCTCTACAGATAGCTAAAAGGGTGTCAAAAACCAGTCTATCAGAAGATATAGTGACTGGTAAGGTCACTCATTTAGCATTTTTTACCGTGGTTGCAAGCAAGCACAAATCTCTCCACGACTATCAAGCGATAATATTAATTATTTCTTTTGTTTGGCAAAGTTACAAAATAGTTAGCAACCGCCACAAGTTTAACCTCTAAAAATGATTAACCACGTTAAGTCTAGTCCGATAAGGTACCCCAAAAAAGAGCGTCTACTCCACTTTCAGTTGCTCGATCGCCACACCAATCGCCTGCTTCACCTCGGGGTCGGGCTCCACATTGTACGCCACCTGAAGGTCGGGAAGATAGGTACGGTACATAGCCCACCCTATCCACTCTGCAGCACGCTTCCGCACCGCTGGCGACGCATCAAATATCAAGCCTTGGATCCACCGCTTTGCATCCCATGAATTGTGCTGCATTAGCCAGTCGAGGGCAGATATCTTAGCCTCCTCATCGCCATACAGGAAAGTTTGAAAAGCCTCTCCCTCCGCCTGTCGCCGCTCCTCCGTCATCAATAGCTCCTTACCAAACTTACTAGGGTCTATAAACTTAGTTGGAAGAGCCGATGCTACCTGCTTTGGTGATACCTTATGGACCAATCGAGAAAGCATCCACTGCATTCCAGGCGTTGCCTCTGGGTGCCCCACCACCGAAGCGGTCCACCCCTTACCATACTGTGCAATGTAGAGAAAACTCTTGCCATTAGTCATATCGCTAGGAGCATTCCCCTCCACATGCACATCACTCTCCATCGTTGCATAAGAGTGAT
>OKRX01002413.1_pt1 | contig 12519 bp, 9 predicted proteins | sample 1601241 | NCBI WGS metagenome assembly OKRX01 (sample SAMEA3541500, study PRJEB24748) | human gut metagenome | biome: human gut; feature: human-associated habitat; material: faeces | place: China | collected 2012
GTCAGGTGGAAAGGGAAGACTTGCAAATACAGTCGCAGGCGCAATTATTCTGGCAACACTCACAAATGGTCTTCAGATTATGAACGTAGCTACATATTATCAGACGGTCATTACAGGACTTGTAGTTATTGTTGCGGTATTTGTAGATAAGAGAAAAGAAAGAAAAGCTGAGTAATATCAGAATGATATATGAAATAAATGCACACTTAAAAACAAAATAAGGAGGAAAAGATGAAGAGAAAAAGTGCAAGCTTTTTAGCTGGAGTACTTGTGGCATCTATGGTGGCAACACCGTTGTCGTATACCAATGTATATGCAGAAGACCAGGATGTGGCAGAGATTGTACAGCAGGTGGAAGATACGTCTGGTGAGTCAGAAAATGTACAGGAAAGTGCGCCTGCAAAAGAGGAAAGCAAAGAAGAAGTAAAAGCAGAAGAAAATGCGACACCTGCACAACCGGAAGCTTCACAGGAGAAAGAAAATACTGGTGCCCCGGCAGATGGGACAGGTGGTCAGCAGGAAGCACAGAACGCTCAGACAAATGAGATAGCAACGCAGGAAGCAGTGACTCCGGTTCAGCCGACAGCAGCTATTAATGGTGTAAAAGTGCTGAAAAATGATGGGAATATTTATAAAATGTTCCCGACTGAGGATGCACAGGTAACAGTGGAGGAAGATAAAATGAAGATTACCTTCCACACAGGTGCAAAAAAAGTATTTGATGCAATTTACCTCGGACCACAGACGGATGAGACTAAGAATCCTGTTATAAAAGGAACAGATAATGGATCTAATTATAAATTTACAATAGAAGTTCCATTATCTAAGAAAAACAGTTGGATTCCAATATCAGTTGGACATTATGATGAAAGAACTTGGAGCGATAATTATCTCTGGATGAGTATTCCGAATCCTGGAGCACCTGTGATTACTTCCGAGCCGCAGTCTGCAGCGGTAAAAGCAGGGAAGCAGGTGAACCTGTCTGTAGAGGCAGATGGAACGGACTGCACTTATCAGTGGCAGTACAGTACAGATGGAACAAACTGGACAGATTGTATAGAGGAAAGTGCCAAGAGTGCAAATTACAGTTTCCAGATGAAAGCAGAACTGGCTGGAAAATACCACTGCGTAGTAAAGAATGCTTCTGGAGAAGTCACGTCAGAAGCAGCAGATGTAACAGTTGCGGCATCTGGGGAAGATGGAAAAGATGACAGTGGAAATGGTGGAAACCAGGGTGGAAATACTGGCAGTGATAGTTCCAATGATAATGCTTATGTAGCAACAGGAAAAATTTCTGCTATTTACGCCAGTGATAGTGAGAAGAATCCGGGGCAAATATATAAAATGTTTAACATTGCTGAGTCAGAGGCAAAGATTGCAGGGGATAAGATTCAGGTATCTGTCTGGGTGAAAAAGGCAAGCAGTGGTAATTTTACCTATGATGCAATTTATATCGGAAGCAAAGACGATGAAGAAAAGACTCCGCTGGTTATGGGAGTGGTAGATACAGAAAAGGATTTGGAGAAGTTTACTTTTGAAGTACCGAGTTCAATGGCGGGAGGAGAAGTACATTTTGTACCGAGAAATGGAAGAACACAAAAGTTTAGTACATCTAGTTCTCTTGCATTGAAACTTCCGGCTCTGGATGATTTCAAAAAGCAGACAGAGATTGTGATCCAATCACAGCCGAAGGATATAGCTGCAAAGAATAATACACAGGTAACTCTCTCTGTTACAGCAAAAGGTGATGAGAATGTCACATTAAGTTATCAGTGGCAGCACAGTGCAGATGGAACAAGTTGGGCAGACTGTGATGATATCAGTGCAAAGACTGATACATATACATTCCAGATGGCAGCAGATAAAGCCGGACAGTACCGCTGTGTAATTTCCGATTCTAACGGAACAACTGTGACTTCTGATATTGCGAAGGTAGAAAACCCGTCCGCGCCGACAGTGACAGGCAGTCAGGTTCAGGTCGTAAAGGATAATGGAACTCCATATAAGATGTTTGAGGTAAATGAATCAAAAGTTTTGGAAGACGGGGATAATCTGAATATTACATTTTCGACCAAGAATGTGTCCTATGATAAAATTTATCTGGGATATAAAGAGGATACAATTAAGAATCCTGTTATTACAGGAACGAAGTTAGAAGAGGGAGGATATACATTTACATTCCAAGTATCTGCATCAGACAAAGGGAAAGTACTGCCACTTACGGTAGGGAAACTGGATGGAACCTGGTCAGATAAGGATCTCTGGATTTATATTCCGGATGAAGGAATTGAGAGTCTTCCAACTGCCACAGATGAAGTAAAGACCATTGCCGGTGGTACTGGTACTGTATCTAATGAACTTGCGATTGTTTCTTCGAAAGCAGTGTTGCGTGGCGATAAGATCCGTATGACATTGGATGTAAAAGGAAATAAGTGGACGAAAATCTATCTTGGAGTACAGGCTGATAAGAACAAGACACCGGTCTACACAGGAACTTATGATTCAGAGAAAGATGTGACAACATTTACATTTGATGTATCTGCTGAAAAACAGGGGATGAATATTGCAGTCACACCGGGAAATGAATCCTGGTTCACATGGGCAAGAGACTTGTTCATCAATGTTCCAAATCTTGAGAACAAAGCAAATACAACAGCAGAAGGTGTGTATGACATTTATGGTTCTGCTTATCCGACAACAAATGTATACAGTCTGAACTTTGAAAGAGAAAGCAGTGTTTCTATAAGTGGAGATACAGCAACTGTTACATGGGTAACACAGGCCGGATCTTATGACAGACTTTATATTGGTAATCCGTCAGATTCTGACGAAGTAAAGGAAGCAAATGCAATTGTACCTAAAGATCGTTCGGATATTGCAAGCGGATATAAGAGTTTTACATTTACAATGCCTGTATCAGAACTTGGAAAAGAATTTAGTTATTCCGTACGTTCAGCAAAGACAGGTCAGTGGTCAACAAAAGATTCAAGAGCATTTATTAATGGAATTCTTGAGAAGACAGGAGAACTTCCGACACCAGATCCGGATCCAGACCCGGGAATAGTAGTTCCTGCAGACGGAATTTATAAAGTGAATAATGTAACTTCCAGTTCATCCATGTTCAATGTAATAGATTGTAAACTGACCGTCAAGAACGGAAAGATGAGTGCAATGCTGACACTGAGCGGAACCGGATATGATTATCTGTATATGGGAACCGGAGCAAAAGCCGCAGAGACGGACAAGTCTTCCTGGATTCCATATGTAGTAGACAAAGAGGGAAAATATACTTATACAGTGCCGATAGAGACGTTGGACAAAAAAATCGCAGTAGCAGCATTTTCACATAATAGACAGCAATGGTATGACAGAATGCTTACATTTGATTCCAACAGCCTGGAAAAGATTGGCGATGTCCCTGTTCTGGAAAATGGTATTTACAGTATTGACGTAGAATCCAGTGCATCTATGTTCCGTGTGGTAGACTGCAAATTAACATCAAAAGATGGAAAGATGAGCGCAGTGCTGACACTGAGTGGAACAGGATATGGATATCTGTATATGGGAACCAAGGAAGAAGCGGCAGCGGCAGACCAGTCTAGCTGGATTCCATTTGTAGCAGACAGTAATGGAAAATATACTTATACCATTCCAGTGGAAGCTTTGGATAAAGGAATAGATGTAGCGGCATATTCTATAAAAAATGCAATCTGGTATGACAGAATGCTTACATTCAAGTCAGAGACAGTGAAGAAAATCGGTGATATCAGCGATGACAACAATGGAAATAACAACAATAATGGCAACAACAGTGGCAATAACGGAAACAATGGTAATAACAATAGTGGCAATAACGGATCTGTCTTGAAGCCGAATGATGGAAAAGCAGAGAATGAATCTAAGTATGAAGCCGATACGAGCGGTGCAACGAGTCAGGTAAACAGCTCTACAACACTGGCAGATGGTGTGTATACACCGGATCGTTTTACATGGTCAGGTGGTACAGGAAAGGTTAAGATTTATTGTAATAAGATTACCATTAAGAATGGTCAGGCATATGCAACACTGGTATTTGACAGTGATCATTATCAATATGTAAAAGCAAATGGAAATACATATTATACAACAAAAGGCGGCGGAACTGCTACAGTAACGATTCCAGTTGCCTTAAATCAGAATAATAAGATTCTGGGTATGACAGATAAAATGTCAGTCGCACATGAGATTGAGTATACAATTTTTGTTTACCTGGCTGCCGCAGGAAATGGTACAACATTAGGTGGTGTAAATGCAAGCAAGAAGTTAGATGAAAAGGCTCCTGAGATTATGGGACTGGAATATCAGTCAGAGACACAGCTTGATTATGCAGAATATTTCAAGATTTATCATTATGATCAGGGAATTACACTTCTTGAGATTGATATGACAAAAGGAACTGCAAATGATCCGGAGAAGCTTGCAGCAGAAGCCATCAACGCAGAAAATGAGACTGGTGAAAGTGAAGATGCAGCAAAAGATACAGAATTAAATCAAAGTACAGATTCCAAGAATGTAAAATCTGAGAATGCAGTAGAAGAAGATGCAGCTGCTGCAGGAATTTCAGAAGATGGTGAAGAAAATCTGAATGGTATCAGTGAAGAGGAACTGGCAGCAGAGCTTTATAAAGGAAATGTTGTGAAATATCTTCTTGTTCCAGAAGGAGTTGAAGTCCCAGTCGGTCTTGACCAGGATATGATTGTAGTGCAGATGCCGACAGATAAGACTTATACATCTACAGAAGCAATTCTCGAGAAGATGGATGAGCTTGGACTTACAGACAATATTGCAGCAATTGGGGATAAGAAAAAAGATTGTAAAGTTGATTCTGTTGCAGAAAAGATGGAGAAGAAAGATGGAGAAGACAAGGCACAGGTTGTTTATGGCGGAAAAGAAGAGGAGCCAGACTTCAAGACACTTGTAAAACAGGAGACGAATCTTGCACTTCTTTCTTCAGATATTCTTCCAAAAGAGGCAGATATCAAAGATCTTGAGGAGAATCAGGACAAAGAAGATTCCAAGGATACAGATAAAAAATCTGATGAGAAAAAGACTGACAAATCTGACAAGAAATCTACAAAGAAATCAGATGATAAGTCTGAGAAGAAAACAGAAAAGAAATCAGAAAAGAAATCAGATAAAAAGACAAATGAAAAATCAAAGAAGAAATCTGAAGACAAATCTGAAAATCAGAAAAAATTGACGGTAAAGGAGCAGACAGAGCGCTTCCAGCAGATGACTGAGAAATTTGCATTACTTGGAATTCCGGTTATCGTAGACCGTTCTGAGGATGAGCAGACAGATCTGGCTAAATATGAGTGGATCAAAGTCTACGGTGTACTTTTTGGATGTGAGGATCAGATGAATACATTATTTGATCAGGCAGTCAAGGACGCCGGTGATGATGCAATTGCCCAGGCAAGAGTTCAGACAGAAGAATAAAGGAAAAGAACATGAAGAAAAAAATATATAAAATAACAGCGCTTTTGCTTGCTACAGCCCTTATGGTTATGGGCTGTGGCTCTGCGAAAAGCGGTAAAGAAAACAGTGACAGTACGAATTCATCGGCTCAGACATCCTCAGATAATAGCGATTCAAAAAAAGCAGAAGCTCCTCAAATTGACGGGCTGACGTATGAGTCTGCGATGGATCTGACGTATGCGCAGGAATTCGATGTATTTTATTACAAAGATGGATATAAGCTGATTGATGTTCATGAGGGACGGCAGTATCTGATCGTTCCGGAAGGCAAAGAGGCTCCGAAGGGACTGGACAGTGATATTGTTGTCATCAATCAGCCGGTTCAGAATATTTATATGGCTGCTACAGCAATCATGTCATTATTTGATGCATTAGATGCAATTGATACTGTGAAATTTTCAGGTTTAGAGGCTTCCGGCTGGTACGTAGAAAGTGCGAAGAAAGCAATGGAATCCGGAGCCATGACATTTGCAGGAAAATACAGTGAACCGGATTATGAGAAGATTGTAGATGGAGATTGCAAACTGGCAGTAGAATCTACGATGATCCTTCACTCACCGAAGGTGCAGGAGATGATTGAAGACCTTGATATCCCGGTATTTGTAGATTATTCCAGTTATGAGTCTCATCCACTTGGAAGAACAGAGTGGATCAAAGTCTATGGAGCAATGTTGAATAAAGAAAAAGAGGCAGAAGCATTTTTTGATGACCAGGCAAAGGTAATCGAAGATCTAAAGGATTTTAAGAATACAGAGAAGACAGTGGCATATTTTTACATCAATACAGACGGTTCTGTGGTTGTCCGTAAATCCGATGATTACATTCCGACTATGATCGAGATTGCTGGTGGAAGATATGTGTTCAAGGATCTGAAGAATTCTGAGGGGAATGCGCCATCTGTAAAACTTACGATGGAAGAATTTTATGCAACGGCAGTAGATGCAGATTATCTTATTTACAACGGAACAATTGACGGGCAGGTGAGCAGCATCAGCGATCTGGAAGCCAAGAGCAATCTGTTTGCAGAGTTTAAAGCTGTCAAAGATGGAAATGTATGGTATACTGGTAAGAACTTATATCAGGCGACAGACACAGTCGGAGAACTGATTTCAGATATTCATCTGATGCTGACAGATGGTGATGCCAGTCAGATGACATTTCTTGAAAAGATGAAATAAAGATCAAAAAATAAAAGAAACTGGTGGAGAAATATGCAAAATAAGGCAACAAAGCAGGAACAGTTAAGTTTTCATACTGAAAATTTCAGAAAAAGATCCAGATATACATTTGTATTTGTGTGTATGATCGCAGCATTTTTTGTCATTACAGTGCTGAATATTAATACGGGAAATGTACATATTTCTGTGCCGAAGATTTTGAGAATATTATTTTTACATGATGGAGAGGCGGTAGAGTACAGTATCATATGGAAGATACGTCTGCCGCGTATCCTCATGGCAGCATTACTGGGCGGAGCATTGTCTCTGTCCGGTTTCTTATTACAGACATTTTTCTCAAATCCGATCGCAGGACCGTTTGTACTTGGAATTTCTTCCGGAGCGAAGATGGCTGTCGCACTGACTATGATTGTATTTTTAAAATATGTAGGACATTTTTCATCTTACACATTAGTAGTGGCAGCATTTATCGGTTCGTTGATATCGACGGGATTCATTCTTTTGATGTCAAAGAAGATTCATCATATGGCATCCCTTTTGGTAGGAGGAATCATGATTGGATATATCTGTTCTGCAATTACAGATTTTGTGGTGACATTTGCAGATGATTCTGATATTGTAAATCTTCATGGCTGGTCACAGGGAAGTTTTTCTGGTATGAGCTGGGGAAATATAAATTGCGGCAGTGTGTACATTTTTACTGTCAAAACCAATCAGTGCATATCAGCTTGGAGAAGCATATGCACAGAGTATGGGAGTGAATATTAAAGTATTCCGAGTTGTTATTATATTACTGTCAAGTATTCTTTCTGCGTGTGTGACTGCATTTGCCGGACCAATTTCTTTTGTGGGAATTGCAGTTCCATTTCTTACGAGAAAAGCGTTCGGAACATCAAAACCGATTGTGGTGATACCGGGTACATTTTTTATAGGGGCTGTATTCTGTATGATCTGTGATCTGATCGCTCGTATGGCACTGGCACCGGTGGAGCTGAATATCAGTACAGTCACATCGATACTTGGTGCACCGATTGTCATCTATATGATGGTGAAGCGCGAGAAAGGAAGAATGTAACATGGCAGATTATTATTTTAAAATGGATGATATGGCTGTTGGATACCAGGGAAAGACACTGATCCATGACATTAATATTGGTATTGATAAAGGTGAAATTGTAACGCTCATTGGACCAAATGGATCTGGTAAATCTACAATTTTAAAGAGCATTACAAAACAATTGAAATTAATTGGAGGAAAGGTGTTCTTCGATGACACGTCGCTTCAGGAAATGTCTTATAAAGAACTTTCTTCCAATATGGCTGTTGTTTTGACAGAACGTATCAAAACGGAGCTTATGACCTGTCATGAAATTGTGGCAACAGGACGTTACCCATATACAGGGCGGCTTGGAATACTGACGCCGGAAGATGAACAAATCGTAGATGAGGCAATGAAGGCAGTTCATGCAGAAGATCTGGGAAACCGCGATTTTAACGCTATTAGTGATGGACAAAAACAGAGAGTTCTTCTTGCAAGAGCAATCTGTCAGGAGCCGGAGATTATTGTGCTGGATGAGCCGACATCTTTTTTAGATGTACGATATAAATTAGAATTACTTGCAATATTGGAACGTATGGCAAGAAAAAAGCATATTACGGTCATTATGTCGCTGCATGAGATTGATCTTGCACAGAAAGTGTCGGATAAGATTATCTGTGTGAAGGGAGATACCATTGCACATTATGGAAAGCCAGAAGAGGTATTTAAGGAAGATACAATCCGCAGTCTTTATGAAATTGACAATGGTTCTTTTGATCCGGTATTTGGAAGCATAGAGCTTCCGAAGATAGAAGGAGAACCAGAGGTATTTGTAATTTCGTCCGGAGGAAGCGGAATTCCAATTTATCGACAGTTACAGAAAGAACACATTCCATTTGCAGCAGGAATCCTCTACAAGAATGATATTGATCATCAGCTTGCAAGACTTCTGGCAGTGGAAGTGATTACAGAAGAACCATTCCGGCAGATTAGTGATGAGACATTTGCAAGAGCAGTTGAAGTGATGAAAAAGTGTAAGAGAGTTATTGTAACAGACGTGCCGGTGGGAGAATGTAATAAAAGAGTCGAAGAATTAATAAAGTTAGCAAAATAGCAGGACGCGTAGTAAATTCGAGGTTTACTACGCGTTAAATGTATTATTTTTTGAAAAACAATCCTTCATATGTTACAATAAAAAAGCTATGGAGATTTAGAACTTAAAGGAGAAAAAAGATGAAGAACAAACAGATAATCGGTCTGATTGTGGCTGGGGCTATTTATTGTGACAGGTGTTACAAGCGTATTGACGAATACTTTATCTGCAAATACAATGGCAGAAGATGTGACAACGATGCTGACTGGAGAACTGGAATTTGATCCGCCGGCAGATGATTATATTGGAGTTGTGAATGTAGTGGGGACGATTCAGGAGCAGACGCAGAGCAGTGTACTGGATACATCGTCTGGATATCAGCACAATACAACGATGGATTATATTGACAATCTTATGGAAGATTCAGATAATAAAGGGATTCTGCTGTATGTGGATTCTCCAGGCGGAGCGGTCTATGAGTCGGAAGAACTTCATGACAAGCTGATAGAATATAAAGAGACGACAGGCCGTCCAATCTGGACTTATATGGCGCATTATGCAGCTTCTGGCGGGTACATGACGTCTGTAACCGGAGATAAGATTTATGCGAATAAGAATACGGTTACAGGATCTATCGGCGTCATTATGTCAGGGTATGATATGAGCGGACTTTATGAGAAACTTGGAATTCGTTATGTCAGTATTACGAGTGGTGTGAACAAGGACAGTTCCAAGCTGACAGACGAGCAGGTCGCAATTTACCAGTCACAGGTCGATGAGTGTTATCAGGAGTTTGTAAATATTGTTGCGGACGGAAGAGATATGTCGGCCGACCAGGTAAAAGCACTGGCAGACGGACGCACTTACACTGCAAAACAGGCGAAAGCGAATGGGCTTATTGATGAGATCGCAACTTACCAGGATGTAATGAATCAGATGGCTTCGGAGCTTGGAGTAGACGAGTTCTATACACCGAGCAGTGAGGAAAGCATATTGGCAGCAATATTTAGTAAAGCAGAAAAGCTTGTTCCAAAATCTGAGGCACAGATATTAAAGGAAACTGCCGAAGAGAAGGAAAGCGGGGTGCTGATGTATTATGCAGAACAGTTACAGTAATGAGAATTATGCCGGGTTCTGGGTGCGTTTAGCAGCATATGTGATAGACAGCGTCATTGTGGCAATTGGACTTCTCGTTGTGCGTCTTGCATGGATCGGAATCGGAGCGCTGATCAGTGGTACAATATTGGATGAAAATGTATTGTTTCATTATTCATTAAAAGATATTGTGTTGTATATTTTCAAAGTCATGTATTTTGCTTTATTGACATGGTGTACTGGAACGACGATTGGAAAACGACTGATGAATCTTAGGGTAGTACCTGCTGACAGAAATGAAAAGCTTTCATTTGTGGATGTGTTATACCGGGAGACTGTCGGAAGATTCTTATGTGGAATATCTATCTGGATTGGATATATTATTGTGGGAATTGATAAGGAAAAAAGGGGCTTTCACGATATGCTCTGTGACACAAGAGTTGTCTATGAGAAAAAAGTGAAAATGTATCCAGAGTATCAGAGTGCGGCAGGACCGCAGATGTCTGTACAGCCGCGAGAACCAGTGCAGACACAGAATTATGTACAGAAAAATGTGCAAGTGCAGAGTCAGTCACAGCCAGGACAACCGTATAGAGCTGTGCCAGATGGAGGATATAGTTTCGTGAGTGATGCCGGGCAAGTGAAAAAGGAGTTTACACAAGCTGAATCTGAAAAAGCAACCGGGTCAACAGATGAAAATGTAACAAAAATAAAAGAAAACAGAGAAGAAGTAGAAGATAGTATAGAAGAAAACATACAGGAAGGGGATTTATAATCATGAAACGTCAGGACTTTTATTATGATCTGCCAGAGGAATTAATCGCGCAGGATCCGCTTGAGGATCGTTCCAGTTCCAGACTTCTTGTCCTTGACAAGGAGACGGGAGCTACTTCACATCATATATTTAAAGAAATTACAGGATATCTGAAAGAAGGAGACTGTCTTGTCATCAATGATACCAAGGTTATTCCGGCAAGACTGATTGGAGCGAAGGAAGGAACCGGAGCAAAGATTGAGATTTTATTATTAAAGAGAAAAGAGAATAATATCTGGGAGACACTGGTAAAGCCCGGTAAGAAGGCAAAAGTTGGAACAAGAATCGTATTTGGAGAAGGTCTTCTTGTTGGAGAGGTCGTTGGAATCGTAGAAGAAGGAAATCGTCTGGTGAAGTTTGAATATGAAGGAATTTTTGAAGAGATTTTAGACCAGCTCGGACAGATGCCGCTGCCTCCGTATATTACACATCAGTTGGAAGATAAGAATCGTTATCAGACTGTTTATGCAAAGCATACCGGATCCGCAGCGGCACCGACAGCGGGACTTCATTTTACACCGGAATTATTAAAAGAGATAGAAGAAAAAGGCATTGACATTGCGAGAGTGACACTTCATGTAGGACTTGGAACATTCCGTCCTGTAAAGGTAGATGAGATTACAGATCATCATATGCATTCTGAGTTCTATCAGGTGGACGAAGAAGCAGCTGAGAAGATCAACCGCGCAAAAGATTCCGGTCACAGAGTTATCTGTGTTGGAACGACAAGCTGCAGAACCATTGAATCGGCAGCGGACGAGACCGGACATTTGAAACCGACAAGTGGCTGGACAGAGATTTTTATCTATCCGGGATATAAATTCAAGATTTTAGATGGATTGATCACGAACTTCCATCTGCCGGAGTCAACATTGATTATGTTAGTATCAGCACTGGCAGGAAGAGAACATGTATTGGCAGCATATGAAGAAGCAGTACAGGAAAGATACAGATTCTTTTCATTTGGCGATGCAATGCTGATTATATAATCAGCCTATGGGGTTAAGCCTTCCCATGCCAAAAGTAGGAATAGAAAACCCCGGAGTTGCCGCTCCGGGGTTTTTGCTCCGTGTCCAAATGGATACATTGCTTCTCTTTGCCTGTTATAACCGTATTTTCATCACATCCACATCAAGATTCCACAGGAACTTATCCAGATCTTTAAAGGAGAGGAATACAGTTGCTGTGTTCTCAAGCGGATGAATTCCCAGACTTTTGCATTTGCTTAAGTTTTTATCAATAAAAAATTCGACTGCATGGTCGGTATCATTCATGAGACCGAATGGAGATACGCTTCCTTGTTTGAGTCCGAGATATTTTTCAAGACGTTCTTCTGAGGCAAAGCTTAAGTTTCCGGCACCGAGTTGTCTGCCAAGAGACTTTAAGTCTACTTTTGCATTTTCATCACAGGTAATAAGAAAATGGCGTTTTCCTTTTGCATCTCTGAGAAACAGATTCTTGCACAGAGTTCCTTTTTCAGGAAGACCGAGGCGGTCCATGTCTTCCATTGTGTGTACGGGTTCGTGTTCTACGACTTCATATTTAATTCCGAGCTTGTTTAATGCGTCATAGACGCGTTGCTTTTGTTCTGACATAAAAATGGCTCCTTTCTTTGCTTGTTTTATTGTATCACAGAATGTAGATTTCGGCACGCAGATATTGAAAAGTCTGGTATCAATAAAAATCTTGAAAATATATAGAAATATATAGAAAAAGACAATAGATGGAAGTGGCAAATGATTTGACAACTTTCACACAGATAGGTAGAATGAAGAGAGTGAAC
>OKRX01002415.1_pt1 | contig 12515 bp, 11 predicted proteins | sample 1601241 | NCBI WGS metagenome assembly OKRX01 (sample SAMEA3541500, study PRJEB24748) | human gut metagenome | biome: human gut; feature: human-associated habitat; material: faeces | place: China | collected 2012
AGTTGTCCCACACCCAGTGCAGGGTATTCTTCATGTAGTCGTCACGAATGAGTTTATTCATCGGAAGAATACCTACAGACCCCAATACAGCCATGTGATCGCTGGTAAAACGAATATCTTTGTATGTATCAACAGCATCTTCAGAAGCAAGGTAAAGATGATCCTCATTATAGGCAAGCGGAGAAAGTTTATCAATCATCTCATCCCACTCCAAATTACGCTTCTCTCCGGCACGCTCGCGCCACTTCTGCGCAGTCTGCATGGCAAAGTGCCAGTAAGACAATTCGAAAGGCGGGTTGATGGTAGTAGCTGCACGCAGCGTCTCTTGTGCAGGAATAGCTCCCTTCAGAATGAAACGTCCGTGAAACTCATCATAAGTTGCAAAAGCATACATGAACTCGGCAGTTTCCTGCACCAGACGATTGTACTTCTTAATCACTTCATCCTTCGTAATATGGGAGAAGCTGGTGAGGGAACCGATGCGGATGGTTCCATCTTCTTCCATCTTCACGCCCCGCAGTTCATCCAATCCATAGATGCTGACCAGTTCTTCTCCAGCCCTCTTGCCTTCCCGGATCTGGATCAGGACATCGCTTCCTCCTGCGATGATCAAAGCCTCCGGGTGCTCCTTTAGTAATTGAATTGCATGCGATATATTATCTGCCTCATATAATGCTTTTATATCATACATCCAGAAGCCCTCCTTTCCGAAATTCCTCGAATAAGACATGGGGACTTAGAGGCAGCGTGTCTACGCCGACTCCTGTCGCGTTGAATACTGCATTGCGGATAGCTGGAGCCACGGAACAGACCGGAGGCTCTCCCAGCGCTTTCGTTCCGTACGCGCTGGTAGGCTCATAGTTTTCTACAAAGTCTGCCTTAAGTTCCGGGTGGTCCATGGTTGTGGACAGCTTATAGTCCAATAGCGTTCCGTTCAACGTCTTTCCGGTCTTGGGATCGAACTTCAGGCATTCTGACAGGCCATATCCGATTCCCATGCTCATCCCGCCGTGAACCTGAGCCTTGGCCAGCGCCGGGTTGATCAGCCTGCCGCAGTCATGGACATTGACTGCATCCACCAGCTTGACCTTGCAGGCCTCGATGTCTACTTCCACTTCCGCAACCGTGCATCCAAAGGAATAAGCATTGCTTTTGATCTGATAGGTGCTCTCCGCCGTTATATGCTGGCTGTGGCTCAGGCTGTAGAATAGTATTTCGTACGACGAAGCCGTCGAATTCATCAAGCGCAATTCGCGCCGCTATGCCAAGCGTCAGCTGACGTGGTTTCGCCGCGACGGTGAGATCCGCTGGTTCCGGCCCGACGAAACCGACGCGATTATAAGTTACATAGATTTTGGTAAATCGTAAAAAAATCGTACTTTTGCCGACGTCTTTCGCCGAAAGACAGTGGCTCGGATGGTGGAATAGGTAGACACGCCGGACTTAAAATCCTGTGACCAGCAATGGTCGTGCGGGTTCGATTCCCGCTCCGAGTACGCAAAACTCCGGTCAATCGACTGATTGACCGGAGTTTTTTTCTGCCGCGAAGGTGGCTGCACTTCCGGGGCGGACCCGCAAGGTTCATATCTCCTTTCGGTCCTGTATGCCGGTCCCTGCATACGAAAATCCCCGCATATGCTGCGGGGATTTTTCCGTAATTTCATCGTTTGATCCGGCCGGATTATCGATAAATCTCGTTCAGCAGACGTGCCAGCCGGTAGCCGCCGCGCAGGAACTGCAGTTCGATTACGGGCGTGTACTTGTATACGTAGTCGTAGGAGATCTTCGTGCCTTCGGGCGAATCCTCGTAGATGCCGACGCATATCGCGTGCGTCTCCTTGAGCCAGTCGTAAGGTTCGCCGGCCTGAATCAGCATCGCTTCGTCGTCCGTCAGCCGGTCGATCTGCTCCTGCCATTCGGTATAGCTCCATTTGCGGGCGGCTTCGGGAATGGCCGTATCCCATGCCGAATGGAGGTTTGTTTTCTTGCCGAACATCAATACCGGACGCAGGTTGCCGCCGATATCCGAAAGCCGTCCCGCGTGCATCGGACAGTGCATGTCCCCTACGAGGTGAATCAGCATCTTGAGCTTGAGCGTCTCCTCTTCGGGCGGCAGTCCGCCGGCCTTCAGCTCTGCGACGAGCGTCGTAACGGCTTTCAGCACGTCGCCGTCCGGGTTCTCCGGCATCGTGTCGATCGTTTTGCCTTCGTCCACGTTCCGGTAGTGCCATGTTTTCGTGTATGCGTATTCCGGCGTGTGGCTGGCGATGTCGAGCCAGTTGGCATAGTATACCGGTGAATGTCCGTTCAGCGCCTTGTCGATTTTTTCCGCCGCTTCGGGCGTCAGATGACATTCGGCGATGTAGGCCGTGACGTCGTGTCCCTTCTGTCCCCATGCGAATGCGCCGTGGGCGAAAAGGACGCAGGAAAAGAGAATAAGCAGCTTTTTCATTTATGTTCGGGATTTGTGTTGCGGGCGGATCGGTTGTCAGTGGTTCATCGTGGCTAGGAACTCCTCGTTGGTGTCCGTGAGACTCATCTGTTTCTGGAGGAATTCCATCGCTTCGACGGGATTCATGTCCGAGAGGTATTTGCGCAGCACCCACGTACGGTTCATCACGTCGCGCGGCAGCAGCAGGTCTTCGCGGCGCGTGCCCGATGCGATGACGTCCACGGCCGGATATACGCGCTTGTTGGCGAGCTTGCGGTCGAGCTGAAGCTCCATGTTGCCCGTACCCTTGAACTCCTCGAAGATCACTTCGTCCATCTTCGACCCGGTGTCGATCAGGGCCGTGGCGATGATCGTCAGCGAACCTTTCTCCTCCGTGTTGCGAGCCGCGCCGAAGAAACGCTTGGGTTTGTGGAGCGCGTTGGCGTCCACGCCGCCCGAAAGCACCTTGCCCGACGCCGGCTGCACCGAGTTGTAGGCGCGCGCCAGACGGGTTATTGAGTCGAGGAAGATCACCACGTCGTGACCGCACTCTACCATGCGTTTAGCCTTGTCTAGCACCATTTCGGCCACCTTCACGTGACGCGAAGCCTGTTCGTCGAAGGTCGATGCCACGACTTCGGCCTTGACGTTGCGCGCCATTTCCGTAACCTCTTCGGGGCGTTCGTCGATCAGCAGTACGATCATGTATACTTCGGGATGGTTGTCGGCGATGGCGTTGGCGATAGCCTGCAGCAACACGGTCTTACCGGTCTTGGGCTGCGCCACGATCAGGGCGCGCTGGCCTTTGCCGATGGGCGAAAAGAGGTCCACGACGCGGGTGGAGAGGTTGTTGTGTCCGTTTCCCGTCAGACAGAACTTCTCGCTTGGGAAGAGCGGCGTCATGAATTCGAACTGTACGCGGTCGCGGATGTATTCGGGCGCCAGCCCGTTGATTTCGTTCACGCGGACCAGCGGGAAATACTTCTCGCCCTCCTTCGGCGGACGGATCGCTCCGTTCACGGTGTCGCCGGGCTTGAGTCCGAAAAGCTTGATCTGCGACGGCGAAACGTAGATGTCGTCGGGCGAGTTCAGGTAGTTGTAGTCCGCCGAACGCAGGAATCCGTAACCGTCGGGCATGATCTCCAGCACGCCCTCGCCTTCGATTTCTCCGGCGAAGTCGTCCTTGGTAATCACCTCCTCTTCTAACGGCCGGGGTGCGGGAGTCTCTTCCGCCTGAGTCTGCCCCTGAGCCGCCTGAGCGGATTCTTGCTCTTGTGCCTGCTCCTGCTTGGGCTTGCGGCCGCGCCGCTTGGGCTCCGGCTGAGCGGCTGTTTCCTGTGCGGGTTTCGCCGCCGGTTCGTTCTGCGCGCCATTCGTCGGGAACTCCAGTTCGGCGGGCATTTCCGGTGTCAGCGCCGTTTGCGGCTGTACCGGTGCGGTGTTCTCCGCCTTGGTCATGCGCGGCCTGCGTCCCCGCGGTTTCGCGGGCGCTGCCGGAGCTGCCGCTGCCATCGGTTCCGGTTCCGCCGCCGACGTCTCGGCCGTTTTCGCAGCCGCTTCTGCCACGGCTGTTTCAGGTGCGGCTGTTTCAGGTGCGGTCACGGCCGGAGTTTCCGCCGCGGGCGTTTCTTTCTTTCGTCCTCGCTTGCCTTTATTCTCTGCCGGGGTCTCCTGTGCGGAACCTCCGGTGATCTTTTCAATCAGTTCGCGCTTCTTTACCATGACGTCTTCGATGCCGAGAGCTTTGGCGATTTCGCGCAGTTCGGCGAGACTTTTCCCTTCGAGCGCTTTCAAATCCTGCATATATTTCTATTTCAAAGTGATTTTTTCGAAAATCCCGGCGGTCGCCGGGCGTGTTGGAATTCGCCTGCAAAGATAGTGCATTATTTCGAAATTCAAAATAAAAAGTTGCTGTTCACCTCTTTCCGTCCGACCTTTTCACCATAATTCGGGAGCCGCCGCTCCGAAAATCCCCATTATTGGCGATTGCGCCGTTCGGAAAATACCCGCATCTTTGTACCGAACAAATAATTCAGCCATTCGCGTTGTTTGTATTGTTAATGTTTGTGTGTGCGAAACCTCCCGGCTTTTCCAAGGCCGGGAGGTTTTTTTGGGGGGGGGTAAGGGTGTTTCGGACGGGGAGCGGAAAATGCGCGGTCCGGAGGGCCTGAGGGCGGTTGTTATTCGCTGCGCCGCAGGTCCCATTTGTTGTTGACGCCGATGACGGCCTTCACCAGATCGTCGCCGTATACCCGCATGTTCGAGTAGGTCTGTCCGTAGGTCATCGTGGCGTTTTCGGCTCCGGCGAAGTCCATCAGGACGATACCGGCGTTTCCGCGGAAGTCCTTCCGGTTCAGTTTGTCCGCCGTGTATCTGTTATACAGGTTGGCGCAGTAGTCGTAATCCCCCACGGCTCCGAATATACTGATGCCCGATACGCTGCAGTGCGCCGTGTCGTAACAGCTCACGTAGTTCATGCACCAGCGCGTGACGTCCGTCGCGCCGTACGTGTAGGCGATGCACTCGTCGATCGCGGCGTACTTGCTCACGCCGTCCGACGAGCCGTTCTTGATGTTGTACAGATCATTGACCTTGATCGGCGCCGTTTCGCCCGTATTGCCGTGGAGCGTGGTCTCGAACACGACCTTGTCGTGCGTCCAGTTCAGGTAGGCGCCCAGATACCGGCCGCCGTTGGCGGACTTGTAGTCTTCGCGGATCATGAACAGGATCTTGCCGCGGGCGTCGGCCAGCGTCATCCGGGGATGGAAATCGGCGATATGTCCGCTGCAGTGCGACTTTATCAGGTCTACGACGCTCTTGTCCCAGCCCGTTTTTCCGGTGCCGCTGGTGTTCTCGTATTTCATATGTATCAGCACCGTCTCGTCGGGATGCTCGTTCAGGAAGTTCACGAAGCGGTCGAGCAGGTGCGAGAGCATGAAGGGCGACAGCTCCTGCCGCCCGGAACCGCCCGGCGTGTAGCCGCCGCGGGTCGGGTCGCCCAGCGCGGCGATGCCGTGATGAATCGGAAGGTCCTGCAGCGAACTGCCCGACGCCGACGGACGCAGGTCGAACATGCGGACACCGGCCGCCAGCTGTTCCTCGATCGAAAGTTCCTGCGCCTTGATGATCTTGGTTACGTTCATGTAGCCGAATACGACGTTTTGCAGCCATTTGAAATGATACCTTTCGCCGGGCATGCCGCTCTTGTATTCATAATGCGAGCCGTACATCGTGCATGCGTCGTGTGAGCCGGGCATGGATACCTGCGACAGGTATACGTTGTCGGGCAGGTATTTCATCCAGTCGGAATAGTCCTCCGTGGTCTGCTGCGCCTGCTTCTGCATGTCGCTGATCGTAAACGAATAACGATTGCCTGCCTTAAGTGTCGCTTGAGTCGTGTAACTGTAGGTTTTCCCCTCCGTCGTGACAGCCGTCAGCGTCAGTCCCCGAATGTCCTGCGGCAGCATGAATGCCGTAACCATGATCTTCGATCCGGCGCCGATCCGGATGTAAGGCTCCTCCCCCGTCAGCATGTGCAACGCAAGCACTTTGGAGCATCTGTCCTCAATGACGGCGGCCCGATGTGTTTCGATGTCGAACGTGAAGGCCCCGGCTACCGGATCGTTTTCGCTCGACAGGACGAGTTTCTGCACCTCGGCCGCTTCCGAAAATCTTATGTCTACCGTCACGGTAGTCATCAGCGGGCGGAACGAGAACGGCACCTCCGCGCCGCGTTCCACACCTTTCGTACATGCCGCCATGTAGGCGTACTGCATGTTGCATTCGCCGTTGTTGCAGGTCTGTACGGCCGGAATCGCCGTAACGACGATAGAACCGCTGTTGGTCTGTACGGCGTCGGCCGGGTAAAACGCATAAAAGTCGTAATGCGAGTCGCTGCCCCATGCCATTCCCGTATTGCTCAGGTCGGCTTCGCTTTCGGTCGCGCCCGACACGGCGACTTCGACTTCGGCCCACTGCGGAGTCGTCTGCGGGCTGATGATTCCCACCCGGTCGCCCGTGCGCCAGTAAATCGGGAAATAACCGTCGGTAAGGGGACCGTAGGCCGTGCGGGTTTCGTTTTCCGGTCCGGATGTCTGGTCGTTGCCGATCGCAAGACGGCAGCTGACGGCGTCGCCGCCGGCCGCCCGATCTGCGGGACGGGGCTGTTCCGTCGTATCCTTTCCGCAGCCGGAGAGCAGTCCTGCGAGTATCAGCAGGCGGAAGATAGGTTTGTGTGTCATGGTGTCTGGTTTGAATTGGCGTCCGGTCAATACTCGCAGTCGTCCGCATAATCCGCCGAACTCGGACCCAGTTCGCCGCCGTGGGGCTGGGAGATCGCGAATCCCGCTTCCGTCCTGACCGTGAGTATCTCCAGTTCCGGCTTTGTGTAAGCTGCTTTCATCAGATAGGTATTTTTACAGCTGAATCGGGACGGCTGTCACCTCCGTCCCGATAGCTGGATTTCTTGTCGCCGAAGCTATTCGACCGTGTAGGTGAAGTCCGCGAACTCGACGTGGTAGGCGCCGCCCGTACTCAGTATCTTGAGCATGATGCGCTGTCCGTTCGTGACCGTGAACGTGTGGGTCTGAACTCCCGACTTGCATTCCCTGTCGTTGCCGTTCAGAATGTTATTCCGGTCGCGGAGCCAAGCTTCCGTAATCGGGCCGTTCCCCGTTACGCCGATCCGATATTTTATATTCACCAATGCCCGGTTGGTCGCTACTTCAAAGGATATTTTCACGGTTTTCGAACCGTCGCACTGGATCGGAGCCGTCACGAACGCGCCGTTGTTGTCGTCGTTGAATCCTGCCGGAACCTGCAGCTGGATGCGGTTCTTCTTGAGCTTGTCGTCGTCGTTCTTGTCATTCTTAAGCTCTCCGCGGTAGAAGTACCAGCCGTCGAAGATTCCGTCCGGATCGTACTGGGGATCGACGAAATAGAATCCGTTGTCCTTCCATGTCCCGGTGCCGTACTTCTTGTCGATCGCGTCGGGTACCCCGATCGTTACCGTCTTGCTGTTGCAGGGTACGCTCATCGTATAGTGATGGTTGCGCTTCAGGCCGGCGAGGGTGAACGACTTGTCCGAATAGGTCAGTCCGTCGGTTGTCATGACCTGCACGTTCATCGTCGAATGGATGCTTACGGGCAGCAGTCCGATCGTAAACTCCTTCCGGTCCGTGGGAATGGTGATCGAATTGGTTGCTGACGATGCGGTGAAGTTGCCCAGACGGTCGATCGTGCCCGCGGTCGGCATTACGTCGCCGCTGGTGCTGATGATGATCTTCTTGGGCGTCTCGTTGCTTTCCAGTCCGAGGCTCATCCTGATGCGTGCCATCAGCGGCCGGAAGGTGAAATTGACAGGCAGCACTTTCGTATCCTCGTTGATTTCGAACGGGGTTTCCCAGACGTTCGTGTACATGAAGTCGTAGTCGGCGAGGTTTGTCGTGAAGTAGGACGTCCCCCACGTATGCTTGAACACCTTGTTTACGGCGTCGAACGTGGCGCCGCAACTGTACGGATAGTGTGCCGCCGCCAGCGAGTAGCTGCCTGCGGGCACGTCGCCGGTAAAGGTGGTGGTGGCGCCCGTTTTGTCGGCCGTGAATTCGAATTTCCGCGTCGCGGAGCCGTCGTAGAGGAATACGGCGACTTTGTCGCCCTGCACCCAAGTCGTCTCCGTGCCGTCTACGGCGGTGCGGGTTTCGCCGGCGACCGCATCCTCTGGAATGGTTACCTGAATGTATTTCGCCTCTGCCGGAGTCGTCGCAGTCTCTTCCTTGCTGCATGCGCTCATGCCGGCTGCGGCGAGCATCGCTATAACGAATAGTTTTTTCATAAGGCTTTTTGTTTTGAACGTTAATTTTCGGGACTTCGGAGTGCTATTCGTAATCGTCGTAGGAGAGCGATCGCGTGCCGCCCAGCTCGCCGCCGCCGGTTCCCGGCTCGATGTCGCTGCTTACGGCAAATCCTTTTTCGACGCGCACGGAGATCTGAACCAGCTCCGGTGCTTCGTAGGGCATTGATTGTTTTTTCATGGTCATTGCTTTTTTTTAATTGATGAGTGTGGCGTTGATTTTATCTGTTCGTGCGTTTCCGATTCGTGCGGATCAGGCCCTTACGCAGAGCACCCTTACGCGGAACGTCTCTTCGTCCCTGCGGAGCTGCACCTCCACCACGGCCGTCCGCCGCCCGGTCCGGTGCAGTTCGCGGAGCTGGGTTTCGATCCTCAGCTCCTCTGCCTGCGGGAGCTGCTGTATGATCCAGAGACTCTGCCGGCGGGGAGCGTACACGCATACCCTCCCCTCCTCCAGATATGCCAGCAGGTGATGCGCCGCCCCGGAGGGCGTTTCATTCGTGGCGATTGCTGCGGTCCGGGACATGAATCGGTCGTTTTTCGGTTATTCCACGATGACGGCGCGGTTCAGCTCCGGCTCGGCAAAACGGTTGTTCGTATCGCCTTCGGCCTTCTTGATCAGGCGTTCGGGCGCGATGCCGTATTTGTTCTTCAGCAGGTCGTAGACATACTCCATCCGCTGTTCGCTCAGACGCTGGTTCAGCTCTTTGCTGCCCGTGGCCTTGTCCGCCGAACCGATCAGCGTGAAGGTCTTCTCCTTGTCGGCCTTCATGGCGTTCCTGACATAGAATTCGAGGTTCGTCAGCTCCTTGCTGTCGAGCGTGGCCCTGCCGATCTTGAAGAAGAGCGCTACGGGCGATGCGGCGACCTTCTTCTCTGCTACGACCTTGGGCGGCATGTTGCGCAGCTTCTCGTTCTCGTCGCTGAGCGCCGTGTTTTTCGATGCGAGGTCGTTGTTGTTCTCTTCGAGACGCCTGATCCGGTCGAGGTAAGGCGTGAAATCCACCGCCTGCGGTTTCGAGGTGCGTGTGAAGCCGCGGCGGTTGAATTTGTACGCCAAACCTGCGGTGACCGAAAGCATTCCCTCTCCGATGCGGCCGCCCGATACGCCGTCGAAACGCTGGTTTACCAGCAGACAGCGCGCTTCGAGCGTGAGGTCGAGCGCCTTGCACAGACGCACGACGTTCAGCAGACCGACGTCGAATCCGATTTCGTTGTCATGGGTGTCGTTGCCGTAGGAGCGGGCCCAGCCCACGCCGGCGAAAGGCATGAAGTTCCACGTGCGCTCCTCCTTGTAGCCGCTCACGGCGTTCGAGAAGTTCCACAGAGCGTCCGCATGCAGGTACGACACGCCGAACTTCTCCTGAAACCAGTCGCCGTCCTGTTTTTTTGCGTACATGGTTCCGGCGGTGGTCCAGCCTTTGGCCTGCAGGCCGGTGTACCCGACGCGCGCGCCGATCGAGGAGGTGAACCACTTGCCGACGTGAATGTCCAGCGCCGGAGCCAGCCGTTTGCCGAATTTTCCCTGAGAGTCGTGCTCGCCGAAATAGAGGTTTATACCTCCGGCGACGCCGACGAAGATATTGTCGAAGAGCCGGTTGGTTTCGTAGGGGCCGCGTACGATGCGGTTTTGCGCATCCCGGTTGCCGTTTTCCTGCGCCGGGACGGCGCCGCAGACGAGGGTGAATAATGCAATGAGGTAGAGACGTTTCATTTTTAAATGTTTATTGGTGATTAATGTGTTGTTCCGTCGGTCCGGCCGCAGGCAGGTATGTGTGCGGCTATTTGGCCCGGTTGCGCGCGGAGAGCGCCGGGGAGTCGAGTTCGTCGATATGGATATTGGAAAGATATTCGCGCGTCAGCGATTCGTACTGCTTGTTGGCCTTGTATAAAGGCTGCATGACATGGCGGTTCTCGCACGACCAGAAGCCGTTCGTGACCTCGTGCATTCCGCCCTCCAGCCGCAGCGTCAGGTCGTAGAGCGTCGGCCGCAGGTTGCGATTCCATTCATAGTAGGTCCTTCCCGACTGGATGATGCAGGTCGCATAGTCGGTTTTGGCGGCGAGTTCGCGCAGGACCCGGCGGTACATGTAGGTGTCCGCGCCCGGATTCAGACATGCCGCCATCAGTTCGCGGCTCTTCATGGGAGGGGCGCCGGCTTCCGACGCCTTGCGGAGTGCGAGCAGAATCTTTACTGCCCATAAAATCTTAAGTGAAAGTGTCAATTTGTACCAGCCTTTTAGTCAGATAGTTACACTGCGTCTCCGAGACCCCTTACTGTAAATAATGGGTCTTGTTCGTGTAAAGCGCTGGTTGTCAGATGCTAAATAGCAGATTCGGACACAATTGCGGGAGAAAAAATCGAATGTGATGTCCGGATTTTCGATTTTTTAAATAAGGGGCGGGTTATTACGCTAAAAGTCAGTTAATTAGCTGGTGTGCGTAAATTTTTTTGCATAAAATGTTTGGTTGTGATTATAAATAATCCTATTTTTGCCGATGATGGGAAATGATTATAAAACAATTGTTTACGTTCCGAAGACCCATTATTTACAGTAATGGGCCTTGTTTCTCGCTTCTGCAAAATTTTTTCCTGATACCAGAAAAATCCGAACGCTGCCTGAATCGGCCTGATCGTTACAGGTTGATGATTTTCCGATTGGCCTTGTCGATGACGTCGTGATCGAGCTGCGCCAGATAGATGCGCGTCGTTCGTTCGGAGGTGTGTCCCATGCCGGCGCTGATGACCGTCAGCGGCGTGCCGCAGTCGCGTGCCAGTGTCGCCCATGAATGGCGTGCCGCATAGAATGTCAGCGGTTCGGAAATTTCCAGCATCGCGCCGATCTTCCGGATGAATTTGTTCAGTTCGCGCTGTTGCTGACGGTAGGCGCGGTAACTGTCGTCGCGGGCGAGCACGGGCAGTATATAAGGTGAATCGCCGTTGTAACGGTCGATGATGCGCTGCAGGGGCGGTTCGATGCGCAGCGTGAGTGTCTGGCCGGTTTTCTTTCGTTTGTATGTCAGCACACCGTCGCTGATGTCGCTTTTTCGCAGATAGATCATGTCCACGAACGACATGCCGCGGGTGTAGAAGCTGAACATGAAGAGGTCGCGCGCCAGCGCATATTTCGGATGCAGTTCTGACAGGTCGGCGTCGCTGATCCGCCTGAGCGTTTCGCGCGGCAGCGCGCGCTTGCGGGTCGCCACCTGCCTGATATGCCTGCGGTAGAACGGATTGCCGCGGGATGCGATGAAGCTGCCCCTGTCCGCGGCCTTGTTGTAGACGGCCCGCAGGTAGCGCATGTGGAACACGACGCTGTTTGTCCCCAGTCCTCTTGCCAGAAGCCATCGTTCGTAACGTTCGAGCCATTCGGCGGTAAATTGTTCGGGCAGCAGTTTGCGGCCGTTCATGTATTTGACGAGCATGCGGTATGCCGTCAGGTAGTTTGCGGCGGAACCGTCTCTTCCCGTTTGTTCGCACTCGGCGACGTGGAGTGCGAAGCAGGACATGAAATCGGGGGGCGTTTTACTGCGGGGCTGCCCCGTGAATGCGGGCCGCCCCGTAAACGTGTGTCGGTGCATGCCGACTGAATCCGGTGAATACGTCATAGAATAGAATTTTGTGTGAAATCGTGCACAAGATAGAAAACCGCAAATCAAAGGCCGCACGATGCCTGCGAAGATTTGCGGAAACGGAGACCCGCTCGGCCTCCGGGCACAGTTCCGGGAACGGGAAAGACCACGGAAGGGGCCGGCTGTGCGCTTGGAAAGAATGATCGGAATGTAAAAAGATCGAAAAGTTGCGTTCTATTATTTTACTAACGGCGGCCGTGCGGATAATATTGCACCCTTCCCGGTGTCCGAACAGCGTATTGAGAACCTGTGCGTTGGCCTTTTGCAGATGCCGGGCTGCTTCTCCGTGCGCTTTTTCGCTGTCCGGCGGCTCCCGGCGGTTGGAATCCCGGTGCTAAAACGGGCGGGACGTTATGGGTCTCGCCCGTTTTTTGTTTGTGTGGGCGGCGCCCCGGATCTGTCCGCTGCGATGACGCGGCCTTGCCTCCGGGATGCGGGGACATATGATTTTCGGACAAAATGGTTTTTAATTTTTTTCAAAAAAAATCGCAATCCCCTCTTTTTCTGCCGCCCTGCCGACCGCCGTCCTGCCACCTTGCCGCCCTGCCTGTTTAATACCGTATCTGAAATTGCTGTCACACGCAGCATTGCAAAATAGAC
>OKRX01002423.1_pt1 | contig 12481 bp, 8 predicted proteins | sample 1601241 | NCBI WGS metagenome assembly OKRX01 (sample SAMEA3541500, study PRJEB24748) | human gut metagenome | biome: human gut; feature: human-associated habitat; material: faeces | place: China | collected 2012
ACTGAATCTCATCAAGAAGAGCATCAAAGGGCAGCGCGGCGGCGAGGTCGGCATTCTGGTCGAACCCGGCGCCGGAGCCGTGCTTTACACGCTCTCCGCGCAGCATTTTATCATGGATGCGCTCGACGACATTCTGGACGAGGCCGCCCGTCAGCTTGTGCTGCGCCATACACCATGGACGCCCGAGGAGGACGCACGTCTTGCGCAGCTGCGCCGCGAGGGACAACACCCCGAGGAGATCGCAGAAACGCTCGAGCGTCCGGCCTCCGCCGTTCGGCAGCGCCTGCTCGAGCGCGGTATTTAAGGCAATACCGTACAATTGAACAAGAGCGATTTGCGAGCAAATTTTGCGTACTGACGAGGCGCGGTTTTGCGGTAATACTTGATGTATTACCGTGAAATCGAAACGAAGTCAGGGCACAAAATTTCCGCAAAGCGCCGCAGCTTTCATTGTGCGGTGTTGCCTTAAGGAAATAATCAGGACCTGTAAACGGAGAAATCCGCATTACAGGTCCTTTTTTCTGCATATTCTGACTCGCGCGGCGGACATCGTTCTGCGCTCTCTATCCTGTACGCCCCATGCGTCCGCCACAGTCAGCCTGTGCTTTCTACCGATAAGACGATTGAGGGACACAGAAGGTAACAGGAAATTCCGGAAAATGCTGCACAAATTTCAGTTTGCTGTTTTGTGTATTTTTTCAAGCAGGCTGTAGGTAATACCCGATGCCGCTCTCCGCCCGGATGACGGCCTGCGAGCCGACCTCGCGCAGCCTGCGCCGCAGGCGGTGTGCCGGCCTCTGCCGGAAAGAAAGGCAGACGAAAAAAGCTGAAAAGCCGGTCATGATCGCCACGGCGTCCGCATCCGCATCATCACCGCGCAGGCAAAGTAAAAATCACGCAAAAAGGCTCCACCCGTTTCTTGGATGGAGCCTTTGGCTTTCTCGCAGGTTTTATCCACAGGCTGTTGATAAAACCTGTTTATTTGTAGTCGAGGAAGAAGCAGAAGCAGCTGGCGCGCTCTCTGCCCTCGTTGCGGTAGATATGCGGCTGGTCGGTCTCGAATTTGAACGCCTCCTGCCGCCCGATGCGCTGCACATGGCCGCGGCACTCCACGGTCAGCTCGCCGTCCGTAACGGTCAGATATTCGCGCGTGTTTTCGCCGTGTGCGCCGCTCATGTACACGCCGCCCGGCTCGACGTCGATGCGGTAGATCTCGACCAGCCGGGTATCCTCATACGGAAAGCAGGTCCAGACACGGTACTGCCCCTCGATCTCCTTGGTCGGGACGAGCGTTTCCGGCTTCACCAGGCAGAAATCCTCCCTCGGAGTCTCGATCAGGCGCTGAAACTCGATGCGCAGACCGCTCGTGATCTTGCCGAGCACACCGAGGGACGGGTTTGCCGTGCCCTTTTCGATCTGTGCGAGCATGCTCTTGCTCACGCCCGTCTGCTCGGCCGCCTGCTCCAGACTCATCGACTTGGACTGGCGGATGCGTCTTAAATTGATCGAAATATTATGGGACAGATAATCCATGTCATTTTCTCCGTTTCCGTGCGCCGGAGGTGCGGTTTAAAGCGCTCTCCGGTACAGCATTTCAATATCGCTCTGGCGAGAGGCGCGGGGATTGACCGCGATGTTGCCGCTCTTCATGGCGTCCGCCGCCATCGCCTCGATCTTCTCCTCGATCGTCTCGCGGCTGACCGGGCCGTTCCGGCTCGCGTTGTTCACCGCCTCGACGATGCCGTTCGGGATGCCGATCTCCCCGCACAGCTCGCGGATCGCACCCGGCAGCAGCCCCGGCTCAAATTCGCCCGCGTCCACCTTGAAGGGGCTGATGTAATTGAAGATCTTGAAGTAGCGGCCGTGGTCGGCGAGCGCGTTGTACTCCGCGATGACCGGCAGCAGGACCGCATTCGCCACGCCGTGCGGTACGTCGAAGTATGCGCTGATCGGGTGGCTCATCGCGTGGACATTGCCCAGACGGGCGAACGAGAACGCGATCCCGGCGAACAGCGAGCCGACGAGCATATTCTCGGCCGCCTCGATGTCCTCGCGGCACGCGACAAAGCGGCGGATGTTGCCGCCGAGCAGCTCCATCGCCTTTTCCGCCATCGCGTCCGAGAACGGCGACGCCGCGCGGGAAACATAGGCCTCCTCCGCATGGATGAAGGCGTCGATGCCGCAGGCCGCCGCGACGCTCGCCGGTGCGCTCGTCAGCAGCTCCGCGTCCAGAATAGCGCAGGCCGGCAGCAGCTCATAGCTGAATACGGTCAGCTTGTAGTCGCGCCTATGGTCGGTGATGACCGAGAACGCCGTGACCTCCGAGCCGGTGCCTGCCGTGGTCGGGATGGCGATGAGCGGCACGATCTTGCCCGGGACCTTGTGCGCGCCCTCATATTCCTCGATCCTGCCGCCGTATTTGACGACAACGCCGACCGCCTTTGCAACATCCATCGGCGAGCCGCCGCCGAAGGCCACGATAAAATCCGCGCCCGACGCCTTGTAGGCCGCCGCCGCCTTTTCGACCGTATCCGTAGACGGATTGCCCTCGGTCTCGGTGAAGGCGTCGACCGCAAAGCCTGCCGCCTTCAGCGAGTCCGCGACCTTGCCCACCAGACCCATCTTTGTCAGATGCGGGCCGGAAATGATAAATGCGTGCGAGCCGCCGAGCTGCTTTGCGGCCTCGGGCAGCTTCGCGAGAGAGCCGCGGCCCACCATGATATTTTGCGGAACGGAAAAGCTGAAATCGTTCATAATAAACACTCCTCTGCAAAAATACGGGGTAATATGGGGATGATGATGAAAAAACGCAGTGCCGGAGTGCAAAACAACCCGACACTGCGCTGTTTTCTGTGAAAAACGGGGAATTGCCGGTTTCGCGGCACTCGTTATGCCAGCCGTGCCAGTACGCGGTCGATCGCGCCGTCGATGACCTTGTCCAGTTCGCGCTCGTCCGCCTCCGGGAGCAGCGTTGCTGCGTCCTCGTCCGAGATGAGCTGAACCATGCTGCCGAAGGACTCTCTGTACTTGCTCTTGCAGATGGCGAAGAACACGACGCCGAGCGCGCTCCACGCCGCTACCATGCCCCATTCCGGCAGGATGAGCGTGCCGCCCGAGCCGGGAATGCAGTACATGACGACCATGAAGCCGCTCATCAGCACCGCGATGCCGCCCATCAGACGGCCGGCCGGAACCTTGTACGGACGCGGCATATCCGGCTGCTTTTTGCGCAGGATGAGGAAGGAGATCGCGACCATGCAGTAGGCGAGGCAGCAGCCGAAGTTGCCTGCGTCGCAGATCCAGACCATCATGACGCGGCCTGCGAACGGCGCAAGCATGGTGAGGATGCCGATGAGGATAAGGGCATTGATCGGGGTCTTGTGCCTGGGATGCAGCTTTGCGAACACGCGCGGGATCATGTAGGACTCAGCCATCGAGTAGATGGCGCGCGAGCCGCCGATCATGAACGAGTTCCACGAGGTGATGATGCCGCACATGCCGCCGACGATGATGACCTTCGCCATGACCGAGGTCTTGAAGGCGAGCGCCATCGCGTCCGCCGTGACCAGACCCGTGCCGGCCTGCGAAGCGGTGATCGTGCCCGAGTTCATGACCAGACCGACCGCAATGATGACGAATGCGTAGAACAGGACCGCGAGAACGACCGACAGGATGAGCATGCCGCCGATCTTTTTCGGCGGAACGTTGATCTCCTCCGCCGCCTGCGGGATAACGTCAAAGCCGATGAGGTAGAACGGAGAGATGACCGCGACCGAGAGGATGGACTTGACGATACCGCCGCCGCCGACCTCTGCGAACATCTGACCGCCCAGATTGTCCACCGTACCGTTGATGACCGATGCGACGATGAGCAGGATGCCTGCGCCGCCGATGATGATGGTGAGGATGGTCTGGAGCTTGGCGGCCGTCTTTGCGCCCACGATATTGATGAGCATGATGCCGAACGCAACAAGGATCGCCACGATCAGCCACGAAGCGTAAATATCGAAGCCTGCGACCGTGTACAGGTATCCCTTGAGGAAGCCCGGCCACAGATAGGAGATGATGGTCGGGAACGCGCACGCTTCAAAGCACGCAACGCCGACATAGCCGAGAATGATCGCCCATGTGCACACGAACGAGCCGGTCGGACCCATCGCACGATGGCTCCAGACGTGCTCGCCGCCGCACTGCGGCATGGCCGCCGTCAGCTCTGCATAGGTCAGGCCGACGAAAAAGATCATGACGCCGCCGACCACAAAGCCGAGCGCCGCGCCGAGGACGCCGCCCTTCTGGATCCAGCCGCCCGAGGAGACGACCCAGCCCCAGCCGATCATTGCGCCGAACGCGATGACGAGGATGTCCCATGCGCTGAACACCTTGTTAAATTCGGATTGCTTCTTTTCCATGACGGTACACCCTCCTTATCCCTTGAATACTTCATGCGCGACCTCTTCGATGAGCGCCGCCGTGCCGTCCGGCCCGAGCAGGCTGCTGTCGATGAGCATATCGCGGTTGTGGCGGTCGCCGCGGTTCGCGCCGGTCAGCGCCAGATGGCGCTTGTGGTAGCGCTTGTCCTTCTCCTCGATGAGCAGCCTTGCGTCGTCCGCCGAGAGATTGTGGCTCTTCATAACGTTTTCGATGCGCACCTCGTCCGGCGCGTAGATGAACACGCGCAGGATGGGCTTCTGCTCCTTGAGGATATAATCGGCCGAGCGGCCGATGATCACGCAGGACTCGCGGTCTGCGAGCTTGCGGATGATGGTCTTTTGAACATGGATCGCACGCTCGGTCAGATCCGCATACTTGGAGAATGCGCCGCGCGTGTCGCCCTCCGCGCCCTTGCCGGCGATGGTGACGCCCTGTTCGACCTTTTCCATGATGTCCTTCGGGATGCCGACCTCTTTGATGATCTCGTCTACGGTATCGCGGTCATAAAACTTGATGCCGAGGTCCTCTGCGACCCTGCGGCCGATCTGATTACCCTTCGCGCCGTATTCGCATCCTATTGTAATAACAAGATGTGCCATGTTCCGTTCCTTCCTGATTAAAAAAGGGCGCACCAATCATTTCGATCGGTGACGCCCTTGTCACTGGTTTATTCCTTGTGTGCGCCGCTTACTTCGCGACAGCCTCAACGGCCTCGGTGATGATCTCGACGGCCTTGTCGCACTGCTCCTCATTTACGATCAGCGGAGGCACCATGCGGATGGTGTGCGCGCCGATGGCGGTGATGAGCAGCTTGCGGTCGAGGCAGGCATGCTTGACCTCTACGCCCGAGACCGCGTCGTCGAACTCGACGCCGACGAGCAGGCCCTGATGACGAACCTCCTTGACATGCGGCATCTTCGCGAGCTTTTCAGAGAAGTAGTCGCCCATCTTCTTCGCGTTGCCCGCCAGATCGCGGTCGAGCAGCTCGCCGACCTCGGCATATGCCGCAGCGCAGCTGACCGGGTGACCGCCGAACGTGGTGCCGTGCGAGCCCGGGGTGAACGCCTTGGCGACCTCTGCGGTCGCGCAGATCGCGCCGATCGGCATACCGCCGCCCAGGCCCTTCGCCATGGAAACGATGTCCGGCTTGATGCCGTAGTTCATGTAGCTCATGACCGCGCCGGTTCTGCACCAGCCGGTCTGCACCTCGTCGATCAGGAGCAGCATGCCGTTCTCGTCGCAGAATTCGCGCAGACCGGTCATAAATTCCTGCGTTGCCGGATGTACGCCGCCCTCGCCCTGTACCGGCTCGATCATGATGGCGATGGTGTTTTCGGTGCAGGCGTCCTTGAATGCCTTCAGGTCGTTATACGGCGCGTAGGAGAAGCCGTAGGTCATCGGGCCGAAGCCTACCTGGCAGCCATTGCCCGGCTGGCCGGTCGCGCTCATCGCGCCGAAGGTGCGGCCGTGGAAGCCCATCTTTGCGGTAACGATATGGTACTTGTTCGGACCGTACTTCTCGATGCCATACTTGCGCGCCATCTTGATCATGGCTTCGTTTGCCTCGGTGCCGGAGTTCTGGAAGAAGATCTTGTCCATGCCGATCGTCTCGCAGACCTTCTCCGCCAGCAGCGCCTGCGGAATGGTGTACGGATAGTTGAAGGTGTGCATGATGTCATCCATCTGATCCTTGACGGCTGCGACGACCTTGGGGTTGCGGCTGCCGGCGTTGTTTACCGCGATGCCTGCGTAAAAATCGAGGTACGGCGTGCCGTTTTCATCATAGAGGTACATACCCTCTGCGGTCTCTGCGAGGAAATCAAAACGCTCGTAGGTCTCGATCATGTACTTGTTTACCTTGTCCTTGATGTCCTGTGCGGTAAGTCCGGTATCCTTCAGTTTCATTTTGAAGCCCTCCCAAAAAGATATATGTCAATATTTTTTATACAAATCCCGGGCGTTCAGCGGACAAACAAAAAAGAGCAACGAGAGTCCTTTACAGGAGCCTCATTGCTCTTTGCATGTCCATTATTTTGAACAAGTACATAATATCACTCGTCCATCTCTGTGTCAACAGGAATTTTCATGTTTTCCAGAAATATTTCGTTTCACCGTTTATCAGTTATGTTTTTCGGAGATTTCATTCGTTTTCCGTTTTTATCAGCCTTTTCTGTACCAGATTTGGCACTTCCGTTATTTTTAACGTTTTCGGATTTCCGTGCACTATATTGTCCGGCGCCGCTGCGGATGGCCGCAGGCGATCTATCCGGAGCGGAAAGCAGACTGCCGGTAAAATTAGAAAAACCGGTCACTTCTTACGAAATAACCGGTTGATCTGGTACGCCAGAAGGGATTCGAACCCCCGACCTTTTGGTTCGTAGCCAAACACTCTATCCAGCTGAGCTACTGGCGCATACAGGATGTTTTCGTCTGCGATGTTCTCGCTGACTGTTTTATATAATACCACAGTATGCGCCCAAAAGTCAAGCGTTTTTTTATTTTTTATTTCAGCAGCTCTTCCATCTCGCCGATCAGGCTGTCGAACAGGGCGGTCGCGTCCTCGACCGGCTTGGGACTTGCCATATCGACGCCTGCACCGCGCAGCAGCGTGATCGGGTCGGCCGAGCAGCCGCCCGACAGGAAGCCGAGGTAATCGCGGACCGCCGGCTCGCCCTCACGCAGGATGCGGCGCGACAGCGCGATCGCAGCGGCGTAGCCGGTCGCGTACTGGTAAACATAGTAATCGTAGTAGAAGTGCGGAATGCGCGCCCATTCCAGCGCGATCTCGTCATCTACGACCATTTCCGGTCCGAAATACTGCTCATTCAGCTTTTTGTACAGAGCGCACAGCGCGTCTGCGGTCGTGCCCTCGCCGCGGCGCGTCATCTCGTTCGCCTCCAGCTCGAACTCCGCGAACATGGTCTGGCGGTACAGTGTGCCGCGGAACTGCTCGAGGAAGTGGTTGATCAGGTAGGCGCGTTCCTTTTTGTCGGTCGTGACCGACAGCAGGTACTCCATCAGCAGCGCCTCGTTGCAGGTCGAGGCGACTTCCGCCACGAAGATCACATAGTCCTGATATGCGGTCGGCTGACGGGTGTTGGACAGGTAGGAATGGATGGAGTGGCCCATCTCGTGCACGAGCGTGAACACATCATCGAGCGTGCCCTTGAAGTTGAGCAGCACATAGGGATGCACGCGCGCGCCCGCCGAATACGCGCCCGAGCGCTTGCCCTCGTTCTCGTAAACGTCGATCCAGCGGTTTTCAAAGCCCTCGCGGATGAGCGCGAGATAATCCTCGCCGAGCGGCGCGAGCGCCTTGAGCGCGATCTCCTTCGCCTCCTCAAACGTGAACTTCATCTCCACGCCCTCGACGACCGGCACATACAGGTCGTACATATGCAGCTCGTCCACGCCGAGCAGCTTTTTGCGCAGCTCGACATAGCGGTACATGGGACCGAAGGAGCGGTGCACCGCGTCGATCAGATTGCGGTAGATCTCGGTCGGGACCTCGGTGCCGTCGAGCGCCGCATCGAGCGTCGAGGGATACTTGCGCACCTTCGCATAGAACAGCAGCTGCTTGAGCTGCGCGGACAGCGTCGCCGCCGAGGTATTGCGGAACTGGCCGTAGACCGAATAGAGCGAGTCGAACGCCGACTTGCGCAGAACACGGTCGTAGGACTGCATGAGCGGGATATAGGTGCCGTGGGTGACGGGATGCTTTTCGCCGTCCCCCGCCACCGCGTCCGGGAATTTGAGGTCGGCGTCGTTGAGCATGGAATAGATGTCGTCCGGGCTGGCCGCCATTTCGCCTGCGGCGGCGAGAATGGCCTCCTCTTTATCCGAGAGCACATGCTCGCGGCGGCGGCGCACGCGGTCGATGCACAGACGGTAGTTCTCCAGCTCGGGCGCCTCGGCGTACAGGCGGTTCAGCGTCTCGTCGTCGATGGCGAGCAGCTCAGGGGTCTCGAAAGCGGCGGCGGACTGAAGCTCGACCGCAAAGCGTGTCACCTGCGCGACCATTTCCTGATACGCCGCCACGCGAGTATCCTCATCGCTGCGGCGCTGTGCATAGTGCACGATCGGGTCGAACGCAAGACTGATCTCGTCGTCCAGACGGAAAAAGCGCAGCAGGGTCTCGCCGCTCTCCGCCAGATGGCCGCGGAAGGCGGTAACGCGCGGAATGAACTCCTTCGCTGCGGCAAGCGCTTCGCGCCATGCGTCGTCGGTCGCGAACAGGTCCTCGATCGCCCATTTATCCTGCGCTGCGGCGTCCTCGCGTGCAGGGATCTTTCTGGTTTCCATATTGATCTTCCTTTCCGGGACGGCTGAAAGGCCGCCATGTTCGGATCATTTTTTCTTACGCTATTAGCATACCGCAACCGCGCAGAATATGCAAGCACGAGACGAAAAGCCGCGCTTGACAATAGTCCGATTTCGGACTATAATAGAATGCGGAAAAATATTTCTTTCATACGGAGGTTTTTATGCAGATCAGACTGTCAGACCACTTTTCCTTCGGCCGTCTGCTTCGTTTTACGCTCCCGAGCATCGCCATGATGATCCTGACCTCGCTGTACAGCGTCGCGGACGGACTTTTTGTGTCCAACATGGTCGGAGACATCGGTCTGAGCGCGGTCAACATCATGTTCCCGGTCGCGATGCTGATTTCGGCGGTCGGCTTCATGCTGGGCACCGGCGGCAGCGCGGTCGTCGCGCGCACGCTCGGCGAGGGCCGTCCCGACATGGCGAACCGCTTTTTCTCGATGTTCGTCTTTGCCGTCATCCTTTTCGGCGGCATTCTGAGCGCGGCCGGTGCGGCGTTCGTCGAACCCATCGCCCGGCTCGCCGGTGCGAGCGATATTCTGATGGACTCCTGCGTGTCCTACGGCCGTATTCTGTTCGCTGGCAGCCTCCCTTTCATGCTCCAGACCTCACTCCAGCCGTTTTTCGTTGTCGCGGAAAAGCCGAACATGGGTCTTATCCTGTCCATCGCCTCGGGCGTGACCAACTTCGCCGGCGACTGGGTGCTTATTCAGCTCATCGGCCTGCCGGGCGCGGCGTGGGCGACGGTCGCCGGCTACTGCGTCGGCGGCATCATCCCGCTCGTATTCTTCATCACGCACCGTTCCGGCCTGCACCTCACCGCCACAGGGCTGTATATCCGTGAGTTTTTGCAGGCCTGCGGCAACGGCGCGTCCGAGCTGATGAGCAACATCTCCTCGTCCCTCGTCGGCATTCTGTATAACCTCGAGCTGATGCGGCTGGTCGGTGAGCGCGGCGTTGCGGCGCACTCGGTCATGATGTACGTTGATTTTGTCTTTATCGCGGCGTTTCTCGGCTTCTCCATCGGCAGCGCGCCCATCATCAGCTATCATTTCGGCGCGGAGAACCACGATGAGCTGAAAAACGTGTTCCGCAGAAGCATGCTCCTTATATTCATCACCTCGGGCGCAATGGTCGTGCTGAGCGAAGCACTCTGCCGGCCGCTGTGCGCGGCCTTCGTCGGCTACTCCCCCGACCTGATGCAGCTCACCGTGCACGGTTTCCGCCTGTTCGCGCTGTGTTATCTGTTCTGCGGCGTAAACATTTATGCGTCGGCGTTCTTCACCGCACTGTGCAACGGCGCGCTGAGCGCCTTCATCTCCTTCCTGCGTTCGCTGCTGCTGCGCGGCGGTCTGGTCCTCCTGCTTCCGCCCGTGCTCGGTCTGGACGGCGTATGGCTCGCCGTTGTCGCGGCCGAGGGTCTTTCCGCCGCCGTCTCGGCGGCGCTCCTGTGGCGGCAGCGCACGCGGTATCATTATCTTTAAGGCAGCACCGCACAATGAAACCGGACTGCCGCGAAGCTGCGCAATTAAAGTTGACTTTTCCGACGGATATTGATATACTGGTAACGTTATAATCGTTATTTATGCGATGACGCAGGAAAAGTAACCGTTTTTTCGCGCGCGAAAAGAGAGGAGCCTCCCGGCTGAAAGGGCTCTGTGCGCAGAGCGGCGAAGTGCGCCTGCCGAGCATCGGGGTCAAACGCCCCGCGGAATGCGCCCGTTACCGCGCGCACGAGTGAAAAATCGGAGTGGAACCGCGTCTTTACGCCTCCCGAGGGAACAATATCCCCGGGAGGCTTTTTCTGTATCCGGCACTCGTTTTTCTGTCGAAATCCATCAAAAGGAGATAAAAACCATGAAACTCTACAACACACTGACCCGTCAGAAGGAAGAATTCGTTCCGATCACGCCGGGCGAGGTAAAGATGTATTCCTGCGGCCCGACCGTATACAACTATTTCCATGTCGGCAACGCGCGTCCGTTCATCATTTTCGACCTGCTGCGCTGCTACCTCGAGTACCGCGGCTACAAGGTCAAGTTCGTGCAGAACTTCACCGACATCGACGACAAGGTCATCAACAAGGCGAACGAAGAGGGCGTTGACTTCAACACCATCGCAGAGCGCTATATCAAGGAATACTACGTCGACGCGCAGGGCCTCGGCGTCAAAAAGGCTTCCGTGCACCCGCGCGCGACCGAGACCATGGACGCCATCATCGACATCGTCGAGCGCCTGATCGAGAACGGCCACGCCTACGTTGCGGAGAACGGCGACGTTTACTTCCGCACCAAGTCCTTCCCGGAATACGGCAAGCTGTGCCATCAGCCGATGGAGGAGCTTCAGGCCGGCGCGCGCATCTCGGTCGGCGAGGTCAAGGAGGACCCGATGGACTTCGCGGTCTGGAAGGCTGCCAAGCCGGGCGAACCGGCATGGGATACGCCGTGGGGCAGCAAGGGCCGTCCGGGCTGGCACATTGAGTGCTCGGCTATGGCGAACAAGTACCTCGGCAAGACCATCGACATCCATTCCGGCGGTCTCGACCTCATCTTCCCGCACCACGAGAACGAGATCGCACAGTCCGAGTGCGCAAACGGCTGCACCTTCGCGCATTACTGGCTGCACAACGGCTTCCTGACCATCGACAACGAGAAGATGTCCAAGTCCAAGGGCAACTTCTTCATGGTGCGCGACGCGGCCAAGCAGTTCGGCTACGAGACCATCCGCATGTTCATGCTGAGCGCGCACTACCGCACCCCGCTCAACTACTCGGCGGAGTCGCTCGAGATGAACAAGGCGTCGCTCGCCCGTCTGTACGAGGCAAGAAACAACATGGAATTCCGCATCGAGAAGGCATCCGGCGACACCATGACCGCCGAGGAGACCGAGAAGCTCGAGGCGCTCACGGGTTACAAGCAGAAGTTCATCGACGCAATGGACGACGACCTGAACACCGCAGATGCGCTCTCCGCCATCTTCGAGCTGACCCGCGAGATCAACGCCTACAACGGCGCACACCAGGACGCGACTAAGGCGTTCCTCATCGCAGCGCATGATCTGTTCATGGAGCTGACCGGCGTGCTCAATCTGGTTCAGAAGCGCGACGACGCAGTCGACCCGGACGCAGAGAAGATCGAGGAGCTGATCGCGCAGCGTGCAGCGGCCAAGAAGGCCAAGGACTTTGCCGAGGCGGACCGCATCCGCGGCGTGCTGGCGGACATGGGCGTTACCATCAAGGATACCCGTCAGGGTACGCAGTGGAGCCGTTCTTAATTTCTTAAAACGTTTCCGACGCGAAGTCGTGCGCTTTGCCGTTCCCACGGCAGGGGCAAAAGGGGGCAGGACACCGTATGGTTTCCTACTCTGAATTTTGAAGCATTTTCGATTTCAGCAATCTTACGGATTCTGAAACTTATAAATGCATCTAAAACGCATTTTTCAATCAATAATTCAAAATCATATTACAAAATGCGAAAAAACATTGTTTTTCTGGTTCGTGCAGTTTCATACCGTTTTGGAGGTGTACGAACCGCAAACATTGGTGTAATTATGGTGTCAATCAGCGGCAGGCAACAGCAGCTAACAAATACAACAAAAGCACGCTTTTTAGAGCGTGCTTTTTGCTATCTACCGGTCCTATACGCATTGGCGCCGTCCGCGCGGCGGCGTGCAGCGCGTAAGCCGACGGCACGGAACGCGTGCTTGACATTCTGGTCGGTCTGTTGTT
>OKRX01002430.1_pt1 | contig 12426 bp, 9 predicted proteins | sample 1601241 | NCBI WGS metagenome assembly OKRX01 (sample SAMEA3541500, study PRJEB24748) | human gut metagenome | biome: human gut; feature: human-associated habitat; material: faeces | place: China | collected 2012
CGGCCGGTAACGACGGTGTCGGGTTTGCGTTGCAGGTAAACCGTATCGTGCTTTACGATAATCACCGTATCCCGTTCCTGTGCGGAAAGCGGGCTGCACCACAGCAACAGCAGGCAGATGGCGGCGAGTGCCGGCAGATTAGAAATAGACCACTTCGCGCTCATATCCTTCGGGTGTTATGGTGAATACATAGTAGTTGCGGTTCTTCATGCAGTCGCTCATGTAGTACATGATGCCGTCCTCAAAGAGGTTTTCCTCGAAAACGTGGTGCTCGTGGGCGGCAGTGCAGAACTGTATGCCGGGAAATTCGGTTACGTAGCGGTGAAAGACGCGTGCTACGTTATTGTTGAACTGGTCGGCATAGGGACGTACGTGCATGGACACAACGGTCTTGTCGAATTCGTCCTTGCGGTCGGTAAGTTCTTTTTCGAGGAACGTGAAGTCGGGAATGGGGCGGGAGTAGTCAAACTCCATAGCGTTGGTGTTGAGGCATACAAACTTCACCCGTCCGGCAATGAATGAGAAGTTAGGGTCGCCGAATACGGCGCGGTATGTTTCTTCTCCCGTGCCGAGGCAGTCGTGGTTGCCTATCAGGGCTACGTAGGGCACATGGAGCTTATTCATGATGTCGCGCTGCCACAGGAATTCGTCCGTCACGCCGAAGTCGCTCATGTCACCGCCGTGGATAACGAAGTCGATGTCATCGCGCTTGTTTATCTCTCCCACGAAGTCCAGCGTTTCGTCGTACCAGCGTTGCGAGTCGCCCATGGTCACGAACTTAATCGTTGTTTTGTCCTTGCATTTCTGCTCTATCTCCGCAATATTATGGGCGTTTACATCGGTCTCACCGTTGATGCGTACATCATACGGATGATAGTCTATCATGTCGCAACTGCCCATAAGCAGGCAGAGGAATGACAGGAGCAAAGGTTTATATGGCTTTATCATAATAACTCTATACAGTCTATATCTATGAAAGTTGAATTATCTGTCAGTATATATCTATGGAAACTGAGGGCAAAGGTAAAGTTTTCATTCGATAGAAAAGTTGTCCTATTTTCCGTTTTTCTGTTCTGTAAGTGATGATTTGGCTAATCAGGCCAGGGGTTGCAAAGAATAAATGTCTGTTTATCTGAATTGTAGGCAGGCATTAAGCAGATAGTATTTGATTATTCGGCAGGCTGTGTCTAATTATTGGACGGGTGGTGTCTAATTTTTAGACACTTGCATAAGGATTATTTATGCAGGATTACCTGATAATCAAAATCATAACTCCTTTGGCACGCTTTCTGCATTATTATAGGCAGGAAAACATGGCGGCAAGCCATGTATTTCCGATACTGTAGGTTTACGAATTATAAATTAGTATACGATGAAACAAATCTATTATGTCATTCAAACCCTGCTTCGGGGACGCGGCTCGAATATCATCAAGATAATCTCCTTGGGATTAAGCCTGACGATGAGTATCCTGCTGTTCTCCCGCGTGGCGTACGAGCAGAGTTTCGACACCTGCTACAAAGACTACGACAATCTCTACCAAATCTGGTCGGTATTTACCGTTAAGGGCGAGAAGTACCCGCCGCAGGAGCAGAATTGCGGCCCTGTGGCGGGCGCCATACTGGAGAACTTTCCCGAACAGGTGGAAGCTGCTACCAGCACCTGCCATTGGATGAATGCCCCGCTATATAATGAAAACGCCCGTTTTGACGAAAGAAAGATAGTAGCGGATTCACTCTTTTTCAAGACAATGGGTATCGAAGTGCTGAGCGGTAATCCGGTGAAAGACCTTCAGCAGCCCAATGTGATTTTCCTAAGCGACCGCTTTGCCGGGAGAATATTCGGCGGAGAGAATCCGGTGGGAAAGACCGTCAACTACAATCACGAGAAAGACTTTATAGTGAAAGGTACTTATGAGGCATTGCCCGAAAACGCAACCGTCCATCCTGAAGCCGTTATCTCTATGCCCACCTTGTGGAACGACGGAGTCGGCAACTACTCATGGCGCGGGGGAGACAGTTATCCCGAATACATCCGTTTCCGCCCCGGTGCGGACAAGTCGGTAGTGAATGCGCGTATAGACGCTATGATAGAGAAATATCGCCCGGAAGAGGACAAAAAGAAGTATGGCTATACGGCGTTTGTAAAGCCTATCCGTGACACCTACCGCAATTACGAAAGCGTAGAGCGGATGCGTAATATCATGACCGTCCTCGGCCTTGCCATTCTTTTCATTGCGGCGCTGAACTACGTGCTGATTTCCATTTCCTCACTTACATACCGTGCCAAAGCGGTAGGCGTGCATAAATGCAACGGGGCAAGCGGCGGCAAGATATTCGGCATGTTCCTTTTGGAAACGGGCATTATCATTGCGGCGGCATTGCTCCTGATGACTTTGGTGCTGCTGAATTTCCGGGAGTTCTTTGAAGATACCGCTGCGGCGAAACTTTCTTTGCTGCTTGCTCCGGAACGTATCTGGGTTCCGCTGACGGTGGTCGGCATACTGTTTATGGTGGGCGGAGTATTGCCGGGACGTTTGTTTGCCCGTATTCCCGTATCCCAAGTGTTCCGCCGTTATACCGAAGGGAAGAAAGGCTGGAAGCGTCCGTTGCTTTTCATCCAGTTTGCAGGGGTGGCATTCATTTGCGGACTTATGTGCGTGGTGATGGTGCAGTATCAATATGTGCTGAACAAGGATATGGGGTATAATCCGCAGCGTATGGCGTTTGCCAATGCCTATTGGAACGAGGATAAAGAGAGTGATGCCGCTCTCCGGTTCTTTAAAGGGCTTCCTTATGTAGAGGCGGTGACCAGCGCCAACAATACGCCTGTCAGCGGATATAGCGGCTCTATGATTCGTGACGCATCGGGCAATGTGCTTTTTTCCACACGTGCCTGTTACTATATGCGGGAGGACTATCCGGCAATGATGGGCATGGCGTTCAAGGCGGGGCGTATGGCACGTACGAAAGATGAGATAATCGTAAATGAAACATTTGCGGACATGATGCATTGGGGAAACGATGCCGTGGGGCGTACCGTCGATGTAGACAATGCTGCACAGATGAAAGTGGCGGGGGTGCTGAAAGATTTCCAGATAGGGGATTTTACGGAAGCCAAGATGCCTTTTGTCGCCCGCTATAATCAACATTTCACGGGGACGGTACATGTCCGTTTGAAAGAACCTTTTGTACAGAACCTGCGGCAACTGAACAAGGATGCAGCCGATGCCTTTGGCAATCAGACCATCGACTTCGTCAGCTATGAAAAGCAGATTGCCGATTCCTACAACAGTGTCCGCGTGTTCCGCAATGCCACACTGATGGCTGCCGTAACGATGTTCTTCGTCATGCTGATGGGGCTGATAGGATATACTGCCGATGAAGTACGCCGTCGCGGCAAGGAGATTGCCATCCGCAAGGTCAACGGTGCGGAAGCATCCTCTATCCTGGAATTGCTTTCCAAAGACGTGCTTGTCGTAGCATTGCCGGCAGTTGTTCTCGGAACCCTTGCATCGTGGTATATCAACGGTATCTGGATGGAGCAGTTTGCCGAGCAGGTTCCTCTCGGTTGGGTTGTGTATCTGCTGGTGGTAATCGCCAATCTGGCGGTAATCGTAGGTTGCGTCCTTTGGAAGTCCTGGCGGATAGCCAACGAGAACCCCGTGAACAGTATCAAGAGTGAATAAGAAAGAGAGAGCATATAACATAGAAAAACAAAACAATATGATTAAGATAAACGACATCAGTAAAGTATTCCGTACCTCGGAAGTGGAGACGGTAGCGTTGAACCATGTAAACCTCGAAGTGAAAGAAGGAGAATTTGTAGCCATCATGGGCCCGTCCGGTTGTGGCAAGTCTACCTTATTGAATATACTCGGTCTGCTGGACAATCCTACGGAAGGCAGTTATAAATTGCTTGGGCAGGAAGTGGCGGACCTGAAAGAGAAAGAGCGTACCCGCGTGCGCAAAGGCAAGTTAGGATTCGTGTTCCAGAGCTTCAACCTGATAGATGAGCTGAACGTTTACGAAAATGTAGAACTGCCTCTTACCTATTTGGGCGTGAAAGCGGGTGAACGCAAGCGCATGGTAGATGATATCCTGAAACGGATGAACATCAGCCACCGTGCCAAGCACTTTCCGCAACAGCTTTCCGGCGGTCAGCAGCAGCGTGTAGCCATTGCCCGCGCCGTGGTGACGAACCCGAAACTGATTCTTGCCGATGAGCCTACCGGTAACCTGGACTCCAAGAACGGTGCGGAAGTGATGAACCTGCTGACGGAACTGAACCGGGAAGGCACTACCATTGTCATGGTGACGCACTCCCGGCACGATGCCTCGTTTGCACACCGTACGGTACACTTGTTCGACGGCAGTGTGGTGGCGAGCGTAGCCTCGAACGATTTATAAGGATTAAGACTGGAGAGGAGACAACCTCTTCAGTTTCTTTACATATATCCACAGGGCAATGACCGCCGTAACGAATGCAAAGAAGTCTGATACGGGCATACACGTCCAGATACCGTCCAGCCCCATGTAGCGGGGCAGGATAATCAGTCCCGGCAGCAGGTACAACAACTGCCGGGTAAGGGACAGGAATATGCTGATTTTTGCCTTGCCGATGCTTTGGAAGAAGTTGCCGATAACGATTTGCGCACCTACCAGCGGGAACATGGCTATGCCGATACGCACTCCTCTGGAAGCCATGTCAATCAGTTGCCCGTCACTGGTAAAGACAGCCGATACGGCATGCGGAAACAGTTCGCAGATGATAAAGCCCGTACTGGTGATGCACACGCCCGTAAGGATGCTCAGGCGTAGCGTAGCCTTTACGCGGTCGTACTTCTGTGCTCCGAAGTTGTAGCCCACGATAGGCTGCATGCCCATGGTCAGTCCCAGTACAATCATTACGTACAGCACCAGCAGCCGGTTCATGATGCCGTAAGCGCCGATAGCCATGTCGCCGCCGTAACGTTGCAGGCTGTTGTTGACGATGATGACGATGACGCATGCCGTTACATTCATCAGGAACGGAGACATCCCTATGGAGAAAATACTGCTGATAATACGCTTTTTCATCTTCCAGAAACCCGGTTGCAAGCGTACGATGCTTGTCTTTTGCAGGAAGTGGCTCACCACCCATATCATGCCGATAAATTGCGAAATGACCGTTGCCGTTGCCGCGCCGCGGATACCCCAGTCGAAGTGGAAGATGAAGATAGGGGCGAGAATAATGTTGCACACCACCGTAACCATCGAGGTCAGCATCGCTTTCTTGGGATAACCCGTGGCACGCATGATGTTGTTCAATCCTATCATTGTATATGTCACCGGCGTACCCAACAGGATTATCTGCATAAAGTTCCGTGCATACGGCAGCGTTTCGTTGCTGGCACCGAAAAAGCGCAGGATTTCGTCCAGGAAGATAAAGGAGATGCCGCCGAACAGGAATGCGTTGACAAGGCACAGCATCAGGGTGTGGTTCAGCACTTCTGTGGCTCTGTCCGTATCTTTCTGTCCCAGACGTATGGATGATATAGTGGAGCCGCCTGCCGAGACTACCGTACAGAAAGCAACCACCAGGTTCATCAGCGGAAAGGTGATGGCAAGCCCGGCAATACCCATGGCGCCTACGCCATGACCGATGAATATACTGTCGATGATATTATATAACGAAGTAATTGTCATACCGATAATGGCAGGGATGGAATACTGCACAAGCAGTTTGCCTATTCGTTCGGTTCCCAAAATATGCGGATCGTTCATTGGATATACGTCAATTAAGTGTTTGCAAAGATAGTGAAAGCTTCCTATCTTATCAAAAGATAATGAATATTTGCTCAGTTCGATGATTATTCAGACCTTTGCGCCCGAATATTATATTTGTTTTTTTAATATGGATACAACAAAAACAACGGCCGTCCTGTTCGATTTCGACGGAGTGGTAATGGATACCGAAACGCAGTATTCCGTCTTTTGGCATAAAGCGGGGGTGGACTATCTGGGCATGGACGATTTGGAGAGCCGCATAAAGGGGCAGACCATGACCTACATCTACGACACTTTCTTTGCCGGAAAGACAAAGGAACAGCAGGAAATCACCGCCGCCCTCAACGCTTTTGAGCGGGACATGGCGTATGATTACATCCCCGGTGTGCTCGATTTCATTGCCGACCTGCGCCGTAACCACGTGAAAATGGCGGTTGTCACCAGTTCCAACGACCGGAAAATGGCTGCCGTCTACCGTGCCCGCCCTGAGGTAAGGACTATGTTCGACCGGATTCTTACCGCAGAGATGTTTTCCCGTTCAAAGCCGGCTCCCGACTGCTTCCTGCTCGGTATGGAAGTATTCGGCACGACTCCCGGCACCACCTATGTATTCGAGGACTCCTTTAACGGACTGAAAGCGGGTATGGCATCCGAAGCCACCGTGATAGGACTGGCAACGACCAACTCCCGTGAGGCTGTCGCTCCGTTATGTCATTGTGTATTGGATGATTTTACGGGATTCACTTACGATAAAATGCTTCAAGTGCACAAGTAATGGGAAAAAGCGCTAACTTTGCGCGCTATTTTAATTGATAACTCATTAACACATTCATTAAGATTATGGCTGGATATATTTCAGACGACACTCGTAAAGTAACTACGCATCGCCTTGTTGAGATGAAACAGAGAGGCGAAAAAATATCGATGCTGACCTCGTACGACTATACCATGGCGCAGATTGTTGACGGCGCAGGTATGGACGTCATCCTGGTGGGCGACTCCGCTTCCAACGTAATGGCGGGCAACGTGACTACACTGCCCATAACCCTCGACCAGATGATTTATCATGCCAAGTCCGTCGTGCGCGGCGTAAAGCGCGCAATGGTAGTGGTGGATATGCCTTTCGGTTCTTATCAGGGAAACGAAATGGAAGGTCTTGCATCTGCCATCCGCATCATGAAGGAGAGCCATGCCGATGCCCTGAAGCTGGAAGGCGGGGAAGAAATCATCGGTACGGTAAAACGCATTCTCAGCGCAGGTATTCCTATTATGGGACACCTCGGACTGATGCCTCAGTCTATCAACAAGTACGGAACATACACGGTACGCGCCAAGGACGATGCCGAAGCGGAGAAACTGGTACGCGACGCCCACCTGCTGGAAGAAGCCGGATGCTTTGCCCTTGTACTGGAGAAGATTCCCGCTGCGTTGGCAGAGCGTGTGGCAGGCGAGCTGACTATTCCCGTCATCGGCATCGGCGCCGGTAGCGGCGTGGACGGCCAGGTGCTGGTTGTACAGGATATGCTGGGCATGAACAACGGTTTCCGCCCCCGTTTCCTGCGCCGTTATGCCGACCTGCATACTGTAATGACCGATGCTATCAGCCATTACATTTCCGATGTGAAGAACTTAGACTTCCCGAATGAGAAAGAACAGTACTGACAGGCTTATGACGCTGAACTTCTGGCGGATGTGCACAGCTAATCTGCTGCTGTTCGCATCCGTCTACATGCTCTTTCCCGTACTTTCGTTCGTAATGCCGGAGCAGTTGGGAATGTCCGTTTCCCGGACAGGCGACATGTTTCTGGCATTCATTGCGGCGATGTTTGCGGCAGGACCGTTTCATGCCTATCTGTGCGATGAGTATAAGCGGAAGAACGTATTGCTTTCCTCTGCTTTCGTCATGCTGGCTGCAATGGCGGGGTATGCCTTTGCCGACAGCTACCTCAAGCTGATGCTGCTTGCTTCGGTACAGGGCGTATGTTTCGGACTGGCAACGACGGCGGGCATTACGGTGGCTATCGACATTACCACATCTACAAGGCGCAGTGCCGGCAATATGGTCTATGCGTGGTCTGCCCGGCTGGGTATGCTGGCAGGGGCGTGCGCAAGCTTCCTGCTGTACGACCTTTACGGCTTCCGCACGGTTGTTTATGCAGCCGTTGCCGTGGGAGTTCTCGGCATGTATTTCGCATCGAGGGTATATGTGGCTTTCCGTGCGCCTATCGGGTTGAGGCTGTGCAGCCTGGACCGCTTCCTGCTGCCGCGTGCATGGGTTCCTGCACTGAATATGCTGCTGATAGCTTTCGTGCCGGGCGTGTTGCTGCCACTGCTCTATATAGGCGACTACATTGCATTTCTGGCATTGGCGGCGTTGACGTTTCTGACGCTGCCGTTTACAAGGATGTTCGTAAAGCTGTCTCATCACTGCCAGCGGGGAACGGGCAACACGACTTGCCACCTGGTTATGGAAACCGGACTTCTGGCGGGTCTGGCAACGGCTTGCCGCCTGGCAGATGCGTTCCTGCTTTACCACGCCGCCGGTGTAGCCGCCATACTTGCCTTGTTCTTCTTCGTCCTGCTGACGTATCCCTACTATAAAAGGAAAAGGGTAAGATAACGTCTGCCTTTAAAGATACGGTATAAAGATTATCAATCCTATGATTGCCGCCGCAACAGCGCACACCAGCACTGCTCCGGCGGCAATGTCTTTTACCTGCCCCGCAACGGGATGCCGTTCGGGAGATACCAGGTCCACCAGCCTTTCGATAGCGGTGTTGAACAGCTCGGCGGCAATCACCACACCGAAACAGAGGATAACGACCGTCCATTCCGTGCGCGTAATACCTAAAACAAATCCCGCAAGGGTTACTGCTGTCATGGCAATCAGATGAAAACTCAGGTTCTGCTCCTTGCCTACGCAGCTCCGGATGCCCTGCCAGGCATAACCGAAACAGCGGAGCTGTTTTTTGAAATCGTATCGCATAGTTGGTAAATTGAGTCTTTAGAATTAAAACATTGAGAAATAAGGGCGGGGAAGACGCAGTGTTGGACTTGGGAAACGTAGAGTTCTACTTTAGGATTGTAAAGTAGAACTTTAGCGTCGCCAAGTAGCACTTTAGAAACGTAGTGTAGCACTTTACGGTCCGCAATGTTGAACTTGGGATTTACCCCGTCAGTTGCGCGATACCTGCTTTACCCCTTTTACCGTCCTCAGCTTCTTGATGAGCGCTTCCAGTCTTCCGGTGTCGCCTACCATGATGGTAAGCGTTCCCGAGAATAATCCGTCGTGCGAGTCTATGCCGATGCTCCGCAGCGTAATGCCGGTCTCTTTGGAGATGATGGAAGTGATATTGGTAACGATGCCTATGTCGTCGTGTCCCACCACACGCAGCGTAATGGGGTATTGCGTGCCTTGCGACTTGCCTGCCCAGCGTGCCTTTACGATGCGGTATCCGAAGCGTTCGCGCAAGTCGCTTGCATTCGGACAGTCGCAGCGGTGTATCTTGATGCCGCCGCTTACGGTTACAAAACCGAATACCTCATCTCCGTAGATAGGATTGCAGCAGCGTGCCAGCTTGAAGTCCAGCCCTTTCAGGTTCTGGTCGATGACGAGCACGTCCTCTTTGGCGGCGGTCTCTTCGGGCAGGGCGGCAGCCTGCAGGTTATAGCCTTCGGCGCTGCGGTACACGATGTCGTCGTGCGTGTCGTTCTCCCGTTTCTGGAGTTCGAGGTACTTGTCGATGATGTCGTTCACGTCGAGCGTTTCATCGGCAATGCTCTGGTAGAAGTCCGTCACCACCTTGAAGCCGAGCCGCTTGATGAGGCGCATCATCGTACCCTCGTCATACTCTATTTTCCGGTTCTTGAACTTACGTTCCAATGTCTCCTTGGCAAAGGCGTGCTGGCGGGCAGCCATTTCCTTGAGCGCCTGCCGTATCTTGGTGCGCGCCTTGGAAGTGGTGACGATGTTCAGCCAGTCCTGCTTGGGCGTCTGTGTATTGGACGTCATGATTTCCACCTGGTCGCCGCTGTTCAGTATCTGCTTCAACTGTGCGTTCTTGCCGTTTACCTTGGCTCCTATACATTTGCAGCCCAGCTTGCTGTGGATGTGGAAGGCGAAGTCGAGCACGGTGGAACCCTTGCCCAGCTTGAACAAGTCTCCCTTGGGGGTAAAGACGAACACTTCGTCTTCGTATAAGTCCAGCTTGAACTGGTCCATGGTCTCCAGTCCGCTGCTGTCGGAATTCTCCAGCGCTTCACGTACGGAAGTCAGCCATTCGTCCAGTCCGCTTTCGCCTTTCACGCCCTTGTACCGCCAGTGGGCGGCAAGCCCCCGTTCGGCTATCTCGTCCATGCGTTCGGTGCGTATCTGCACTTCCACCCATTTGCCTTCAGGCCCCATTACGGTGATGTGCAGCGATTCGTAGCCGTTGCTCTTGGGCACGGACAGCCAGTCGCGCAGACGCTTCGGGTTGGGCTGGTACATATCCGTTACAATGGAGTATGCCTGCCAGCACTCCAGCTTCTCCTTTTCCACTTGGGAGTCCAGGATTACACGGATGGCAAACAGGTCGTACACACCCTCGAAAGGACACTTCTGCTTCTTCATCTTCTGGTAGATGGAGTGGATGGACTTGGTGCGCCCCTTGATGTGAAAGTGCAGTCCCGCCTCTTCCAGCTTCTTCTCATAGGCGGCCTGATCGGCTTCCGCGACTTCCCAGCGGCGGGCCTCGAACGCGGCGCTCTTTTCAAGCAGGATCTTCTGATCTTCGGCCGACAGGGACTCGAACAGCTCCTTATTGATGAGCAGGGGCCAGTTTTCAAAGTGGGTGTTCGCGGCGATGTAGCATTTCAGCAGATCCCGGAAGGAGGCGTAGTAGTTTTCCGCGCCGCCGCCGAAGATGCCGGAGACCATGCCGGTCTGGGCGGCGGTGAAGAATTCCGCGAACGGCAGGGGGGTGGCCTGATAGCCGAGGCCGTCGGCAAGGGCTTCCTGCGTCTTCATGGTGGGGACGCGGACTTTGATGTGGTGGCTGGCGTTGGGATCGGCGGGCGCTTCGGGGGCCTTCACAAGGCCGATGCCGCCGAAGTACACGGGCCAGTTGGCGAGGACCATGATGTCCTGCTTGTCAAACAGGTTGGCGCAATATTTGGCGTAAGGGGTTCCGGTGCCGAAGTTCTTCTTCGCGGTGGCGTAATCCTTGGCGACATAGGGCAGGATATAGGAGAGGAAACGCTTGTCCACCTGCGTGGAAACGGATTCGCAGCTCATTTCCACAGAGCCGAGAGACACCTTTTCCTGCACGACGGTGTAGTCCCCAAGCTGGCTGGAGCCATAGATCCTGATGTCGATGCGCCCGCTGGTTGCCTCGCGCACTTCCTTGGCGAAAGCCTGCAAATCGCGCTCGATCACGGAGTCGGCGGGGCGGATGTGAGCAAGCTTCCACTGCGCCGCAAATGCGGAACCGCCGGAAAGGGCCAGCAGGCCGCACAGCGCCAGTACAGACATGACCTTTTTCATGATGCTCTCCTGTGGTGAAGGGTTTTGGAGGCGCGCCGTCCGCGCCGCCTTGGAGATACGGCCGCCGGCGGGGGAACCGGCGGCCGTGTCCGGGAAGATGCCTGTTTCCGCGTCCGGCTAGATGAAACCGAACAGGCGGGGGATGAACAGGCTCACGTCGGGCCAGTAGGTGGTGAGGAGCATGACCGGCACGTAACCGAGCAGGAACAGCCCCACATAGGGAAGGATTTCCACGAAATCGACCTTGCCGATCCGTATCCCGAGATAGAGCAGGCTGGCGTAGGGAGGCGTCAGGCTGCCCACGGCGAGGTTCACGCCGAAGATGGCCGCGTACTGGATGGGGTCGAGGCCGATGGCCTTGGCGAGGGGCAGCAGCAGCGGGGCCACGAGGATGATCCCCGTGGTGTCGTTCACGATCATGCCCACGAACAGCAGGATGAGGTTGATGAGCAGCAGGATGAGGAAACTGTTGTCCGTGATGCTGAATACGCTTTCCACGATGGCCTGCGGGATCTGCAGCACCACATAGGTCTGGCTCAGCATCATGCTGCAAAAAATCATGATCATGATGCTGCCCACGGACACGGCGGAATCCTTGGTGCAGCCGAAGGCATTGCGCAGGTTCAGGCCCCTATAGACGAAGAACCCGACCGGCAGCGCGTAAATTACGGCTACGGCGGCGGCTTCGGTGGGGGTCATGGCCCCGGAATAGATGCCGCCGAGGATGAGCACGGGCATGATGAGCGCCGGGAGCGCCTTCCAGCCGCGCACGGCGATCTGCCTGCGCTTTTCCGTTTTGGAGAGCTGGGGCATGAGCTTGAGGTCGAAGCGGCGGCTCAGCACGAAATTGATGCCGCAGAAGATGATGATGGTGACGATGCCGGGGCCCACCGTGGACAGGAAGCAGGCGAGCACGTTGGTGCCCGTCACCCAGCCGAAGATGATCATGGGCGTGCTCGGAGGAATGAGCACGCCGAGGATGGAGGAACAGGTGATGAGCGCGGTGGCGAAGGCGCGGGGATAGCCCCGGCTGACCATTTCGGGGATCAGCATGTTGCCGGTGGCGGCGAGCCCGGTAAAGGTACTGCCCGAAATCGCGCCGAGGATGGCGCAGGTGAGGGTGGCGACGAAACC
>OKRX01002432.1_pt1 | contig 12417 bp, 6 predicted proteins | sample 1601241 | NCBI WGS metagenome assembly OKRX01 (sample SAMEA3541500, study PRJEB24748) | human gut metagenome | biome: human gut; feature: human-associated habitat; material: faeces | place: China | collected 2012
CCTGTAATATAGTTTCAACAGACTGAATTTCTCCAATATTTCCAGCAAACATAAAATCAAATGTTCCATTTTCTTCTTTAGCTGGCAATTCTTCAAAAATGCCTTCTGCATATTGAGGTAAATATTCAATTCTGCTCTGCTTGATTCCAAACTCATTTTGCAGATAATTAGAAAACATTCTGCTTGTAATTAATATCTTATCCATCTGACGATAGATTCTTTTACTAACGTGATGATAGTATTTATAAATTTTAGAATCTCTCGTTATTCCACCAGCAATTAGGCTTTCCGGCCATAAATCCAGACAATACATAATAACTGGTACTTTATGTTTCTTTTTATAAGCAATTGCTGCATCTGCCATCATAACTGGTGAAAGCTGGTTGCAAAATACCAGATCAAACTTTCCGCCATCAGAAGCAACACATTTACCAGACAACACATACTTTGTTGCAGAAGCAGCATAGCTGTAATAGTTCATCATTCTTTTTACAGTTCCTGTTTCGCGTGGAACCGTATAGCAACGATGTACTTTTACACCATTGATTACTTCATCAATATGTTTTCCTTTACCATATCCATCATATAATTTTCCTTCTGGATAATTCGGATATCCGGTAACAACCTGCACTTCATGTCCGCGCCGAACCATTTCCTCACATATATCAGAAATACGGAATGGCTCTGGTTTATAATACTGACATATCACCAAAATTTTCTTTTTTCTTGTATTTTCTGTACCAGAAGCTTTCTTCATCTCCCCGGTTCCACCTTCTACTACAGATTCATCTTTTCCAAACACATGCACAGAACCAAGGAAGCATTTTGCATCCATCTTCAATCCCATATTCTGAACATAATCACCATCTAATTTTGCTTTATCTGGAATCTCAAGTTCATCCCGTCCATTAATCTGTGCCCACCCGGTCAATCCTGGTTTTACATCATTGGCACCATACTTATCACGCTCTGCGGTCAGAATATCCTGATTCCAGAGACCCGGTCTCGGTCCAATAACACTCATATTCCCGATAAAAATATCCCAGATCTGCGGTAATCCCTTTGGGCGTCCCTCCCCGCTCCGTGAGGACAGTCCCATCTAAAGGAGAGCCTTCCCCATGCTGTATGCCGATCCCTTCCTAACTGTTTACTGCTGCCTGCTGGCCGCCCTGCTGGGTGCGTGCATGGGCAGCTTTCTGAACTGCGCAGCCTGGCGCATCGTCCATGGGGAGAGCGTGCTGCGTGGCCGGTCCCATTGCGACGCCTGCGGCCACGTGCTGGCGGTGCGGGATCTGATCCCGGTGGTCAGCTATCTGGCTGCCCACGGACGCTGCCGCTACTGCGGGGCCAAGCTCTCCCGGCGTCACGTTCTGTCCGAGGCCGTCTCGGCGCTGGTGTTCGTGACGCTGCTGCTGCATTATGATATTTCGCTCCAAGCTCTTGAAGGCTGGTGTGTGGCCGGCATCCTGCTGGCCTGCTCCTTTGCGGATTTGGAGGGGTACATCATCCCCGACCGTTTCATAGCGGTCGGCGTTGTGCTATTTATCACCACTCTTTTCTTCGACCCCCAGCCGCTCCGGCGGGCGCTGGACGGTGCCATCGGCGGTCTGGCGGTGGCGGGGGGCGTACTGCTTCTGGTGCTGGGGATGGAGAAGCTGCTGGGCCGTGAGGCCATGGGCGGCGGCGACATCAAGCTCCTGTTCCTGACGGGGCTGTTTTTGGGCTGGAAGCGAAACCTTCTGTGTCTGGTGGCGGCCTGCGTCATCGGCATCGTGTGGGGACTCCTGCAAAAAAAACGGGACGGCGGCGAGGCCATCCCGTGGGGCCCCAGCATCGCCCTTGGCGCTTGGCTGACGGCGCTGTGCGGCCAACAGATCATCGACTGGTATCTGGGGCTGCTGTAATTCTTGAAAGTGAGGACGAGCATTTTGGAAAAGATCGTTGGCTTTGACATCGGTGAGAGCAGCGTCAAGCTGGTATATTTCGCCGGTGCGGACCTGAAAAAGGCCGTCACGGCGGAGCTGCCGGACAACATGGTCTCCGGTTCGAGGATTTTGTCCATGGACGCCATGGCGGACTTCCTGCGCCAGACGGCCAAAAGTAACGGCATCCCCCTGACCCATGCGGCGCTGGTGCTGCCCTCCACGGAGGTGTTCACCCGTGAACTGGTGATGCCCGCCATGACGGAGCAGCAGCTGCTGTATAACCTGCCCTATGAGTTCCGGGACTATCTGACGGAGGAGAAGAACAAGTACTTCTTCGACTATTCCATGCGGGAGGTGCTGCGGGACGAGTCCGGCCAGCCCACGGAGATGAATCTGCTGGCCTGCGCCACCCTGAAGAGCACCGTGGAGAGCTATCGGGCCATGCTGCGCCGGGCGGGCTTCCGCCTGCGGGTGCTGACCCCCAGCGAGTGCGCGTACAGCGCCGTGCTGCAGGCCTACTACCGCCGCACCCGGCAGGAGGGCCGTGACCTGTGCGTGGTAAATCTGGGCCACAGCGCCACCTTCCTGTATATCTACCGGGGCGGCCACTTCGCCAGCCGCCGGGAGATCGAGGTGGGGATGTCCGATCTGGAGCATCTGGTGGCCGATCAGTGCAGCGTGGACGTCCACGTGGCTCACGAGTATGTGCGCCAGAACTACAACCATGTGCTGGAGTCGGAGCAGGCCCGTGAGCTGTATGGCCGCATCGCCGTGGAGGTGGTGAAGGCCGTGAACTTCTTCAACTACAACAACCGGGAGCGGGAGCTGACGCAGCTGTGCCTGTGCGGCGGCGGCAGCGCCATTCAGCCGCTGTACGACACCATCGCCGATACCACCGGCATGACGCTGCACACCTCCGCCGAGCTGCTGGGCCAGCGGATGTCCACCGAGGAGCCGTGGATGTACCTGCGGGCCATCGGCGGCGTGGATCTTGGCATCAAGGGGGGCCTGCGATAATGGCAGAAAAGATGAAAAAGGGGCCTTCGGAGGCCGGTCGCAAGACCCTCAAATGCCCCCATAAGCAGGGCATCAATCTGAATATGCGGGAACAGAAGGGCAATCCCCGTCTGACCCTGCTGGTGGGCTGTCTGGCCATCGTCATTCTGGCGGGCTGCGTGGCCAAGTTCGGCGTCATCGACCAGTATCGCCGGCTGGATGCGGCGCAGGCCGCCTACGCCTCCGTTCACACGGAGTATACCCAGATGCAGGAGCTGCTGAAGGGCTACGACCGTCTGCTGATGGAATACCGCACCTACTCCATGGAGTGGGCCACCGACGGCAGCGAGGACAACGGCACTCTGGTGGACCGCCAGAAGGCGCTGGATCTGCTGGAGCAGGAGATGCTGTCCCGTGGACGGCTGGTCTCCCTGCAAGTGTCCGGCAACAAGATGGTGGTGTCCATGTCCGGCATGAGTCTGGATCAGATCTCCCGGATGTTTGACGTGATCCAGCAGTCCCCCATCGTCAGCAATGTGGAGCTGAATCTGGCCTCCACGGAGGACGGCAACGTCTCCACCATTCTGGACTTCACCGTCCGCATCACCCTACGCAGCGCAGAGGAGGCAGACAAATGAACCGGGAATTGACAAGACGGGAAAAGATCCTGCTGCTGGTGCTGATCGTGGTGGTGCTGGTGGCGGGCTACTGTAAGCTGATCCTCATCCCCATCAACGATCAGATCTCCAGCTATCGGCTGAACATGGAGGCCGAGCAGACGGAGCTGGACGCCAATCAGGGGAAAATGGCCCAGATGCAGAAGATGCAGAAGGCCATCGAAGAGATCAAGGCGGCGGGCGAGAAGCGCACCATCCCCCAGTACGACAACAGCGGCAAGCTGATGATCGAGCTCCACGAGATCATGAGTGACACGCTGGACTATTCGCTGGACTGCTCTGCGGGCACCGTGCAGCAGGACTATATCATGCTGCGGCCCATCGTCATGACCTTCCGGACCTCCACCTATGCACAGGCCCGGCAGATCGTGGATCGGTTGTGCTCCAGCGAGAACATCAGCCAGATCTCCGACATGAATATGAACACCTATACCGAGGGCCGCAACAGCGGCACTGTGGAGACCACGCTGGTCATCACCTACTTCGAGATCATGCCCTGAGAACGCCGTGGGGCGGGGAGCTTTTTCTATGACTGAGAGAAAACTACAACGGAATAGACGGGGCTTCACGCTGACGGAGGTGCTGCTGGCGCTGGCCATCCTCATCATCCTGCTGGCGCTGGCCATGATCCCCATCAGCCGCCACCAGCGCAATATCCGCCAGACGGAGCTGGATTCCAAGGCGGAGACCATCTATCTGGCGGCTCAGAACCGCCTCTCCCAGCTGCAGGCCAGCGGCCGCAGCGACGAGTACGGCAAGGACCGGGCCACGGCCCTGAACAACATCCCCTGGGACGCCGAGCAGGATAAGTACACCACCAGTACTCTGTACTACGTCACCTCCGCCGCCAAAAGCACCGACACCTCCGCCGCCGGGAGCATCCTGCCCCGTGAGCAGGTGGAGGCGGAGCTGTGGGACGCCAACTGGGTCATCGAGTATGATCCCGGCAGCGGCAGTGTTTACGCCGTGTTTTACAGCGAAAAGCCCATGCAGTACAGCTTCGACGCCTTCAACCCCCTGCGCTCACGGGATCGCCGGGTACAGGAGGGGGCTACCGTGGGCTACTACGGCGGCGACAGCGTCCAGAGCGAGGACACCGGCAAGCTGACCCCCAAGATGGAGATCATCAACAAGGAGCGTCTGCTGCTGAAGGTCACCTGTGACACGCCCCGTGACCCCCTGCACTTCTATGTGACGGTAACGGACGCACAGGGCCACTCCACCGGCCGGATGGAGCTCACCGGCTCCGAAGTCAACGTCTCCTACCGCACCTATACCGTCACCATGGTGCTGGATGACCTGACGGAGGGCAAGCGCTTCTCCCAGCAGCGCCGCTTCCGGCAGCTGACCCCCGGCTCCGACCTGACATTGAAGGTGGAGGTAGAGAGCGACAGCCGTCTGGTGGACTCCGTCACCGGCAAGCTCACCACCAACAGTCTCTTTGCCGAGGTGCGGGACGGCGGCACCACTGCCGTGGTCACCTATGCCCGGCATCTGCAAAATCTGGACGAGGGCTCCGGTCTGCCCACCGCCATCACACGGGCGCTGCAGGAGCAGGATATCCAGTTCGTCAACACCGGCATGGACGACGGCTGGGACAGCTGCTATCCGGGCCGGAGGTTCACCCCCATCTATAACGAGAACCTCGCCTATTACGACAGCACCGTCGCCGTAGGCACCCAGTCCTATCACCCTGTGGTCTATGAGCTGCCGGTGGATACCGACGGTGACGGCGGCCTGTTCGAGAGCTTCCGGGGCACCTTGCGAAACATCCGTCTGTGCGGTGCCCAGATCAGCGTCGGCGGCAATGCCGGCGGTCTGGCTGGCTCCCTCCGGGGCGGCACCACCATTGAGGGCTGTCAGGTCTACCTGAGCCCCACCCGTGACAAGCTCAGCAGCAAAAGTGAGCAGGATATCTGGATCAGCGGCGCCACCGCCGGTGGTTTGGTGGGTCGTTGCGACTATGATCTCACCGTCCGCAACAGCTTCGCCTCCTCCGTGCTGGAGGGCGGCCGCTACGCCGGCGGTCTGGTGGGCTATATCAGCGGCGCCCGCACCGTCTATGTGGAACATTCCTACGCTGACTGCTACCTCTACGCCTCCGGCACCACCGGCGGCCTCATCGGCAGCTGCATCGGCACGGCGGACATCACCCTGCGGGACTGCTACACCGCCGGCTTTCAGGAGGCCGACGTCATGGCGGGTCTGGTGGGCGGTGAGTTGTCCTACGGCGACGTCATCGACACCTGTTACAGCGCCAGCGCCCGGCTGAACGGCAGTGAAAAGCTCACCTACTCCACCGCCAAGCCTGCGGATGTCACCACCGGCAAGCCCGATATCACCAGCACCTACTATATGTCCCACGGCGACCACGACATGGACGGCACGGTCTTTGCCGACTATGAGCAGTGGAGCGGCCGCAGCCGGGCCGACGCCATCGAAAAGTACCTCAACGACGCCTTCACCGCTGAGACCGGCGGCAGCGACACCGTGGCCTACAATCTGGTGGACGGCATGGGTCTGGGCGCTTACTCCTATCCCCGCCTGACAGGGCTGACCCACTACGGCGACTGGCAGGCTCAGTTCGAGGCCGGTACACTGGTGTACTACGAGGTCTATTCCGACGGCAGCTACGGCTTCCGTGGCGCCAACAAATCCACCGTCAAAACCACCGGCACGGTGGTGGGCGACGGCTACGGCATGGTGTACAGCACGCTGCCGGAGCAGGATCTGACGGTGCGCTATTCGCTGGGGGGCCGGGAGGTCACCTCTACCCTGTACCGTGCCAACGCCATCGACATGGGCGGGGGCTACTACCTGCTGCCCCTGCCCCGGACACTGGTGAACACCACCGAGGTATCCACGGACTTCTACCGCCGGGTGCAGGTGGAGGACACCACCTACTACTTCAATCCCCATTTCACCTGCTGGGTATCGGAGGGCTCCGAGGCCCCGGAGGCCCCCAGCGAGATCGGCATCCGCACGGCCCGGCAGCTGAATAACCTGAGTCTGTACTATGAGCAGTACAGCCCCCTGCTGGCCAAGGACACCACCTTCCAGCAGGAGCGCAGCATCGATTATTCCGGCTATGACTGGGCAGCCTATGGCCGCAACGATACCGTCGTCACCAGCCAGCAGCCCATCGGCAGCAGTGCCGTCGTCCCCTTTACCCACATCTATGACGGCGGCACCTATCCCATCGCCGCTGTGCCGCTCCAGAGTCCCAACGGCGGCGACTACGCCGGACTCTTCGGCCTGAATCAGGGTAGTCTGCGGAATGTGGTGCTCACCACCGGAGAGCAGGACTACTCCGTGACGCTTCGGGGCATCCTGCGCCTGCGTACCGCCTATGTCGGCGCTCTGGCAGGCCGCAATGACGGCACCGTCTACAACTGCGCTGCGGCGGGCTACTCCGTCACAGCCCACGCCTATCAGGGCAGCGTCCTGTATATGGGCGGCTTCGTGGGCTATAACGCCGGGACCATCCGCTCCGGCAGCGTCAGTACTCCCTCCCTCACCGCCAGCAGCAACTATGCCCGTCTGCTGATGGGCGGCTTCACCGGCGGCAACAGCGGTCTGGTGAGCCAGAGCTACGCCATGGCCAACGTGGAGGTACTCCAGATCCGTGGCGGCGGCGTGGCCCTCAGCGGCTTCGCCGGGGAGAACATCGGCTCGATCCGCAGCAGCTACTGCGCCACGGCCCTTACCTCCCCCGGTGCCGATACCTACGGCTTCGCCCCGGCCACCGGCAGCACCTCCGGCTGCTACTATCTCAGCGGCGGTACCTATCGCTTCGTGGGACAGGTCCATCTGTATGATTACAGCGACCAGTCCGGCGCACGGGCTGTCAATGAGCAGGGGCTGAAGGCCCTGACCCTCACCGGCTTCTCTTCCGCCGATGCCAGCCACACCTATCACCACAGCAAAACCCTGAACACCGACGGGCAGGCCTATCCCTATCCCACCAGTCTCACCGGCCACGGCAGCCCCGTCCACTACGGCGACTGGGTGACCCCCGCCGATCTGGGTACGCTGGGCATGGTGTACTGGGAGCACGAGGAGGGCGGCAGTAACCCCGGCTATCACTTCTCATACATCGGCTTTGAAAACGGCGTCCGCAAGGACGGCAGCAGCCTCTGCACCGCCCACGACGACGGCGGCAAGATCACCGCCTACGGCTACGGCTACTACTGGTCCAAGGGCGAGACGGAGCCCCTGCTGGAGACCCAGCACATCGCTCTGGACGGCCGCAACACCGAGGCGGCGGCGGAACTGGAGAAGCAGATGCCTCAGTTCAGCTTCGTCACCTATCAGACCTCCGACACCGGTCTGCGGCTCCTCAGCGGCACCACCGGCAACGGCTACTGGTTCCTGTCTCAGGGGGATGTGTGGTTCACCTACACCGTCAGTCCCTTCTTCGCAGAGTCCTATGCCGTCACCGCCGTCAGCACCGGTACTACCGGCGGCACCACCGGCGTGGAGCCCGGCACGGATGCCCTGCCCTATCAGGTGCGGTCCGTGGAGCAGCTGCAATACATCAACTGGAGCTACTACGGCAATCAGGGCAGCTCCACCCGTGACGTGACGGGCAGCGGGAGTATGTACAAGTACTACCCCTACCTGCAATATACCCGTGTCACCTGGGGCTACCAGAGCAAGGAGGACGCCATCGCCGGCGACTCCACCGGCGGCACCCGGCCCATCCGCACGTGGAAGCAAAGCCATGACCTCAACGGCCAGAGCCTGGCGGATCCCACGGATGCCTCCCTGAATTACAGCTTCCATCCCATCGCCGGTTCTGTCTATGACAGCGGCAGCAGCACCGACTACCGTATGGTGCTGTACAACTGGTTCGGCAGCAAGTACGACGGCCAGAGCTACTATATCAAGAACGTGAACATCGACTCCTACTGCTACAACGTGGGCCTCTTCGGCACCACCGCCGGCGCAGAGATCGCGAACATCGTCCTTTATAGTGACAACGGCGCCGTCATCCAGCGCAATACCGATCCCACGCCCTCCAGCGGCACCCGGACGGTGCGCCAGTATTCCACCTCCTACGCCTTGGGAGGTCTGGTGGGCATCGCCTATGACTACAACAGCAGCATGGGCAACGGCAGCATCACCAACTGCGCCATCGCCGGCTACACTGTGGCCGACAACAGCCGTAACAAGCAGCATCTGGGTGAGGCCGCCATCGGCGGGCTGGTGGGTGTCTCCAGCGTCAACCTCAACAAGTGTTCCGCCGTGGTGGATCTGCAGATCAACTGCACCCACGTCGATACCAACGGCTACATGAACGCCGCCCGCTACGGCAACTATGAGCGTGTAGGCGGTCTGGCCGGCGGTGTGCGCTTTGCGGTAACGGACTGCTACACCGGCGGTACCATCACCGTTGGGAAGGAGACCCTGAAGGAGCGTGTCCCCGTGGGCAGCAGCAACAATGTCTTTGCCGACGGCAGCTCTGCCGTCCGGGTCAAGATGAATTCCGGCGGTGTCCCCGGCCCCGATACCTATGTCTATATCGGCGGTATGGGCGGCAGCGGCTTCTCCGCCAGCTTCACCAACTTTGTCAATCGCTCCGACAGTTCGGATGGTCAGCCCACTTTCAATAACTGCTACACCTACATGGAGTTCCCGGACATGGCGGGTACCATCACCGGCATCTCCCTTATGGGCAGTATTGCCGACCGGGCCGGTGCCAGCACCAATGCAAAGCTCTATATCAATAACTGCTACTACCTCAACAGCAGCAAGAACAGCATTTCTTTCGACGATCTGCCCAAATACTACGGCAAGGGTAATTTCAGAAGCAACTCCCTTAGCGGGCTGCTGCGTACAGAAGCGGCACGGGGAAAAATGCTCAACGGCGATCTCAGCTACCTCCGTAATTACGGCTGGAACGGTGGTTCCAACACGTATAGCATCAAGGGCCTGACGGGCCTGACCTATGAGCAGATGTCCCAGCGCACCGGTGCCAGCATCGTCACCCAGAACAACGGCACCGGCACTGCACAGCGCTACGATAGCTTCGCCGCCGCTCTGGGCAGCAGCTTTGCGTGGGTCACTACCGAGGAAAACGGCGCCGAGGTCCACGGTAAATACAGCTTCCCCGGCAGCGACGAGGCCCTGCAGGGTCAGGACTTCCCCTTCCCCACCGTACTGGTGCAGGATAACGTCTTTGGCCGGGCCCGTCTACACTACGGCTGGTGGCCGTCATCTGGCCTCTACTGGAGCAAGGGCTTGCTGACGCTGGACATGATCACCGACTACGATGCCGCCGGCGGTGAATCCGCCGTGACGCTGGATCTGCGGTTTGAGGGCACGGATCCCGGCACGGAGCTCCCCACCCTGTCCTATACCAAGGACGGCATCGTCACTGCCGAGCTTCAGCCGGACGGCACGGGCCACTACAAGGTCCGCATCGTGGGACAGGCCATCGGCTCCACCGAGATCATCGCCACACTGGGGGATTATACCGCCCGTCTGGCAGTGGACGTCACCGCCAAGCTCTCCATCTCCGTGGATCAACTCTCCGTAGAGCAGTATGTAGGCGAGAGCACTACCCTCACCCTCACCGCACGGGACGGCACCGGCCAAGTGCTCACCGGCGTCAAATGGGACGTGGTCAGCGGCTCTGACCGGGTGGTCACGCTGTCCCCGGTGAGTCAGGATCAGCAGGTCACCGTCACCGGTAAGGGCGAGGGCGAGGAGACTCTGCTGGTGCAGGCCGGTGTCACCGTGGGCCAGCGCACCTTCACCAGTGAGCTGCGCCTCACCGCCACCATCCATATGCAGGGCGTGCTGGGCATCGCCCATGTGGGCGATGGAAACGCCGTGTATCGTCAGGGCATCCTGAATCGGGACGCCACCGACTGGGATACCCCTCTCGGCCCCGCCGAGGGCGATGTCCCCGATCACGAGGGTCTGTACCTGTACAGCCGTGGCAAGGCGGCGGACTTCCGGTACTTCACCGTAACGGCCCTTACCGTTCTGGATAGCACCGGCACTTCCCACGATATGCTCTCCGCCACCGATGAGGACTACCGGGTCACCGTAGGCGACGTGGTGGCCGCCCAGCAGGACGGCGACTTCAGCTATCGCCCCATCACCATCCACGGACGGCAGCAGGAGACAGTCACCCTGCAGGTGACCCTCACCGACAGCCGCACCGGCCGGCCCTATCCGCTGGATATCCCCTATACCCTGACGGCGGAGGATACGCAGATCACCGCCACCTTCGTGGTGGGCCGCCTGCGGCTGGAGAAGGCCGTTCCCTTCGGCCAGCCCGCCGCCGGCTTCCTCCCCACGGAGGAGGAGCTTGTCTCGGCGCTCCGGCCCGTTGTGGGCTGGACCCCCAGTCCCGACCTGCCCCTGTTCCAGGATACCACCTTTGAACCCATCTATCAGGATACGGAGGAGCCCGGTCTGCTCCGCTGGCGCTGGAGCCGATAACCGTTTTGCAGAAAGGAGGCCATTGGAATGAAAAAGTGTACAGACCGGAAGGGCATCACCATTCTGATGGCCCTCCTCCTGCTGCTGCCCATGATCAGCATGATCGCCGGCGGCGTGGGCGCGGTGACGCAGAGCGAGATCGACGCGCTGAAGGAGGAGCAGCGGGAGAGCCAGGTCAAGCAGCAGGAGTTGAAGAACCAGCTGGCCGACGTGAAGGAGGACCAGGCTGCCGCCCAGCAGAGGCGGCAGCTCCTGCAGCAGCAGTTGGAGGCCATCAATGCCGAGCTGGACAGCATCAACGCGCAGATCTCCTACTACGACCAGGAAATCGCCCAGAAAGAGGCGGAGCGCAGGGAGGCAGAGGCCAAAGAGCAGGCCCAGTATGAGCTGTTCTGCGAGCGGGTGCGCGCCATGGAGGAGGAGGGGACGGTGTCCTACTGGTCCATCCTCTTTAACGCCGAGGACTTCTCCGACCTGCTGGACCGTCTGGCCGATGTGGACGCGGTGATGGACTACGACAACCAGGTCATGGAGGAGCTGACCGCGGCCCGGCAGGAGCTGGAGCGGCTTCAGGCGGAGCTGGAGAGCGCCCGCGCGGAGGAGCAGGCGGCCAGGGAGCAGCAGGAGGCCAAGAGGGCGGAGCAGCAGGCCAAGGTGGCGCAGGCCCAGAAGCTGCTGGACCAGATCAACGCCGATGTGGCGGAGGTCAACCGGCAGTTGGACACAGAGAACGCGGAGTGGGCCGCCATCGGGGCGGACATCGCCCGGAAGCAGAAGGAGCTGGAGGAGCAGCGGAAGCAGAACAACGTCCAGCTCCCGCCTACCGGCGACGGCTGGCTGTGGCCCCTGCCTGCGTCCAATTTGAAGCTGACCTCGGCCTTCGGCTACCGGATGCACCCGGTGGATCACGTGCCAAACAGCCACACCGGCATTGACGTGGCCGCCTCCACCGGCGTCCCCATCTACGCGGCCAGGGGCGGACAGGTCATTATGTCGGAGTATGGCGCCGGCGCCAACTGGTCCTACGGCAACTTCGTGGTCATCGACCACGGGGACGGCACCACCACCCTCTACGCCCACATGTCCTCGCGGGCGGTGAGCGAGGGGCAGATGGTGTCCCAGGGGCAGACCATCGGCGCCGTGGGCGACACCGGCAATACGTCGGGCCCCCACCTCCACTATGAGGTGCGGCGGAACGGCCAGCGGACAGACCCCGAGGCATATTATCCCAATCTTCCCTTCATTCGGGCCTATAATTGGTAATGGAACGGACATAAAAGGAGCGGCAACGTGGCAAAGAAGCAGAGTCAGAAAAAGAGACCCCAGAAGCAGAAAATCGAGTGGCGTCGGGGGTTTGTGGCCGG
>OKRX01002439.1_pt1 | contig 12406 bp, 13 predicted proteins | sample 1601241 | NCBI WGS metagenome assembly OKRX01 (sample SAMEA3541500, study PRJEB24748) | human gut metagenome | biome: human gut; feature: human-associated habitat; material: faeces | place: China | collected 2012
TAATTGTTTAATTAATAAATCAAATCCACCACCGTAGAATAAACCTGTTAAAGTACTTTCTGGTGCAGAAGTTGTCGCAAATAAACCAACAGCAATTGTTCCCCAAATACCATTGCAACAATGTACAGCAACAGCACCTACAGGATCATCAATGTGTAATTTATAATCTAAGAACCAAACTCCAAGGCAAACAAGTAATCCAGCAACAGCACCAATAATAATCGATCCTAAAACATCTGTGACGTCGCATCCAGCAGTGATTGCTACTAAACCTGCAAGTGAAGCATTTAAACACATACCAACATCAGGTTTACCATATTTGATCCAAGTAAAGATCAAACAAGAAACAGTTGCAATGGCTGGTGCCACTGTTGTTGTTACGAAAATTGAACCAAGTTGTGGAACAGTTGTAGCCGCTGCCCCATTGAATCCATACCATCCAAGCCAAAGAATAAAGACACCTAAAGCTCCAGCAGTAATGTTATGTCCTGGAATCGCGTTAACTTTAACAACTTTTCCATTTTTATCTGTATCAAATTTACCAATACGAGGTCCTAAGATTTTAGCACCAATTAATGCAGAGATACCACCAACCATATGAATTGCACATGATCCAGCAAAATCATGGAAACCAAGTTGTGATAACCATCCACCACCCCAAATCCAATGCGCTTCAATTGGATAGACCACTGCCGAAATAACTGCGGAGTAAATGCAGTAAGATAAAAACTTTGTTCTCTCTGCCATAACTCCTGATACAATTGTTGCTGTTGTTGCACAAAATACTAAATAAAAGCAAAGGCACTTCAAGATTTCTCTCAAAGCGCCTTTGCTTTTATGCGACTTAGTTTAGCTCAGTTTTTTACATTGTCAATTGTTGTTTCATATTTTTTATCATTTCAGTATTATCTAACAACAAACCTGTTTTTCGAATCAATATTTTCTCTTTTTCTGACAATTCACATTTATACCTGGCCGGGACATTTTTTCTCTTCATCCTCGTCTTCAAGTCCCAGAATCTCTGACAGAACCTGAATGATGATCTCATTTGTACAGGATTTTACATAGCCCATCATATGAAGAGAAATCTCATCCTGCTTCTGCCCCTCTGTCAGTTCTATATTCTTCTTTGTATCCTGAATCAGCTTCACCAGTTGAGGTGTCAGCTCCTCGTAAATCTCAACCGTTGTATCTGTCACCAATTTTCTCAAGTCTTCTTTTTTTACAGGTACCATATATTTTCCACCTTTTCTACGTCCTTTACAATTCTTATCCACATTTACTGCACATTTTCTTTCATCTTAACCAAGATTGCGGATTTTAAAGTCACGGCTCGCTTCTCTCTGCTGGTCTTTTTTGGCAATATCCTGTCTCTTGTCATACAGTTTCTTACCTTTTGCCAGACCAATCTCCACTTTTACAAGGCTTCCCTTAAAATATACCTTTAATGGTACGATTGCCATTCCTTTTTCTTTTGTCTTGCCAATCAATTTATTGATCTCCGATTTGTGCAACATCAGCTTCTTCACACGAAGCGGATCTTTATTAAAGATATTTCCTTTTTCATATGGACTGATATGCATACCATAGATAAATACTTCCCCATTTTCAATGCGGATAAAAGACTCCTTGATGCTGCATTTTCCCATACGAAGTGACTTCACTTCGGTTCCATGAAGCACAATTCCGGCCTCGTAAGTATCCAGTATAAAATAATCATGATATGCCTTTTTGTTATTAGCAATCATCTTACCATTCGTCTTCGCCATTTTCTTCGTCCCTCTCCTTCGCAATCACAAAATCAATGGTACGCATAAGCCGGTCTGTATCGGCTACTTTTACACGAACTTCCTGTCCAAGCTTGTAGACTTTTCCGGTGCGTTCGCCCACCATCTCATAACGGCTTTCATCGTAATTATAATGGTCATCACGCATATTGGCAACATGAATCAGACCCTCGATCGTATTCGGAAGTTCCACATACATGCCCCATTTCGTCACACCGGAGATTACGCCTGTGTAAACATTTCCAATACGTTCTGACATATATTCTACTTTCTTAAGCTTCACAGTCTCGCGTTCTGCCTCGTCAGCGCGCCGCTCCGTCTCACTGGCATGCTTCGTCACTTCTTCCAATATCTTGCGATAATGTTCCATGCGTTCACCATTCATACGTCCCCGCAGGTTATCTTTGATGATTCGATGGATCTGAAGATCCGGGTAACGACGGATCGGTGATGTAAAATGTGTATAATAATTCGCTGCCAATCCAAAATGTCCAGAGTTCTCCGGCGTATATCTAGCTTGTTTCATAGAGCGCAGCGCAAGTCGGCTGATTAATGCTTCCTGCGGTGTTCCTTCTACTTTTCCAAGCAATTTCTGAATTTCTTTCGGGCGCACTTCATTTGCACCGATATGCATAGAAAATCCAAAGTTATTAATAAATGTTGCCAGAGCCCGGATCTTTTCATCATCCGGAGCCTCATGTACTCTGTATACAAAAGGCATCTCCTGCCAGTAATAATCCTCTGCAACAGTCTCATTTGCCAGAAGCATAAAGTCCTCAATAATCTTTGTCGCAACATTGCGGTCATATGGCTTAATATCAATCGGATGACCATTCTCATCAAGAATCATTTTCGTTTCTGGAAAATCAAAATCAATGGAACCTCTCTGTTTTCTTCGGGCTCTCAGAATCTTTGACAGCTCCAGCATACGGCAAAACATTGGCACCAGTTCCTCGTATTCCTGCATTTCTGCCGGATCCTCATCTTCCAGAATCTTCGCCACACTTGTATAACTCATACGGCGATCCACATGGATAACTGTCTCTGCGATCTCGTGATCAATGACCATTCCTTTCGGGTCTACTGTCATAATACAACTAAGCGCCAGACGATCTTCTTTGGCATTTAACGAACAGATTCCATTAGACAACGTATGTGGCAGCATCGGAATAACACGGTCTGCCAGATACACACTTGTTCCACGCTTCAGCGCTTCCCGATCCAGCGCACTATTCTCTTGTACATAGTTCGTAACATCAGCAATATGCACACCAAGAATATAATTTTCACCAGCTTTCACAACAGACACGGCATCATCAAGATCCTTCGCATCCTCGCCATCAATGGTGACCATCTGCCAGTCACGGATGTCTTTTCTTCCTTGCATGTCTGCCTCACTGACCGGCTTTGATACACGCTCTGCCTGATTCAGCACCCTCTCCGGGAATTCTATCGGGAGATCATATCCTTTTACAATAGACATAATATCTGTTCCCGGATCATTGACATGACCGATAATCTCTACAATCCTTCCTTCCGGACTTCTGCCTTTCTCGCCGTAAGAAGTCAGTTCGACTACAACTTTATGCCCGTCTACAGCTTCTTTTGACTTACCCTCCGGAATAAAAATGTCCTGAAGAATTCTCTGGTTATCCGGAATGACAAAGCCATAACTCTTGTTACCCTTCTTCTGATAAAGACCGACAACTGTTGTAAGACCACGCTCCACAATCTTTACAATCTTACCTTCCCGGCGCTTTCCATCACGATCAGAAGCCTTCGTAATAATCACTTCTACTATGTCACCATCCAGTGCTCCGCCGGCATCGTCCTCCCCGATAAAAATATCCTGATCCTCATCAGGAATAATAACAAATCCAAACCCTCTCTGATTCGCACGGTAAGTTCCCTGAAGACGCTTCGCCTCACCTTTACAGTACTTTCCACGCTTACTGAGACAGATCTTACCTTCCTCTTCCAATGATTCCAGCACCTGACGAAGCTCGTCCCGCTGCTCCTTATTCACCTGCAGGACCATAGCCATCTCTTTGAACTTCATCGGTACATACATATCATCACAGATAAAATCATATATAATTTTCTTTCTTTTCTCAAATGTCTTGTCCATCTATCCTCCATTGCCAAAAAAAGCACTCCTATACAGGAGTGCTTTTCCTCTTCTCTTAAGCAAATACTTTCAAATTCAACACTGCTGCCAGTACAACAAACAGAATCGCAAGGAACTTTGTAGATTTTACAAGTGCTCCTTCCATTGAACGACCTTTGTTCTGACCCCAATAAGTATCAGCGATTCCGCTGATAGCTCCAAGTCCTGCAGACTTACCTTCCTGCATCAGTACAATGGCTGTCAATGCGATACAATCTATTGCAAATAAAATCATAAGAACAATTTTTAAAATATCCATTACACACACCTCCTGTAGATAAAACCATATTTAGTTTAGCACAGTAAGGTTGATTTCGCAAGCACTTTATTTGAATGGATTCTGATATTCTGCCACATCTCCAAGCCGTTCTTCTATCCGTAGAAGCTGGTTGTATTTCTCTACCCGTTCGCTTCTACATGGCGCTCCGGTCTTGATCTGACCTGCCCCTACTGCTACCGCAAGATCCGCGATCAAGGTATCTGCTGTTTCCCCGGAACGGTGTGATACAATCGTTCTGTAACCGGCTTTCTGCGCCATCTCTACCGTATCCAGTGCCTCTGTCAGTGTTCCAACCTGATTCACTTTTATGAGAATTGCATTGGCAACTTCCTTCTCGATTCCCTTTTTTAATCTCTTTGTGTTTGTCACAAACAGATCATCTCCAACAAGCTGTGTGTGCAATCCCAATCTTGTTGTCAGAAGCTCCCATCCATCCCAGTCTTCTTCGTCCAACGGATCTTCAATCGTTACAATTGGAAACTGTTCAATCAACCCTTCATAATAATCGATCAGCTCTTCTGATGACCGAATGACTTTGTAATCTTTTGTCTTACTTTCCCCTTCGAATACATATTTCTTAAAGCTTCTATCATAAAGTTCTGTTGCTGCCACATCAAGTGCCAGTGACACTTCCTCGCCTGCCTTATATCCGGCTTCTTCCGTTGCACGCACGATATAGGCAAGTGCTGCCTGGGCATCTGGAAGGTTCGGGGCAAATCCACCCTCATCCCCAACGGCGGTGGATAATTCTTCTTTTTTCAACAATTTTTTCAGGGAATGATAGATTTCTGCACACATGCGAAGTCCTTCTTTAAAATTCTTCGCTCCCACAGGTATAATCATAAATTCCTGAATATCAATGGTGTTGTCCGCATGTCTGCCACCGTTCATAATATTCATCATCGGAACCGGCATACGCTTTGCATTTGCCCCGCCAAGATAAGAATAGAGCGGAAGTCCTATCGCAGTTGCCGCAGCTCTTGCTGTTGCCATAGATACGCCTAACATAGCATTGGCTCCCAAGTTTGATTTATCCTCTGTACCATCTAAACCTATAAGAAATGTATCTAAAGCTGCCTGGTCGAATACGTTCATTCCGATAATACTGGGTGCAATCTTTGCATTCACATGATCTACCGCCCGTTCCACACCAAGCCCGGCGTATCTTTTTTCCCCGTCACGTAATTCCAGTGCTTCAAACTGACCTGTGGAAGCGCCCGACGGTACACTTGCCCGTCCGCAGAATTCATCTCCTGCCAGCACTTCCACTTCTATTGTTGGATTCCCACGGGAATCTAATATTTCTCTTGCGTATACATCTGTAATTGGCAGATATTTATACATACTGATGCCCTCCTTTTCGTAGAGATAGTATGCGCCAAATCTGCCAAATCATGCTAAAAAACCCCGACAATGCGAACTACTCTTCCAATTCTAAGTCTGGAGATCAATTCCCTTTGCCGAGGCAAAACTTTCTTTATTTCTTTTTATTTTATTAAATTACATGCATAATTATTTTCAAAAATAGAAATAGCCAAAAATATATTATAATAATAACGTATGCAAGAATATCTCTTTGCTCATATACCAACGGATACATTCTTGATGTTTCTGTACTTCCTGTATATCCTCTTGCCTCCATTGCCATTGCCAGGTCTGAAGACCTTCTAACTGTCATTAGAAATAATGGAAGTAACAGTGTTATGACACCTTTACATTTTTCTATAATACTTCCTTCTCCAAACTTCGCACCTCTGGCCGCCTGAGCATCCATCAATAAATTCAATTCATCCAACATAATTGGGATAAATCGAAAAGCAATCATTACAATAACAGACATTTCATGTATTGGAATGCCTAATTTTTCAGTCTTAGCAAAAGCCTTCTCCAAACCATCCGCCAATTCTTTCGGAGTAGAAGTATATGACAATAATGATGCACCTGCTATCATCAAAGCAATTCTTGCTGTCATCTGTATTGCTTTTACTATGCCTTGCTCTGTTACAGAGAATATCCAAAAACTTCCAATCACATCACCAGGTGTATAAAGCATTCTAAATAAAAAAGTAAACAACAAAAGTAAGATAATTCCTTTCAGTCCTCTTAACAAATATCCAAAAGGAACTTTCGCTATTTTGTATAATGTTAATATGACTGCCAGACATAAAAGATACCACAAAGGATTCTTAACAAGAAATAAGGAAATAATGTATACAATAGCTCCCATTAATTTCGTTCTTGGATCCATTCGATGAATTACAGATTCTGAATCAAAATACCTTCCAATTGTAATATCTCGAATCATAGATTTTTCTCCTTTGTCAAAATATTTGCAAGCATTTCCTCTGCTTCTGATACATGAATTGCAACTTTAGGTAATGGAATTCCTTTTTTCATTAAAGTATATGTCAAATGTGTGATTTGCGGTATTCCAATATTCATTTCTTCCAGTTCTTCTACTCTTTTATATACCTCTTCTGGTGTATCATCCATAACAATTTTTCCATTATACATCACCCACACACGGTTAGCGAACTGTGCCACATCTTCCATATGATGGGATACTAATACAATTGCCGCGTTTCGTTGTTTACGTATTTTCTGTAATATTTCAAAAATATCACATTTTGTTTCCGGATCTAGTCCTGCAGCCGGTTCATCAAGCACTAATATTTTCGGTTGCATTGCAAGTACCCCTGCAATTGCCACGCAGCGTTTCTGACCACCAGACAATTCAATCGGACTCATCTGATAATATTCTTCTGTTATTCCAACCAGCTCTAAACTATCAATTGCAGACTTTTTTGCATCCTGTTCACTCATCCCCAGATTCAGCGGACCATACATCGTATCTTTCAAAACTGTTCTTCCAAATAATTGCTGCTCCGGATACTGAAAAACAAGTCCTACTTCTTTTCTAAGCTGTGACAACGGATATTTTTTTTCATATATATTTTTCCCTTCAAAAAAAATTTCTCCACAATCTGCCTTTAACAAACCATTTAAATGTTTGATAAAGGTTGTTTTTCCAGACCCCGATGCACCAATCAGTCCAATGAAATCCCCTTTATTAATATGAAATGAAATATCCTTTAATATTTGTATTTTCCCCTTTGCAGAATCCGAATAAGAAAATGTGATATTTTTACCTTTCAGCATCTTCACTGCCTCCACATTTCATTCTGTATAATTTATCTATAGCTTCTATCATGTCCTGCTCTCTGAGAATCGGTGTATCTAATTCGATTCCTCTTCTTTTTAATCTCATCCCCAATTCAACCACCGGCGGAATATCCATTTTAACATCTTGTAATAGTTGAATATCTCCAAAGATATCCTCTGGAGTTCCATCTCCTACAATTTCTCCTTCTTTCATTAATATAATGCGATCTGCATCTACTACTTCATCCGTATGATGTGTAATTAACACTATCGTCATTTTTTCTTTTTGATTCAATTCATGTGCTATCTTTATAACTTCTTTTCTTGAAGCAGGATCAAGCATTGCCGTCGGCTCATCTAAAACGAGACATCCAGGGTTGCTTGCAAGTGCATCTGCAATTGCAAGTTTCTGTTTTTGCCCTCCGGATAATTTCATTGGCGAAGATTTCCTTTTGCTCCAAAGTCCCACTTTTAACAATACATTTCTTACGATTTTTCTTATTTTTTCAGATTCTATATTCTTATTCTCCGGTCCAAATGCTACATCTTCTTCTACACTTGTTCCAATGATCTGATTGTCTGGATTTTGAAATACCATACCAACCTGACTGCGTATTTCCCAAAGCTTTTCTTTTGCACCAGTATCCTTTCCCTCAATCCATACTGTTCCTTCATTCGGAAGTAATAATGCATTCAAGTGCTTTGCTAACGTTGATTTTCCTGACCCATTCGGCCCTAATATTGCCAAAAATTGACCAGACGGAATATCTAACGATATTCCGTCCAATGCTGTCTTTTCACTCTTAATATTTTCATCTTGCCATATTGTATACTTATGTACCAGACTACTTATTTTAATCATACGAGTTCTTATGCCTCTTTCTTAAAATTATCCAAAAACTTCATCGGCATTGCTTTGATAAGCAAGCAGCCAATCACGCATGTTCCAACTTTGTCGATTAAGTTAGATGCAACATTTCTAAGGAATGATGCCTGGAAGATAGATTTTCCACCCTGTACCAGTGACATAACTAACATATCAGATACAGTTCCATTCAATCCACCATATACGTAAATTCCAATTGGTGTTCCGATTGCCGGACAAATAAAGCTAAGCGCAAGACCTGTAATAATTGCAGGTATGATTCCAAATTTCCATTTTTTTGCTACCAGACCTACGATAAGACCTACTGCCACATTTACAAGGCAGAACGGAATATCTGACACACTGTAAATAAGTCCTGTAATGATATTACTTAAAGCACCTACAATAATACCTGGAATCGGTCCTAATATTGCCGCTGAGAGTACTGTTCCTAATGTATCCAAATACAATGGAATACCTATTGCTGATGTAATAATTCCTAAAACAATGTTCATTGCAACTGCTACACCACAAAAAGTTGTGACATAAACTTTTCTGTTCTTCATGATTTGTCCTTTCTTCTTATAGTTTTGTTAAAAACTCTACAGCCTCTTCCATCGTCATAATCGGAACTGTCAATTTTCTATTATGAAGTTCTTCATCCAATATCTCCATGTATACTCCCGGTTTGTCCGTGCTTTTCACAGAATTCTGTATATCCCGAATTCTTTTTTCATCACTTCCTATCTCGCCTTTCCATAGTCCTTCACAGGTACGGTGATATCCGCAATTAGGGCTTCCCTCAACAGAAACAATTCCCATAACACGGAATGTTTCTGGATGCAGCGTATACTCCTGGACTTGCATTAATACAGAATCAAGAAGCTTTCTACACTGCTCCTTGTAAAATGGATGTTGAAATTGATTTTTCACATGCCCCCACCTCTGTGAGCCATACATAATAAATTCCGGACATGGAAGCTGAATCACCTGAATATTTTTTTCTATAATCAAATTCACCAATTCACTTCGAAGCTTATACTCCTCAGCCAGTCCTGCTTCATCCAGTTCGACTTTCGAAGCATTATTTAATATGCAATGCGATACTAACAAAATTCTTTTCACAATTTCCATTCCTTTCTGACGCTTTCACAATAGCATCTTTTTCATATTCACTTATATTTTCAATCAGAATCTTTACCTATTTTTCAAATGCATATTAATTATTACGCGCTTCTTCCATTGCTTTTTCTCCATTGGCCTGAGCATCTTTTAATGCTGTATCAATATCTTTTTGTCCGCTGAAGACAAGATCTAACTGAGCCCCAAGAGCATCTAACGCATTGATTCCACCAATATTTCTTGTTCCCTGGAATCCACGGTCCATACAATCAAAGCATAATTGTTTCATTGGTTTCTCTTTCAATACTTCTGCAAAAACAGGATCATCTTTTGCAGATTTACGTACCGGAATATAACCTGTCTGAGCTGCAAAATATGCTGTATTTTTAGTATTAGTTAAATATTTCAGATATAACCAGGAAGCTTCTTTTTCTGCATCTGTTCCAACATCAAAGATTGTAACATTTGTTCCATAATAAAGCTGGTCATCTGTCTTGTGACCCGGAAGTGCTGCTGCATTAATTGTAATTCCTTCCTGTGTATCAGCTTCAATATATGGAAGCGCTGAAGTAGATGCTACACACATTGCTGCACGTCCTTGCTGAAGCGGAACGTTTGGATTCTTATCTTCACCCGCAAAACGTGCTGTTTTTGCCTGGAACATACTATTTAAAAATTCTACAGCTTCTTTTGTCTCTGGTGTATCAAAATATAATTCATTTGTTTCTTCATTCATAGTACTTCCACCGGCCTGTTTTAACCATGGAGCAATATCTGTTGAAAGATTATCTGCAAATACAATTCCGTATACATCCGGTTCCCCATCCCCATCTGTATCTTTTGTCAGAGCTTTTGCAGCAGCTGCCCAATCTTCCCAAGTTGTAGGAACAGCGATACCTGCATCTTTAAACATATCTACATTATAATATAATACCATCTGACTCTTGTTAAAAGGCATAGCATACTGTCCATCTCCCCAGATACAATCCTTCATAAACATATCTGGAAAATCTGCTTTGTCTTCATCTGTCAATCCAATTTTAGGATCATTGATATAAGGGGTATATCTAATGCAAGGCCCTTATCAACATACCAGGACAAGCGATTGGAATAAATCTGTGCAAGATTTGGTAATTGCTTTGCTTTTGCAGATGCCATTAACTTATCAAACAGGTCTAAATAACCACCTTGATTCATCAAATTAACTTTGATGTTCGGGTTTTCTTTCATAAAATCATCTGTGATTTTCTGAATGGCTTCCTCATTTGCACCACTCATCGCGTGCCAAAATGAGATTTCTACTGTTTCTTCGCTTTTTGAGGTTTCTTTTTTGTCTTCACTTTTTGAAGACTTATTACCACATGCTGCCAATGACAATGTCATTACACCTGCAAGCAATAATGCAACTAGTTTTTTCATAACCGTTCTCTCCTTCTCTACCATTGTTTATTTGATTGAAAATACTATGAATAGACTTCATTTATTATCCCTTTACTCCCGTTTTTCCAACTCCTTGAATGATATATTTTTGAGTAAAGAAATATATGATCAACGTAGGTGCAATGATCATCAACGAAAATGCCATCAATGTATTGTATACTGTTCCGGCTTCCGTTGAAAAATATGCCAGCCCTACAGGAAGTGTTCTCATTTCTTTTGTATTTGTTGCAATCAATGGCCACAAATATGAATTCCAGCTATTGATAATTTTCAATAATGCGATGGACACAATCGTCGGTCGCGACATCGGTACCATTACAGTAAACAGATACCTTAGATCATTGCATCCGTCCACTTTAGCAGCCTTGTAATAAGACGGTGAAATGGACATAAATTGCTGACGCAATAAGAAAATAGAAAAAACACTTGCTCCCCATGGAGCAACCAATGCCTTAAATGTATCAATCCATCCTAAGTTTGCTAAAGTTACAAAATTAGGAATGACCAGTATTTCTCCTGGTACCATCATAGTTGCGATCAATAACATAAACAGCACATTTTTCCCTTTGAATTTTAATTGTGCAAAGGCAAAAGCTGCCAAAATCGTGGTAAATAATTCACTTGCCGTAATACATACTGTTACAATCACACTATTTAAAAAATACCGAAAAAATGGAACTGCATGAAAAGCATTCACATAATTTTTCCATTCTATCTTCGATGGAATCCATGTTGGAGGCATTCTTAAAACTTCATTAGATGGTTTTACTGAAGTAATAATCATCCATACAAAAGGAAGTAATATAAAAATCGCACCACAAATCAAAATAAAATATGTAATGGCCTTTTGAATATTTTTCTTATTCACAATCCCGAGCCTCCTTACATAAACGGTAAACCTTCACAATCACAAATTGTGCTAATGTAATACACAAAATAATTAAGAATAAGATAAAAGCGGCTGCCGCTGCTGATGAAAATTCCCAGTGTCGATAAAATTTTGTAAAAATATAATATACAATCGTCAATCCACTCTTTAATGGTCCTGCTTCATTTCCGTACATAATATACACTTCATCAAAAGTTTTAAAGACATCAATAATCGTCGTGACTGATAAAAAGAGAATTGTCGGACGAAGTTGCGGCAATGTTACATGCCAAAATCTTTTTATGCTTTTTGCCCCATCCATGCGCGCAGCAAGATAATATCTCTGATCAATATTCTGCAGCCCGGCAAGAAAAATAATCACACGGTAACCTAGTCCCTTCCATATACTTAAAACAACCAGAATCGGTAACGTCATTTTGGGATCTGTTAACCATGCAACTTTACTGATTCCAAATACTTTCAACACTGCATTCACAAGTCCAAAATCTTTATTCAGCATCCATGCCCATACAATAGACACCGCTACCATAGATGTAACAAATGGCAAAAAATATATGCTTTGGAAAAACTTTCTAAGCAAAATGTTGGAATTCAAAAGGACCGCAAATAGTAATGAAATCCCTATTGACAATGGTGCTGCAAAAATCACCAATTTACATGTATTTTTTATTGCCAATAAAAAATCCGGATCTTC
>OKRX01002445.1_pt1 | contig 12372 bp, 6 predicted proteins | sample 1601241 | NCBI WGS metagenome assembly OKRX01 (sample SAMEA3541500, study PRJEB24748) | human gut metagenome | biome: human gut; feature: human-associated habitat; material: faeces | place: China | collected 2012
GGTCTTCACCTGTAGCTCTACGGCGGCGTCGTCATCGCAGACGATGATGCTGGATGGGTGTAGTTGCAGTGCAGAGATAGGGCACATCTGTGTGATATGTCCCTCTACTGCCTTGCAGAGCGCATGGGCTTTGTTAGACCCACTGATGAGGATCATCACCTCACGGGCATCTGTCACGGTGCCGACACCTACGGTGAGGGCGCGTGTGGGTACCTTCGAGAGGTCGTTGTCAAAGAAGCGGCTATTATCACGGATCGTCTCGGGCATCAGACGCACCTCACGAGTGCGAGAGGCTAGCGAGGAGCCTGGCTCGTTGAAGGCGATATGCCCGTCAGAGCCGATACCTCCGATGAAGAGGTCGATACCTCCGAGCGACTGGATCATCTCTTCGTAAGCTTGGCACTCGGCAGTAGTGTCCTCTGCCAAACCATTGAGGAGGTGTGTATTCTTGGGGTCGATGTCGATGTGGTCGAAGAAGTTGCTCTTCATAAAGTAGTGATAGCTCTCGGGATGTGAGGGCTCTAGACCGACATACTCGTCCATATTGACTGTAATTACGTTCTTGAAGCTAATGCGACCAGCCTGGCAGGCTTTGGCCAGCTCTTGATACATACCAATAGGGGTAGAGCCTGTGGGCAGACCGATCACAAAGGGGCGGTCAGCTGTGGGTGCAAACTCATTGATGCGTTTGATCACATGCTCTGCTGCCCATGTAGACATGGCAGCATAATCTTGCTCGATAACAAGTCTCATAGATTATTTGTTGGTTGTTGGTATTTAGGTATTAACGGTAAAGCTCTAGTAGTCTCTGGGCAATAGCTGCTCCTAGGTCGCGACCCTGAGCGAGCTGCTCTGGGGTGGCGGCACCCTTGATCTCGATGGGATCGGAGACCTGCTCGAAGGCTAGCTTCTCGAGGATCTCGGGCATGATCTTGATAGACTGCCCAGCCCAAGTGCAGCTGCCAAAGTAGCCGATGATGTGATGCTTGACCTCGCGGAGGGCTACCTTGTTGAGGATGTCGCGCATGGGTGAGAAAAGGCTATTGCAATAGGTCGGTGCGCCAACGATGAGGGCGCGATACTTGAAGATGTCACGGAGCATGTGCGAGGGATCGGCCGTGCTGACATTGTGCACGACGATATCCTTGATGCCGCTCTGCGCTAGTCCCTGAGCGACAGCCTCGGCCATCTGCTCATTGTGCCCATACATGCTACCATAGAGGATGACCGCGCCACAGCTTGTGTCGTACTTGCTGAGCTGGTCGTAGATGGCGAGTGCCTGGGGGAAGCCGTGCTCCGTCCATACAGGACCATGGGTCGGACAGATGTACTGTGGTGACAGACCTAGTGAGCTGTACTTCTCCAGAGCTTTCTGGACAAACATTCCGAACTTACCCACGATGCAGGCGTAGTAGCGGCGCATCTCGTCCCAGTAGCGCGACGGGTCGAGCTGCGAATCGGTGATGCCGCCGTCGATAGCCCCGAACGTGCCGAAAGCGTCGCCAGAGAAGAGCGTCCCGGCTTCGGCGCACCACGTGACCATCGTTTCGGGCCAGTGTACCATCGGCGCCATGTAGAACGAGAGCGTCTTCGCGCCGAGCGAAATCGTGTCGCCCTCCTTGACTTCGAGCGTCCCGGTGTCGATGCCGTAGAAGCCTTGGATCATTTGCAGCGTCTTGGCATTGCCGACGATCCGGATGTCGGGGTAGAGCAGGCGCAGGGCGCGGATGGACGACGAGTGGTCCGGCTCCATGTGATTGACCACGAGGTAGTCGATCGGGCGGTCGCCGATCGTCTCGCGGATATTTTCGAACAAACGGCTTCCGAAAGCCTCTTCGACAGTGTCGATCAGGGCGACCTTCTCGTCTGCGACCAGATATGCGTTGTATGAAACTCCGTGGGGAAGCGACCAGAGGCCTTCGAAACGGGTTGTCGTGCGATCATTGACCCCGACGTAATGAATGCCGGGCAGAATTTCGGTGATGTTCATAATATGTAACGTATTTTGTCCAAAGATAGTGAAAAATGTGCCAAAACGGAAATCGAGAGCTATCCGGCTGTCCGTCTGATGTTTCTGTAAATATAATTTCTCTTCCGGAGGGCAAATATAACAGTTTTTCGGACATGAACGGCGTTTGCGTCCGGAAATCGGCCGCCGGTGGGGTGTGAATGACTCCGGCATGAAAAAATCTCCGGTCATAAGACCGGAGATTCTCTGTTTTGACCTTTGCGGCGGACGGCCTACAGCGCCAGCCGTACCGCCGAACGGGTGGATTTCATCACGGCGGCGCCCTCCTTGACCGAATTCGGAATCGTGCTGCGCTCGTATACGCTCACTTCCGTAACATTCGTGGCGCTGGTCAGCGTCAGCGTGCTGCCCGATTCGTTGAATGAAATGTCGTAGGTGCTTCCGAAGTTCTTGCCGCCGCTGTATTTTCCGCTGAGCACGTCGTTCTGCACCTGATAACTGCCGGTGAATTTCTGGTATTTTACCTCGGCGAGCCTTTGGTATATCTCGAAAGTATTGTCCGCTCCGAACGAGAGGTAAATATCGAAATCCTGCGGAGTCTCGCCCGTCCATGTCTTGAGCTGCCACTCGCCGACGAGCTGTTTTGCCGTGGGCGACACCTTCTCCTTGTCCGACGATCCGCAGCCGGCGAACAGACACAGGCCCAATGCGGCCAGTACGATATAGATAGTCTTTCTCATAGTTTTCATACGTTTATATTATAACCAACCTCCGTTGCCGGCTTGTACCGCGCGGGCGATGATCGCGAACTCCTTGGTGATCTCCATGCCGCTCATCTCTCCGTTTGCCGAGGAACTTCCGGCCATGGCCTTGATTTTGATCTTGGCGACGCCCGGTTTGGTGCATTTGATCTGCAGTTTTCCGTACGAGAACGCAGGCGCGGCGGTGATCCCCAGCTTGTCCATGTCGGCCTGCGACATTTCGGCGCTCTTGTAGGTCAGGTTCGCCGAAGCCTGCCCGAAGAACTTGTCGAGCGAGAGCACCTGCTGTACGCCGACTTTAGCTGGCAGGCAGGGCGTGCCTTCGATCTGCATCAGCAGCTGGTAGGCATCGATCGATCCGGTGCCCATATTCTTGCGGTAGTTGCGGAGTACCATGCCGTTTTTGGTGCCGCCGATGATATAGGAGTCGATGTCGTTTACGGCGGTCAGGAGCATCGATTTGAACTCGTCCACCGTGTAATGCCTGCCTTTGGCCAGCGCGTAGGAGAGTCCCAGCGCGGCGACGCCCGATACGTGGGGGCAGGCCATCGAGGTGCCCTGCATGTAGCCGTAGTCGGCTCCGTTGGTGCCGAGTTCTGCGGGTAGCTCGGAAGGCAGTGTCGAAAGCACCTGCGCGGCGCTGGTTCCTGCGGGCGAGATGCTGGCGTCGCCGCCCGGAGCCGCGACGTTGCAGCCGGGACCGTAATTCGTGTAGTAGGCCGGCAGGTAGTCCGGGCCGAACGAGGTGACCGAAACGTAGCTGCGGTAGCCGCCCGGATAACTCGCGAAGTTGGTGGCGTCGTTGCCTGCGGCGAAGATCGCAAGGCCACCGTCGAGTACGTCGTTGTTCTTTTTCGAGACGAAGTAGTCGATCGCCTCTTTTTCCGCGGCGTAATTCCTTTCATAATAGCTGTCCGACGTGAACGGCGACTGAGTGGGGTAGCCCCACGAACACTGGATGATCGAGGCGCCGTTGTCGGCGGCGTATTTGATCGCCCGGACCGAAGTCGAGATGGTGCCGCCCTTGCCGCCCGAAAAAATCTGGCACGACATGAGTTTCACGCCGTCGTTGCTGCCCGTGCCGCCCGCTACGCCGCAGACGCCTTTGCCGTTGTTGTTTACGGCGGCTACCGTACCTGCGACGTGGGTGCCGTGGCCCGAATCGCCGTCGTATTTGCCTTTATTGTCATAATGCGATACACTCCATGTCAGATTGGAGGAGTTTGTAGCGAAGTTGTAGCCATGTACGTCGTTCTTATAGCCGTTCCCATCATTGTCGGTGTTTGCCGCACCGTTCAGTTCGGCCTTATTTACCCACATGTTGTCGGCCAGATCGGGATGGGTGTATTTCACGCCTTCATCGACGATGGCGACGATGATCGAAGGGCTGCCGCCGGTCAGTTTCCATGCCTCCGGAACATTGATGTCGGCGCCTGCGGCCGTCGTAGCCGCGAACATTTTGTCGCCGTTGTTGCTGTAGTGCCATTGGTTCGGAAGTCCGGGATCATTGAAGCCGCTGCCGGAGAAATCGGCGCGGGTCGTCCCCGTCTCGTCGATTCTGAACGGCATGGGATTGCCGACCGATGCCTTTTGCAGTTTCGTGTCGAATTGTATGCGGCTCACTTCGGCCACTCCGGCCAGCTCCCTTGCGGCTTTTTCCAGATCCGCGCCTTGGCCGAAGGTGAGTATGTACCATTTATGCAGCCCTGCGGCGCGGGTCTGCTCTTCGCTCCGGGCGTCGTAAGTGAAAAGACGTTCCAACGAAACGATCTCCAGACGGCTCAGAACGTCGTCTACGGAGGCGACTCCCGAACGTGTCGCCGCAGTGCGGGTTGCGGCAGCGGTGCTTTCGATGGTTTCGACCGCACGGTCGTTGAAATAGACCAGAAGCGTTTCGGCCGCCGCATCGGCGGAGGTGTTGACGATCTTGGCCGACGGAGTCTGCGCGGAAGTACCCCCCCCGCGTTATTATCCGTATCCGGATCGGTCGTACAGCCCGCCAACAGCAGGAATGACGCAAAAATGAGTAGTTTTCTGTTGTTCATAAACTATGATTTTGGATAGATGACAAAAGATAGGCTCTGCAAATCTTCCGGAGCGGATTTACAGGGAGTATATGCCGCCGGCGTATGGTTCAAAAAAGATTCCATAAATGGTTCGTAACGGAAGATTGAGATACAAATATGCGATTTTGTGCGGATTTATGCAAATTATTATTCTATTTATTATTTTATGGAGACGAACCGTCCCAGCCTGCATTCCGCTTGAAGACCTCTCCGGCAGTCGGCTGCGCCTGCGCGCCTATGAAGAGTCCATTGACAAACATGAGTCCGGTGCAATACCGAACTCATGCAGATCAAACGATGGTAATCCCTCTAAAATTTGGGAGGAGTCATTATCGAATGACTCCTCCCACCCCTATTGATCAATAATGCAAGGGCTCTTATTCGAGCTTTGCAGCTTTTACATTGATGCCGATCTGAAACGACGATAAATTCATCTGCGGAATATCCGATAATTTGTGGTACCGGATTACAGTATTGACGTTCGTCAGAGCAGCGGCTTTGGCGGGGGCGCCGGCAGCCGATTTCTTAACCATCTTGAACGGTCCGACCGGATGATCTCCCGATGTAAATCCTGCTGCGGGACCATAAGATCCGTAGCTGCCTCCGGTATCTATGAAATATCCTACCGTACCTACGGTAAACTCTTCGCCGTCCGAGAACTTGCCCTTATAGCAGGAAACGGAAGCTGTTCCGTCGGAATTCATAACGCCGGTCAGAGCCGGGTAGCTGCCAGAGACGATATAGGTGCCCGATGCTGCGATTCCGCGGGCGATAAGATACGGCGTACCGTTGGGATCCGAATACGGGAGTTCTTGCCCGTTTATGATCTCGAACGAATTGTTGGTTGCTTTGAAGTCGGCAGTTCCCGCCCAAGTCAGTCGGCGGACCGAAATATCCCAGCCGGTCAGCGAATAAGAGGTGTTGGCGACCTTCTTGGCAAGCGTGATGTCGAATGTAATCGGCTGCTTGCTCTTTTCGGACGACGTACTGGTGACGGTCCATGTACCGAGCCATGCTTGGTATTCCGGCGACATCGGATCGCCCTGACCGCTCACGAAAGCGGTGCCCTTTGCCAGTTCCGTGATCGGATAGATCCAGCCGTTTACGATTTTAAGACCGAATGCGCAGGGTATGTACTCCGTGTCGGAATCTACCGTCAGCGTTTTCATCATTTTGCCGAGCGACAATTGGTTCATCGACGTGATTCCGTCCATCAGTTCGTACAGAATCTCCTCATCCGATGCACTTGCGAATGCACTCGACGGCACGACGTCGAAATAGTAGTACTCGTTTGCAACAGTCGGCGTCGTTTCTACGTCGACCGAAGTTGCCTTGATTCCCGATACGGCGAAGGTAAACTTATTGTTGGATACCGTTTCCTGAATCCGGGCGCCGCTTACCTCGTCGGTGAACATGCCGCCGCTCCAAGTCATCTCTTCGATCGACACTCCGTCGACGACCAGCGGTTCGTAGAATTTGAGTCCCGTATTCTGCGTGTAGATGAAGCTTGCGGGAATCGTTCCGTTTTCAGTCACAACCGAAAAATAACGGGAGTTATAACCGGCCGCCACCTCGCGCGAAATGTCGTAGGTCTTGCCGTTGAGAACGAGTTCGTAGGACCGGAAATTGTCCATCTTGGTCACATCCGCAGAATATTTGCCGAACATCGTGTTCCATGCGGTTTCCGGCAGGGGAGTCAGCACGATGGTGTTCTGGGTCTTCTTGCCGCGCAGAACGACTTTGTCGGCCGCGTAGCTCATGATGATGAACTCGCTGTCGCCTCCCATACCCGTATTGGTCGGGCCGACACCGGAGTTCGGCTCCGAATAGATATGGAAGTACGGATTGTAAGTGTCGAAATTGATCGTGGGACCGTAATCCTGATCGTACGAGTAGAGACTCTCGGCGGTCTTGCCGGCGCCTCCCGCTTCGGAAGTTACGGTAACCGTTCCGTTCTGGAACTTCATGTAGATCGCAATGCCTCCGTACTCCTGCGTCGCACTGGGATAGTACTCCATCAGCCAGCCGTTGGCAGCTCCGGTCAGCGCCTTTTCGGTGCCCTCCTGCACCTCGCGGATTCGCTCACTGGCCGTTTTGCCGAAAGCGTCCTTGTCGTCTTTGAGGCACGAAGAGAGGACAAGCGGCAAAACCGCTAATAATATGATAAGTTTTTTCATCTCTTTTACGAATTAAATGTTATAATCGAGCGACCAAATCTCATTCTGCCGACGTAATACCACTTTTCGCAGTTCATCGATATTGATATCCCATGTGCTGAGCATGTAGGCACGCATGATATCGTTCTTCTGTTCGAGAAGCGGACGTCCGGCGCTGCCGCCTTGTGCGAGAATGGCTTCCCATTCGGCAGCCGTCGAGGTTACGTAGAGCGAGAGCTGTTCCACGAAATCCTCATCGGGAGCCTTCGACGAATAACGCGTGATAAACCCGGCCTGACGAGCCGCTGCATCCGTCCGATAGGTGTCGAAGCATGCGTCGCCGACGTAGCTCGAAGGCGTCACGGCGTTGAAGTCGGTCGAGTAGGGCCGCGTCTGGTGGAGGATGTGACCGAACTCATGGTGCATGGTCTTGAAGAAGAGCTCGTTGAGCTGGTCGATATTCTTCGTGCTCAGCAGATAGTCGATGATGTTTACCTGATAAAGGGTCATCATCTTACCGCCTTCGGCCACACCGAGTACGATGTTGTTGTTTTCGTTATAGGCCGGCGAACCGATAACATGGACGATCTTCGGGAAGTTCTCGCTGATGAACTGCCTGTTGCCCGTCACTTCGTCGTAAACCTGCAGCGTCAGGTGCAGCGTCAGCTTGGCCAGTTTGATCGCCTGTCCGTAATCCGCGGGAGTCAGGTTGTAGTCCATGTCGCCCAGAACATCTTTGAAACGATATTTGAAATCGATGTTGTAGGGTTCCATATAGTTCTTGGCAAGCCATCTGTCGAAATCGTTCTCGACGGTAGGCGAGTCGAGGACAGCACTCGTCTTTTTCAGGTCGTCCTCGGAGCAGCCCGCCAAAACGAACACTCCGAACACTGCCGTCATAAGTAATATAATATTCTTTTTCATCGTATATCCTGTTTTATCGTTAGCATCTGATTATCTCGGGTTAGGAGTCAGGCCTGCGGCAACGACATCCATCGGCAGCTGCATCGCGCAGCGCGGGTCGCGGGCGTGCAGTTCGTCGGTAACGCTTCCGAGCGTGTTGTAGCTGGCCAGCTTGCGACGATAGATCGTAATGCCGTAACGTTTTATGTCGAACCAGCGCAAACCGAGGTGTACGGTCTCCACACGGCGCAGATGCAGCAGCGCATAGCACATGTTGGTCTGCGTGCCGGCTTCGAGCGGGAAAGCCGTCTCGCCGAAAGGTTTCTTCACCGTGGGATTGGCCGGGGTATACTCCTTCGTGTTCTGCGCCCACTGGTTGACGTTGGCTTCGGTGAGCGTCTGGGCGCCGGATTTCACATATTTGCTGATCCAGAGGTTCATGTCGTTCAGAGCCGGGCCGTATTCTTTCTTCATGATGTAAGCCTCGGCGCGGCAGAGCAGCGTCTCTTCGGCCGTAAATGCGGGGAAAACCGTATGCGCGAGTCCCGTCTGCATCACCGGGTCCTTGATCTCGAAGAGGTAGGGCGCACGCCATGCGAAACACTTGTCGGCTTTACCGGTATTCATTGAATACGGCGCAGAGTAGAGCGTATAGCTGCTGCCCCATGGAGCCGTCGGAGCGCGGAAGGTTTCGGTCTGATCCAGCCAGTTACCGTGGGAGAACCCGGTGTAGGCATTGTAAGGACCGAACGAAATGCCGGGAGCATCGGTTATCGAGGTCTGCAGCAGCAGATTGCACTTGTGCGAGTAGTCGATATAGTCCATCGTGCGAAGCAGGGTCTGTCCGTCGGCCGACTGCAGTCCCAGTTTGCCGTTCGCTTCGAGGTCGCGCATCATCGTTTCGGGAGCGCTTCCCAGCACTACCTTCGCGGCGGCGATACACTCGTCCCACTTCTGATAGAAGAGGTAGAAACGGGCTGCAAAAGCATAGGCGGCCTTCTGGTTGAAATGGTACTTCGGCACCGAGTAGAACTCGTCGGTGATCAGCGGCAGACCCTCGATCAGGTCGGCGTCGATCTTGGAATAGACATCGGCCAGCGTACCGCGGGTGTATTTGGGGTTGAGTATTGTTTCGGCCTTCTCCATGTAGGGGATGCCAAGGTCTTCCGACGCATACTGCGGATTGTAAGCCTGACAGAACATATTGGCCAGACAGAAATGAGCGTATGCACGGCAAATGAGCGCTTCGCCCTTGGCGGCCTTCAGCTGCGGGGTGTCGGCGCCGCCCAGCTCCTTGATGGCGTCGAGCGCTTGGTTGGCAGCGGCAATCGCCATGTAATACTGACTCCATACGGCCTGAGGCGCTTCGTTGGTAACGGCCGCCGTAACGTCCTGCCAGCGGTAGTACTCTTCCTGTTCGGGTTCGAAGTTCGGTGAAACCAATGCCGTTTCATCGACATTGTCCGATGCGTATTCGCAGGTTACGGGGTAGGTATGTTCGGAATATGCCGAAACCAGCAGACTGGTGATCTTGTCGCTCGAATCGAGTTCGGTTCGGTTGTCCGGCATCTCATCCAGAAAGTCGTTACAAGCGGGAAGCGCCACGAGGGCAGCCGCGAGTACGATTAGCGTGGTTATTTTTTTCGTATTCATATTTTTCATCTTTAGCGTCTGTTATAAACCGATTTTCAGCGTCAGCGTAAATTGCTTGGGCACCGGAACCGCAACACCGCCGGTATTGAAGAATTCAGGATCCTGACCGTTGAGCTTCTTGTCGGCATAGATCAGGAAGAGGTTCGTAGCCTGAAGTTTAAGCGACATGTTCGAGAAACGGAGTTTCTTGATCCAGCGCTTCGGGAAGTCGTAGGTCAGCGAAATCTCCTTCATGCGGATGAAGTCGCCCTTGGCGATACGTGCCGTCGAATAGTTGTAGGCATTGTAAGCGCGCGAAAGGTAGTTGTCCTTCTTGACCTGACGCTTGTTGGCGATAACCGGAATATCCGTATGGTTCTCATCGCCCGGACGCATCCAGCGGTTGCGGAACTCGCGCGGCATGGAGAGCAGGTCGCTGTAGGATTCGGAGAAGACCGGATCCAGACGGATCACATTGCCGAACGAGTAGGTGATGAAGACATTGAGTTTGAAGCCGTAGAGACGGAACATGTTGCCGAAGCTACCGAAATCCGTCGGATCGGCCGTACCCGAATACTTCAGGTGTCCGAGGTTGTTACGCTCTTGGAAGTTGATCGAAGTGGTCGTGAGCTGGCCTTTCTCGTTGATGAACTGCGGGATACCCTCGTCGTTCAGGCCTTGGAAGTCGAACGAGAAGATCGAACGCGAAGGATAGCCTTCCATACCGAAACCGGTGCCCGATACGAGGTCGATGGCACGCTTGTACGACATCAGGTCGGTCACCTCCTCTTTCAGGTGCGAATAGATGAAGTCCGTAGACCAGCTGAAATTCTTGGTTTCGATGTTGCGGGTCGAAAGAGTCAGCTCGACACCCGAAGATTTCAGACCGGCGACGTTACCGTATTTCATCACCTGACCGCCGATACCCTGCGTGTTGATCACACCGATCAGGTCGTGGTTGTCACGCTTGTACCAGTCGGCTGCGAGGCTGATGCGGTTGTTCAGGAAGCCCATGTCGATACCGACGTTCACCTCGTTCTTCTTCTCGTAAGTCAGCTCGCTGTTCTCCAAGTCGTAAATCGTCAGACCCGATTCGGTAACACCGGCCGAAGGACGCCACGGGGTATTGCTCGTGATGACGACGCGCGAGTTGGTCACGAAGCTGGGGCCGCGGTCTGCGGTCAGCGAGTAGGAAGCCTTCAGCGACAAGTGTGACAGAGCGGGACGCAGCGCCTCGAAGAAATTCTCTTCGTGTACGTTCCATGCACCGGCGACGTTCCATGTCGGCAGCCAGCGGGCGCTGCGGCTCTTACCCATGCGGTTCGTTCCTTCGTAACGGAAGGTTCCGTTGAGGGTGTAGCGGCCTTTCCACGAATAGGTGCCGTTGAAGAAGAAAGCGACGTTGCGGTAATGGGTGTCGGCCAGACCGAAGTAGTCGGTGTTCTCCTCCTTGCCTTTCTTGAATACCTCGTAGGCGTAGAAGGGGATCAGGCCCATTGAGTACTGCATACCCCAGCCGTTGAACCAAGATTCGTGACGGTCGCTCTGGTTGACTTCCATACCTCCGTAGAGGTTGATAATGTGCTGGTTGTTGATCTCCGTATTGTACGAAGCGGCAAAACGGAAGTCGTACGACAGCATGTTGTTGTCGCGGCGCTTGTAGATACCGCCCTTGGGCAGGATCGAAATAGGCACTGCATACGCATTGTCGGGATCGGTATACAGGAACGGGTTGTTGTCACGGATCACCGTAGTAGCCATTGCGCGATAGGCGCGGGCCTGATTCGAATAGTCCGTAATATTGTGCTCCTGCGTCGTAGCCGAATATTTGATGGCGGCCAGTGCGCTCAGTTCGAGACCCGTGACGGGCTTGTAACGCAGCTCCGCTTGGAATTTCGTATCCACGACGTTGAGATCGATGTAGTTACGCCCAAGTTCGTCGATAATGTTGAACGGAGCGTAGTTGCGCGTGTAGAATTCATCGGGATCGAGCGTCCGGGACGAATTCATGGCATAAGAGTAGGGGTTGATGTCGAAATCGCGCTTCACCTCGCCGAATACCACGTCGGTCGTCGCCGCCAGCGTACCCGGAGCCGTTTGCTTACGGTAAGAACCGCTCGAAATCAGGTTTAGCGTCAGATTGTCGAAGATATTATAGGTAGCATTGAGGTTCGCCGTATAACGCTCCACCTCGCTGGCCTTGGTCCATCCCGGATCGAACATGGCGCTCATCGAAGCGTAGTACTGCGACTTCTCGGTACCGGAACTGAGGCTGATCGAGTGCGTGTGCATCAGCGAACTCCGGAAAAGCTCCTTGAACCAGTCTGTATTGCGGTACTCGGCCTTGCGCAGGTAGCGGTTGCGCGCAGCCTCCGTATTTTCGAGTTTGCCCGTGTTGACCAGCTCCCACATCTTACCGTAAACACCGCTCGAAGAGGCGTTTGCGATAGTCGAGTTGTTGAGCCAGCCTTTGGCGGCCATTTCCTGATATACCGACATCTGATCCTGAGAATTCATGATGTTGAAATCGGCGTAGCGCGGCGTCATACGGAACGTATAGTCGCCGGTATAGCTGATGCGGCTCTCGCCTGCACGACCCTTCTTGGTCGTGACGACGATCACGCCGGCCATTGCGCGTGCACCGTATATGGAAGTTGCGGAACCGTCTTTCAGAATGCTGAAGCTCTCGATGTCGTCGGCGTTGAGACCTGCGATGGCGGAGCTGATCAGCGTCGTGGCGTCACCCGAAGAGAGTGCGTCGGCGTCGATGTCGATCACATCCTCCATAATCACGCCGTCGACCACCCAGAGGGGTTTCGAGCTGCCGAAGATCGACGTCGCACCGCGGACGCGGATCTTGGGAGCGGTACCGAAAGTACCCGATA